>Ga0172375_10002642_pt1 | contig 27793 bp, 33 predicted proteins | sample LakKiv1m_FD_114537 | JGI IMG/M metagenome (GOLD analysis project Ga0172375, IMG submission 114537) | Freshwater microbial communities from Kabuno Bay, South-Kivu, Congo - kab_092012_11.1m | ecosystem: Environmental > Aquatic > Freshwater > Lake | place: Democratic Republic of the Congo... | reverse complement strand
TTATCATTCAGCTTAACGAAAAGAAGAAAAAGGAAGCTAAACCTAAGCATGTCAAAGAAGGCAAGGCTAAACCGGTGCAGGATGTGGAAAAAATCAGTGAAGAAAACGTAACCGAGGAGAAAAAACCGGAAACCAAGCCGGAAGTAAGCGCACGGCCGGCTAAAGAGCAGAAGCCGCAAAAGAAATTCATGGGCGGTATCAGAAGCATATTCAGAAAAAAAAGTGATTCTTTGTAAAAACTAAAGAAAAACTTTTATGAAAATAGATAAGAGGCTTGCCGAACGGCTTAAAAAGATTAATCCTTCGTCAACTTTGGCAATTACCTCCAAAGCGAAAAAGTTAAAGGCGGAAGGTAAGGATATTGTCAGCTTTGCCGCGGGGGAACCTGATTTTGACACCCCGGATTTCGTCAAAACTGCCGCAATCGAAGCAATCAAAAGCGGGTTTACCAAATACACCCCCACCACCGGCACACCGGATTTAAAAAAACTAATCAGCCAAAAATTTAAAAATGAAAACGGGGTAGAGTACGCTCCGGAGCAGATTATTGTTTCCTGCGGGGCCAAACACAGTATTTATAATACCCTGATGGTGCTGCTTAACCGGCACGACGAGGCGCTCATACCTTTGCCTTACTGGGTAAGCTATCCGGAAATGGTCAACCTTTGTGAAGCGACCCCGCGTTTTATCAAGACCCGGGCGGAAAATAATTTTAAGGTTAGCGCAAAAGAGCTGCGCAAGCATATTACCCCCCATACCAAGGTATTGATCTTAAATAGCCCGTCGAACCCTTGCGGTTGTGTTTATCAACGCAGCGAGCTAGCCGAAATCGCCGAAATCTGTGTAGAAAAAAATATCTTTGTGATCAGCGATGAAATCTATGAAAAGATTATTTTCGATAATTTAAAACATGAATCCATCGCCAGCTTCAATAAGGAGATTTATAACCTCACCGTTACGGTAAACGGCCTTTCCAAGAGCCATTCGATGACCGGCTGGAGGATCGGCTATCTTGGCGCGCCTGCTGATATTGCGGCTGCGATCTCCAATTTACAGGATCATTCAACATCCAATCCTAACTCTATTGCCCAGAAAGCAGCAACTGCTGCGTTGTCCGCACCCGATGATTTTTCCCGCAAGCTCTGTGTCGAGTTTCAGCGCAGAAGGGATTATTTGGCAGAGAGGCTAAAAAAGATTCCTAATTTAGGGTTTATCCTGCCGCAGGGCGCTTTTTATATGTTCTGCGACATTTCTAAAACCGGGCTTGATTCCATGTCTTTTGCCCAGCGTCTTTTGGAAGAAGAGTATGTGAGCGTGATCCCGGGAAACAGTTTTGGGAACGATAATTATATCAGGATCAGCTTTGCCACAAGCATTGAAGAGCTCAAAAAAGGTATGGATCGCATCGAACAGTGGGTGGCAAAATTAGGTAAATAATTACTTAGGTAGATTATGGCTAAAACAATTGCGGAAAAAATATTAAGCAGGCATGCGGGTAAAAATTTACGCGCCGGTGATTTTGCGGTTTGTAAGGTTGATTTTACCTTTGGCCAGGACGGTACTTCATCTATTATCATTGACCGCATTAAAGAGCTGGGGGCGCGGAAGCTTAAAACTAACTTTTGCATGGTAATCGACCATAGCGCGCCTAGCCCGAGTGAAGGGGTGTCGCGCGTGCATCAAAAAATGCGCAATTTTTCCTCTAGTTTTAAAACGAAACTTTTTGATATCGGCTGCGGAATCTGCCATCAGGTAATCCCGGAATCGGGAAGTGTTTTGCCCGGTGATTTGGTTTTGGGCGCCGATTCCCATACTTGCACGTATGGAGCAATCGGAGCGTTTTCTACTGGTGTTGGCTCTACTGATCTAGCGATTGCTTTGGCTACCGGAGCGAATTGGTTTAAGGTTCCGGCAACCATTAAAATTATCGTCAAGGGTACTGTGCCAAAGGGTGTTTTACCTAAGGATATTATTTTGCATATTATCGGCAAGATTAAGGCTGATGGGGCGACATACAAGGCGGTTGAATTTTACGGACCGGTAATTGATAATATGGGCATGGACGGACGTTTTACCATCTGTAACATGCTGGTAGAGATGGGTGCTAAGGCAGGATTTATGCCGGTAGATAAAAAAACCTTAACCTGGTTTAAGGCACATGGAGTAAAAAATAATATCTTACCGGTAACGGCGGATCAGGGTTGTGATTATGAATCTGTTTACGAGTTTGATATTTCGCGGCTTAAACCCCTTGTTTCTATACCGCATAGCGTGGATAATGTGGCGGAGGCTTCATCTCTAAAAAAAATCAAGGTAAATGAAGCCTTTTTAGGTACTTGTACCAACGGCAGGATCGATGATTTTAAAGCCGCGGCCAAGATTCTAAAAAACCGTAAAGTTAATCCGCAGGTGCGTTTGATTATCGGACCCAGTTCGCGCTCGGTATATCTTGAGGCAATCCGCCTGGGCCTGGTGAATACCTTTATCGCAGCAGGAGCCACGATTGTTGCCCCCGGATGCGGTCCTTGCGTTGGTACGCATAACGGAGTACCGGCTGACGGAGAAATTGTGATTTCTACCGCTAATCGTAATTTTAAAGGCAGGATGGGCAACCCCGCGGCATTTATTTATCTGGCTTCTCCTGCTACGGTTGCAGCTTCGGCAATTAAAGGATATATTGCTGACCCGAGAAGTTTTTTAAAATAATCCAACAAATTGGAGGAGGTCCGATGGAACTTCGTGATTTGTTCTTGATGTGCATAGAGAAGGGCGCTTCGGATTTGCATGTTACGGATAATGAGCCGCCGATCTTGCGTATTGACGGAAGGTTAATGCGCACGAATTTTGAGGTCATGCAAAAGCAGGAGTTGAAGAAAATGATTTATAGTGTTCTTTCCAACTCCCAGAAGGAAATATTTGAGCGCGAGCTGGAGCTGGATTTTTCTTTGGCCCTTCCGGATCTGGATCGTTTTCGCGTGAATATCCACCTGCAAAAAGGCTCGGTTGAAGGAGCTTTTCGCCGTATTCCAAAAGACATCCCGGATATCGTTAATCTTGGGCTTCCGAAGCCGATTACGGATTTGGCGCGTAAACCTAACGGCCTGGTTTTGGTTACCGGACCGACGGGTATGGGGAAAACCACAACCTTAGCGGCAATGATCAATCTGATCAACAATGAGCGGGAGTGTTTGATTATCTGTATCGAGGACCCTATCGAATTTATTTATACGAACAAGAAAAGTATTATTAAACAACGGGAGGTTTATACCGATACGCATTCCTTTGCCCAGGCCCTGCGCCGTGCCTTGCGCCAGGATCCAAATGTTATTGTCGTAGGCGAAATGCGTGATTTGGAGACGATCTCTACTGCCTTAACCGCTGCGGAGACCGGGCATTTGGTTCTGGCGACCTTGCATACGCCTGACGCGCCGCAGACGATCAGCAGGATCATCGATGTTTTTCCGGCGCACCAGCAGCAGCAGGTAAAGATGCAGCTTTCGGATTGCCTTCAAGGCGTGGTTTCGCAGCTGCTTTTACCGCATGCTTCCGGAAAAGGCAGGGTGCTGGCAACGGAGATTATGGTGGCAACTCCCAGTATCCGTAATCTGATCCGCGAACAGCAGATCGAACAGATCCCGACAATGATGCAGACCGGTATGCAGTACGGGATGAATACAATGGATAAATCCTTGAAAGAGTTGATGCAGAAGGGGCTGATTACTATGGATATGGCCCTTTCTAAGGTAAAGAACCGCGAGGAGTTTAAGCAGCTATGATCATTTCGGGTGAAAGTGTAAAATTAGGGGATAATATTAACACGGATTTCATTATTTCCGGCAGATATAAATTCGCGATTACCGATATGAAGGAATTGGCCAAACATATTATGGAGGATATTGATCCGAATTTTCCGGCGAAGCTTACATTCGGAAAATCCATTATTGTTGGCGGTAATAATTTCGGCATGGGCTCCAGCCGCGAGCAGGCGCCGCTAGTAATTAAAGAAGCCGGTGTGGTTGCGGTATTGGCGGTTAAATTCGCGCGGATATTCTTCCGCAATGCTTTTAATATCGGGTTACCTTTGATCGAGACGGATACGACCAAAATCGATGAGCATGATCAGCTGGAGATCGATCTGGACCATGGCCTGGTCAAGAACCTGACCAAAGGTATTGATTTGGAGATTAAGCCTTTACCTAAATTTATGCAGGATCTTTTGGTTGAAGGCGGGATCGTCAATTATTACAAAAAATTCGGGGAACTTAAAATCCAATGAAGCATAAAATTACTCTTATTCCGGGAGACGGGATCGGTTATGAAGTATCCAATGCTGCGGTTAAGTGTATTGAGGCTACCGGCGTGGATATTGCCTGGGAAGAAATGTTGGCTGGTGTGGATGCCCAGGAAAAAACCGGAGAACTTCTTCCTCAAGCGGTTCTAGATTCTATTAAGAAAAATAAGGTTGCTTTAAAAGGGCCGATTACTACTCCTATTGGTACGGGTTTTCGTTCGATTAATGTCGCTCTGCGGCAGGCTTTAGAGCTTTATGCCTGCCTGCGTCCGGTAAAAAGTTATCCTGGGTTAAAAAGTAAATTCAAGGATATTGATCTGGTGCTGGTCAGGGAAAATAGCGAGGATCTTTATGCCGGAATTGAATTTGAGGAGGGTAAGCCTGAAACTAAGGCATTAATCTCTCAAATCGCGCAGGATACAAAAAAGAATATTCGACCTGATTCTGGTATTTCTATTAAGCCTATCTCTAAATTCGCTTCACAAAGAATCGTGCGGTTTGCTTTTGAGTACGCCTTAAAGAACAAGCGAAAAAAAGTTACTTGCGTGCATAAGGCTAATATTATGAAATTTACCGACGGTTTGTTTTTGAAAGCGGCCAGGGAGGTTGCGCAGGAGTACTCAGGAAAAATAATTTTTGAAGAGGCGATCGTTGATAATATGGCAATGCAATTGGTGGTTAAACCGAATAAATACGATGTTTTGGTCCTGCCCAATCTTTACGGAGATATACTTTCTGACCTTTGCGCAGGCCTGGTCGGCGGCTTGGGGGTTGCTCCGGGAGCCAATATCGGTGATGCGGCTGCGCTTTTTGAAGCGGTACACGGCTCTGCTCCCAAATACAAGGGGCAGAATAAGGTGGATCCAGTCGCGATGATCTTATCAGGCGTATTGATGTTGCGTTATATCAAGGAAGAAGCGGCCGCGGAAAAGCTCGAACAGGCGGTTAAGCAGGTTATCGCCGAAGGAAAATCAGTTACATACGATTTAAAGGAAGATCCCCTTGATACAACCGCAGTAGGTACTGCCGAAATGGCAGAGGCAATCATCAAGAAGATAAAAAAGTAAAATTCACCCCTAATATTTTGTTTCTGCATGAAAAAAATGAAGATTTCGGTTATTGGCGCGGGTAACGTAGGAAGTTTGGCGGCAATGCGTATTGCCCAGGAAGGTCTAGGCGCGGTTGAGCTGATCGATATTGTTAAGGGTAAGGCGCATGGCCTGGCTTTAGACCTGGAGGATGCGCGAGCCATTTTAAAAGTAGATTATTCTATTCATGGCAGCGAGGAGATCGCCAATGTGGCCGGCTCTGATATTGTTGTAATTACTGCTGGCCTTGCCCGCAAGCCCGGAATGACCCGCGAGGAGTTAATCGCCAAAAATGCCGGGATCCTGAAGGATGTGTGTTTAAATATCAAGAAATTGGCTCCCCAGGCGATCGTAATCGTAGTGACTAATCCTCTGGATATTATGACCCTTTATGCCTTGAGAATTACCGGCTTTAGTCCGGTCAAGCTTTTTGGCATGGGGATCAGTCTAGATAGCTCAAGATTTGCCAATCTTATTGCCCAGGAATTGAATCTTCCGGTTACGGATATCGAAGCTTTTGTAATCGGCGCGCATGGCGAAGGCATGCTGCCGCTTCCGGGATTTACCAAGGTTAAGGGTACGGCACTGAGCGCATTAATGGATGAGAAAAAAATCACGGACTTAACTAATCGCACAGTGGGCCGGGGCGCGCAAATTGTGGCAAGTCTTGGAACGGGAAGCGCGTTTTTTGCTCCCTCGGCTGCGATTGCGGTAATAGTTAAAGCTATTGTTCAAGATGAAAAGCGCACGATTGGTTTATGCAGTTATTTAGACGGCCAGTACGGCATAAGACAGAGCTGTATCGGCGTTCCCTGTATCTTAAGCAGGCAGGGTATTGAAAAGATTGTGGAACTAAATCTTTCTCCGGAAGAGAAAACTAAGCTGGTAAAATCGGCAGAAGCTGTGGCTAAAGCTGCCGCAGGACTATCGGTTTAACCTTACTATGTATTATGACCTAGCCGTAATCGGTGCGGGGTGGGCTGGTTTTAATGCCTGTTTAAAGGCAAAAAAAATGGGGCTCAAACCCTGCCTTATCGAAGCAGCGCAAATCGGCGGCACCTGCCTTAACCGCGGCTGTATTCCTACCAAGGCATTAATTCAATCCGCAAAAATATACGCATTATTAAACAAATCATCTAATTTTGGCATAGAGAATTCCGGGTTACGTGTTGACTTTACCAAAATCCAGGAAAGAAAAAATAAAATTATCCGTCAATTGTCGGAAGGCATGCTTGGTTGCTTGAGCGGGATTGATTTTATTCAATCCCGGGCAGAGATTACCGCGCCTAATAAAATCAAGGTAGAGGGCCGAGAGATCGAGAGCAAATTTATTCTGATTGCCACAGGTAGCCGCAGCGTGGAGTTGCCGGGATTACCTTTTGATGGTAAGAAAATATTTACCAGCGACCAAATACTGGCACTAACCGAGATTCCAGCATCCTTATTGATTGTCGGCGGCGGGGTGATTGGCTGCGAATTTGCCAGTCTTTTTGCCACCTTAGGCAGTCAGGTAACCATAGTTGAGAAATTGCCGTTTCTTTTACCCGGAGAAGATAAGGAAGCTACGAAAAAAATCGAGGTCGTATTTAAGAAAAAAGGGATTAAGGTTAATACCGGAGCCGATGCTTTGAAGATAGACTTAAATGTTTTTACTCATGTGCTGGTTTGTGTAGGTAGAGTGCCAGAGACTGGCGGTTTAGGGCTAGAGAAAATTGGAGTAAAATTAGAAAGAGGTAAAATTATAGTTGATGATTATTTACAAAGCAGTGTCGCTAATATTTATGCTGCTGGAGATTGTACCGGCAGGCTGATGCTAGCGCATTTTGCGGCTTATCAGGGTGAGCTGGCAGTTGACAATATCGTTGTCGCCCAAAGCCGCAGGCTGGGGGAGCTGGCAGTTCCCGCCTGTATCTTTACGGACCCGGAAATTGCCAGCGTAGGCTTAAACGAGGAGAAGGCATTGCAGGCAGGTTTGAATATCCAGGTACATAAATTTGATTTTCTAGGTTCTGGGATGGCCCGGATCATGGATGAGACAACGGGTTTTATCAAGATTATCAGCAACCGGCAGACCGATGAGGTAATCGGCGCAACGATTATCGGGCCGAAGGCCACTGAATTAATCGCCATTCTTACTGAAGCAGTTTGGGCGCGCTTGAAGATCAGCCAGATGCGGCAGATGATCTTTGCCCATCCGACCCTTGCGGAATCATTGCACGAATCAATACAATCATGAAGTTTCAGGTATTGGATTTAGGTCTGTCGGAGTATTTAGACGCCTTAACCTGGCAAAAAGAATTACACGCTAAGGTTGTAAATCTCGAGTTGGATGCCGCGCTGATTTTCTGCCGGCACTTTCCCGTAATTACTTTAGGCAGGAAAGCTTCTGAGGCTAGCCTTAAAGCCAGTAAAGACGAAATTACCGGCCGCCGGATCAAGCTGTTTTATGTTGACCGGGGAGGAGATGTTACTTACCACGGGCCGGGGCAGTTGACCGTCTATCCGATTATTAACTTACGTAATTTTAAACAGGACCTGCACTGGTATTTACGTACACTGGAGTCTCTGGTGATTGCTTGTTTGCGTGATTTTGGCCTTTCTGCCGGTAGAAAAGAGGGATTAACCGGAGTTTGGATCGCTGATGCAAAAATCGCGGCAATCGGTGTTGCGGTCAGACAGTGGGTTACTTATCATGGAGTAACGATAAATGTTAAAAAAAATGACCTGGATAATTTTGGCCTTATTCACCCTTGCGGCATGGATATCCAGGTGTCCAGCTTAGAGGATTTTTTGAAAAAAGAAATAAATATTAGGGATGTGCAATCAAGCTTATTGGATAAGTTTAATCGAATGTTTAAGGTCGGTAATATAACTTTAGGAGGCCGCGATGGTGAAAGTAGTTTTGCCGGAGTTGGGGGAAGGGATTAGAAAAGCCACCGTTTCTTACTGGTTTTTTAAGGACGGCCAGAAGGTAAAGGAAAAGGAGGATTTAGTAGAATTGACCACGGATAAGGCCACCTTTAATTTACCGAGCCCTTGTTCGGGGGTAATCTCCGAAATCATGTACAGCGAAGGCGACAGTGTGGAGGTAGGCCAGATCTTAGCGGTAATTAACGAAGAGTAAGGCATTTTTCTTGACATTGCCTGACTTCTCTAGTATACATATGATTAGCGTAGGTTTAATTAATAAGGAAAGGTATTAATGCTTACCCAGAAAGAGATTATGACGGCAAAAGAGGTAGCGGAGTATTTAAGCATCCATCCGTTGACTGTGCATAAATACGCCCGGGCAGGAAAGATCCCGGCGTTTAAAATTGGCACGGATTGGCGTTTTCATAAGAAATATATCGAGAAGTGGATACACCAGAAGCTGGTTTCTAATGTCGGCAGCCGCAATCGTATTTTAGGAAAGGTGTAACCAGGCATGGCCATTGATTATAAAAAAGAACTTGAGAACGCCGCCAGGAACATGATCTTTGTGCATGATCCTGATTTATTGATCAAGATGATCGTGCGCATGGTGGTGCAGAACGCCGGTATTTCCCATGCCAGTTTCTTTCTTTATAACAAAGAAAAGCAAGGGTATCTATTGACCGCTTCCCGCGGAACACTTGGGAAAAAGGTACCGCTGGATTTGATCTGTATTGATAAAGATGATGTGTTAATCCGCTTTTTCCGGGAACATAAAAGCAATTTTCTTTTCGGCAGGGAGGCCCTGGTCCAGGCGCAGGCAAGATTGGTTCTGGCCAATAAAAAACTGAAGCCAGAGGATAAACAGCAGTTAACCCAGGTATTGTATCAGATGGAACTTTTGGAAACGGTTGTCTGCGTGCCAAGCTATTTCCGCGACCAGCTTTGGGGGCTTTTATTATTAGGTGAAAAAAAGAACCGCAGAAAATTCATCGATGAGGAATTGGATTTTTTTGTGGCGCTTAATTCCCATGTGGCGATGGCATTGAGAAACGCCCAGCTGTTTAGAGAGCTGGAGTATGAATTGGACCGTAAGCATCAGCTCTTTTTGCGCACCACCATTGCTTTGGCTGCGGCAATCGAAGCCAAGGATCATTATACCCACGGCCATACTACCCGGGTAACGAACTTAAGCCTTGAGATCGCACAAAGAATTAACCAGAAGACAAAAAGGGAGCTGGACGATAAATTTTTGGAAGACCTGCATATTGCCAGCCTCTTGCATGATATCGGTAAAATCGGTGTGCCGGAGCGCATCTTGAACAAACGCGGGAGCCTGACCATTGGAGAGAGGAACCGGATCAAAGAGCACCCTTTAATCGGGGTGAATATTTTAAGGTCTATCAAAGAGCTGGAAGGTTCGATTCTGGGTGTAAAGAGCCATCATGAGCGTTTCGACGGTAAAGGCTATCCTGACGGCTTAAAAGGGGATCAAATTCCTCTGATTGCTTCGATTATTTCGGTCGCGGATTCATTTGACGCGATGACCACTAACCGTCCGTACCGCTCGGCCTTGTTTAAGGAAAAGGCAATTAACGAAATTAAATGTTTAAGCGGCCAGCAGTTTTGCCCCCGCGTAACCGATTCTTTCCTCGAGCTTTGCAGAGAAGGGAAAATCTAACCCTCCCATGCCTGCCAAACGTATAATCCTGATGTATATTTCAGAGGTCTCCGGGCACCGCAGTGCCACCTTGGCGATTGAAAAAGCGATTATGGCGCTTGAGCCAAAAACGGAGATTCTCAATATCAATGCCTTTAACTATACCAATCCGATCACCGAAAAAGTGGTGAACCGTATTTATATGGAGGTGATTAAACATACACCTAAACTTTGGGATTATCTTTACGATAATCCCTCGGTAGTCAAAAGCCTGGAGAAGATCAAGAAGCATATTCATAAATCGAACTCACCGAAATTAAAAAAACTCTTTGATAAATTTAACCCCGACCTGGTTGTCTGCACCCAGGCTTATCCCTGCGGAATGGTCGCCGATTACAAGAGGACCTGCGCAGCGAATTTACCGCTTGTCGCGGTACTGACGGATTACATACCGCATTCATACTGGGTTTACGACACAGTGGACTATTATATTACTCCCTCGGAGGATGTTTCACAGCGCTTGGAGAAAAAAGGCGTCTTGCCGGAAAAGATAAAATCTTACGGGATCCCTTTCGATCCTAAATTTAATCAAGCGGTAAATAATGCCGCGGTCTTCCATAAATTAAATTTGGACCCGCGCAAACCGGTGATCTTGATTATGGGAGGCGGGCAGGGCTTGGGGCCGATAAAAACTATTGTCAAGTCACTAGAGAAAAGCCGGCAGGATATCCAGGAGCTGATTGTTGCCGGAACGAACAAGAAATTATACCGCAGCCTAAAACGTAAAACTAAGCGCTATAAAAAAGAGATCCGTATTTTTAGTTTTGTGCAGAATATCAATGAACTGATGCGTATTGCCGATATCATTATCTCTAAGCCAGGCGGGGTAACTACCGCGGAAGTCTTAAGCATGAAGCTGCCGATGGTCATCGTTAAACCTATTCCCGGCCAAGAGGTAAATAATACTAATTTTTTAACGCATAAGGGTGCTGCACTTAAAGTGGATGACCCGAAAAAGGTACATGAGGTCATTGATGATTTGTTAACCAATAGAATAAAGCTGGAACATCTGGCGCAGGCGGCGGAAAAAATCGCCAAGCCTAACGCCAGTTTTGATATTGCCAAGCTTATTTTAAGTCTATAAAGCGTGCTAAATTATTACCTCTACCGTTTCGGCCGATATATCGCACTGGTTCTACCGCTAAAAATAGTCTATTTGTTAGCTGTATTCTTAGCGGATCTGTACTATTTAATTGCCTTCCGCGATCGCAGGTTTGTTAAAGAGAATCTGAAAGTTATCTTCCCTCAAAAAAAAGAAAGAGAGCTTAGGGAAATAAGCCGTAAGATCTTCAGAAATTTTGCCAAATATCTAGCGGATTTTTTCCGTTTTGAAAAACTCGACCGCAACTATATCGAAAAGAAGATCAAGCTGGTCAATATGCATAATTTTGACCAGGCCTTGAAAAAAGGAAAAGGGGTTGTGGTTTTGACCGCTCATCTGGGAAACTGGGAGCTGGGCGGCGTGGTGATTGCCTTATTAGGTTATCCTTTTTGGGCAGTGGCTCTGCCTCATAAAAATCCGAAGGTTAATGATTTTTTTAACTCGCAGAGGAACAGTAAAGGAGTCAGGGTTATTGCCATGGGTAAGGCGGTAAGGAGTTGTATTGCCGCGATCAGGAATAATCATATGGTCGCTTTAGTGGGGGACCGGGATTTTACCGAGAAGGGCGCGATCGTGGATTTTTTCGGCAAACCTACGCATTTTCCCGAAGGCCCCGCTGCCTTAAGTTTGATGACCGGCGCCAGTATCGTTCCGGGGTTTATGCTGCGGAATCCGGATGATACCTTTACCTTGAGTATCGAGAAACCGCTTGAATTTACTCCTACCGGTGATAAGGAAAAAGATTTGAAAGAGCTGATTAAGGTTTACAATAATATTTTCGAGGATTATATCCGCCGGTATCCGGAGCAATGGTATGTTTTTCGCAGGTTCTGGGTGGATCCCGCTGGAACTGTAACGCGCGATAAACATAACGAATAAAAAGGTGCGCACCTGCGTAATTATACCAACTTATAATGAATCTAAAGCGATCGGCGAAATCGTGCGTAAGATACGCGCGCTTGACCTTCGAACGATCATTATCGACGACGGATCTGTTGACGATACCGTAAAGATTGCCGAAGCTAATGGAGCGCAGGTTTTACGCAACCCGGTAAATCAGGGTAAAGGTTCTTCTTTAGTCAAGGGGTATAATTATGCGTTGGCAGAAGGTTTTGACACGGTAATCAGTGTGGACGGGGATGGCCAGCATTCCTGCGAGGATATTCCTGTTTTCTTGAAAAAGGCGGAGTCTAGCAACTTTGCGATTATTGTCGGTAACCGGATGGATATCACCAAGCAGATGCCGTTTTTGCGCATTATGGTTAACCGTTTTATGTCCGGTTTGATATCCATGATTACCGGCCAGCATATTCCCGATTCGCAGTGCGGATTCCGTTTGGTAAAAAAAGATCTCTTGGAAAAGGTTAATTTGTCCACATCTAAGTATGAAACGGAGTCCGAGATCTTGATTCAGGCCTCTCAGCTAGGATTCAAGATCGGGTATGTGCCGATTAAAACCATCTATTCCGGGCAAAAGAGCCAGATCAATCCGTTTATTGACACCTTAAGGTTTTTGCGTTTTATAATTATTCACGCATTCAGGAAGCCCAAGAAAGCTTAAACAATGATTCAGGTCTATACGGGTAATGGTAAGGGAAAGACTACCGCAGCTTTAGGGTTAGCTTTGCGGGCTTCCGGCGCCGGGCTTAATGTCTATATCGCGCAATTTACTAAAGGCCGCTGTTGCAGCGAGCACCTGGCTTTAAAAAAAATAAAGAATATCCGGCTTGAACAGTTTGGGCAAGTCGGATTTATTAGAAATAAGATCCAACAGTCAGACGTGCAGTTAAGCTGCCAGGGGATTAAACGGGTAAAGGAAGTGCTTGCGTGTAAAAAATTTCAGGTAATTATCCTGGATGAAATTAATGTTGCCCTTAAATTAGGACTTGTTTCGCTTAAGGAACTCTTGGCGATAATCAAAGGCGCTCCGGATAATATCGAGTTGGTTCTTACCGGCCGCGACGCTCCGCAATCACTGATTAAGGCCGCGGATTTAGTCAGCCGGATAGATGAGGTAAAGCATTATTATGCCCATGGGATTAAGGCTAGAAAAGGCATTGAGTTGTAGCCGAAAATTTGATTGACAAATTGGTTTTGAGTGTTAAAGTAAGTTAACAATCTAAAATATACAGGTTATAAGGGAAATCCGTGTTAAGCGGATGCGGTCCCGCCGCTGTAAAGGAAGACGAAAGCTGCGCCTATAAGTCACTGTCCGGTGAAACGGATGGGAAGACAAGCAGTCAGTAGGATGAAGCCTTAAGCCAGAAAACCTTGCCTGTAGTAGTAAGATATGCCTCGCGGAATGGGCCAGAGTATTATTAGGGTGAAGCCCGGTTTCGGTACGAAAAGTACAAGAATCGGGTTTTTTGTTTTTTATAGGAGATGGATTTGTTAAAGAAAATAATATTTATCTGTGTTTTAAGCAGTTTGTTTTGGCTTAAAATTAGTGCTTTAAGCGCATCGGGAATTCCCAGACCTGGGCGGTATATTTCTTTAGCACCTTCGACTACCGAGATTCTTTTTGCCCTTGGGGCCGGAGATGAGGTGGTGGGGGTGAGCTCTTACTGTAACTGGCCGCCGGAGGCAAAGAATAAAACCCAGGTAGGGGATTTTAGCAAACCCAATATTGAAAAGATCGCCGCGTTAAAGCCGGATTATGTTTTTTGTACAGGCCTGGAACAGGCCCCGGTGATTTCCCAATTAAGACAGCTTAATTTTCAAGTTTATGTAGCTGACCCGGTTAATTGCGCTGAACTTTTTAAGACGATTGAGGATATTGGCGCGATCATCGGTAAAACGGATACGGCGAGTCGCCTGATTGCTCAAATGAAAGACCAGATTGCCGAGGTTGCCTCGAAAACAGAATCTATCCCTGATGCAAAAAGAGTCAAGGTTTTCGTGGAGATCTGGCATGAACCATTAATGACTGCCGCAAAAGGCTCTTTTGTTGATGAATTGATCACCTTGGCCGGAGGAGTGAATATAGCGCATGGGCTTATCCGTCCATATTGTAACTTTAGCGCGGAGAAGGTAATCAGTCTTAATCCGCAGTGTATTATCCTGGCGTATATGGATAAAGAGGCTCCTTTGAAATTAATCCAGCAGCGCTTTGGCTGGGATAGAATCGATGCGGTAAAAAATAAAAGGGTATTTAATGATGTTGACCCGGACACACTGTTAAGGCCGGGGCCGCGGATCACCGCAGGCTTAAAGGAGATTTATAAACGGCTTTATCCTGGAGCATAATGATGTTTTTAAGGAGAAGATTTTTGATTCTATGGATACTATTGGTCGGCGCGGTCATCTTTGGTTTATCCAAGGGTGCGGTTGAGATATCTTTAATCAATCTTATTCTTAAGGATAATCAGACGATTCTTAATTTGCGGCTATTACGCGTGATTGCCGGTATCTTGGTAGGCAGCGGCCTGGCGGTTTCCGGAATAGCACTGCAGGCGGTACTAAGGAATCCTTTAGCTGAACCCTATTTATTGGGAACCTCTAGTGGTGCAGGTTTAGCGGCAGTTACGGCAGTAATCCTGGGTGTTTCCAGGATTTACCTGCCGTTGGCGGCGTTTCTGGGCGCGGTGGCGAGCATTATCATCGTTTATTATCTGGCCCAGGAAAGAGGCATGGTCACGGATAAATCACTGATTCTTTCCGGGGTAATTATTTCCGTGGCCTTATCCTCCCTGATTGTTTTTTTGGTTTCTTTATTCGGCAATGCGGCCATGCATGAAATGAACTGGTGGTTATGGGGGAGCTTGCAGGTTTATGATTATAAGCTGCTTATCCTGGTCGCCTTTCCGGTAGTTTTTGGGATCGCCCTGATATATTTATTTGCCCAGGATCTTAACGCGATCAGCTTAGGCGAAGAGGAAGCGGTACACCTGGGTATCGATATACAGAACGTTAAAAAAATCCTGATTTTGGTTACTGCTTTAATTACCGCCAGTCTTATCTGTATCTGCGGGATTATCGGTTTTGTCGGCCTAATCGTGCCGCATATGATGCGTTTACTTCTTGGTGCCAACCACCGGGTACTTATTCCGGCGACATGCCTGGCTGCTTCGATATTTGTTATTCTTTGTGATCTTGTTTCGCGCACCCTGTTTGCGCCGATTGAAATACCTATTGGAGTAATTACCGCCATGATCGGCGCTCCGGTATTTATCTTTTTGTTGAAGAGAGGGAAAAAATCCCTATGAGTGTTTTACTGAAGATCGAAAATTTAAGAGGCGGTTATGACCAGCAGGATGTGATCAGCGGTTTATCCCTGTCCGTGAACCAGGGGGATTTTTTAGTGGTAATCGGCCCGAACGGTTCAGGGAAAACAACGCTTTTGCGCCTGGCAACGCGGGTGATTCCTTTAAGGCAGGGGGAAATCTATTACCAGGGGAGCAATATTTTGCGTATGCATTCAAAGGAATTTTGCCGTAAGGTTGCTTTTGTTGCCCAGGATATCAATCCCGGATTTTCTTTATCGGTAAGAGAACTGGTTTTGATGGGCAGGATCCCGCATTTAAAACGGCTGCAGCATGAGACGAAAAAGGATATTGAAATTGTCGAAGAGAAATTAAAACTCACGGATACCTTTGGCCTAAAGGATAAACGGCTTGACGCGCTCAGCGCCGGTGAGCGCCAGCGGGTAGTGATTGCCCGGGCCCTGGCCCAGGAGCCGGAGCTTCTTTTTCTGGATGAGCCGACCGCGCATTTGGATATCGGCCATCAGGTACAGATCCTCGATTTATTAAAAAAACTTAACCGCATAAATAACCTGACTATCGTAATGATCCTGCATGATCTAAACTTGGCCAGCGCATACGCAAATCGCGTAGCACTGTTGGACAAGGGCGAAATCTTTAAGGAAGGATCTCCGGCAGAGGTCTTGACCTATCAAAATATAGAAAAGGTATATAAAACTATCGTGCTGGTGAATAATAATTCCGTTACCGGCAGGCCCAATGTAGTTTTGGTCCCGGGAGAAAAGCCATGACCACAAAGCTAGTATTTATTCGTCATGGTCAAACTCTCTGGAATAAACAGGGCCGCTACTGTGGTGATATAGACATTGCCTTGAGCCGTAAAGGCAAAATTCAAGTAAGGGCGTTGTATAAGAATATTAAAGGCGTATGTTTTGATCGGATTTATAGCAGTAATAAAAAGCGCGCCTTACAAACCGAAGCTATGCTTTTTGGAAAAAGAGATTTTGTTAAATTAAAAGGTTTAAGCGAAATTAACTTTGGGGTCTTGGAAGGTCTAAGCCATGCGCAAATTTTAAAAAAATATCCGCTAATCTATAAAGCATGGCTGGTAGATCCATACAAAGGGCGTATTCCTAAGGCAGAAACCATGCAGGTTTTTAAAAAAAGAGTCTGGGCCGCGGTGAAAAAGATAATTAGCGGTAACCCCGGTAAAACTATTGCTGTGGTCTGCCATGGCGGCGTAATCGGTATTTTAGTAAGCAGTATTTTAAAAAATAGAAATTTCTGGAAGTATGTTCCTTCTTCTGCAAGCGTAACAGTGGTCGGATATAGGAACAGTAAATATAAAATAGAGTTGTTCAATGATGACGGAAGTATGCTTAAATCGACATTAAGCCGTCACTAGGAAAAATGGGAAAGATAATTTTGGTTTTAGGAGGAGCGCGCAGCGGTAAGAGTAGTCATGCATTGGAGCTGGCAAAAAAGTATAAAAAGGTTGCTTTTGTTGCTACTTGTCTGGGTTTGGATAAAGAAATGCGGCAGCGTATCCGGATGCATCAGAACTCTCGGCCTAAGCATTGGAAGACTTTTGAGGAGCCTAAGGATCTGGCCGGTGTCTTAATAAAAATGAATAGCGGTTTTGATTGCATTGTTATTGATTGTTTGACCTTGCTGGTTTCTAATCTTTTATTGAGCGGCAAATCGCAGGATCAGATCTGTAAAATAATTAACGATACTTTATCGGTTTTAAAGAAGAAAAGGGAAAGGATAATTTTGGTTTCTAATGAAGTAGGTTTAGGGCTGGTACCGACAAATAAATTAGGCAGGGAGTTCCGGGATATTGCCGGAAGAATCAACCAATTAGCGGCTAAAAATTCCAGCGAGGTATTTTTTATGGTTTCCGGATTGCCCTGGAAAATCAAAGGTTAATCTGTTGTTTAAGGAGATAGAAGATGGAGCGGATAAAGAAGATTTGTAAAGAAATTCCTGGAGTTGATCAGGAGCTAATTATAGAAACCCAGCAAAGGCTGGATAATTTGACTAAGCCGTTAGGCAGTTTGGGCAGGTTAGAGGAATTGTCTAAGCAGATTTGCGGGATTACTGGTAAAGCTGATCCGGTATTAAATAATAAGGTAATTTTTACCCTTGCTGCTGATCATGGAGTTACCCGCCAAGGAGTGAGCGCCTATCCTCAGGAGGTAACCGCGCAAATGGTTTATAATTTTCTTGCCGGAGGGGCAGGTATCAATGTTTTGGCTAAGCACGTGGGTGCGCGGGTGGTGGTAGTGGATATTGGGGTGGCTACGGACCTTAAATCTCACCCGGGCTTAAAGATCAAAAAAATAAATTACGGAACAAAGAATATGGCGCAAGGCGCGGCGATGACCAAGGCCGAAGCCATTAATGCAATCTGCGCGGGGATAGAAATATTTAACGCGGAATTAAAACAGGGGTTAGATATCATCGGAACCGGAGAGATGGGTATCGGGAATACCACTGCGGCCAGCGCCATTACCGCTTGTTTTACCGGCCGGCCGGTAAAGGATGTAGTAGGTAAGGGCGCGGGATTAAGTGACGCCGGACTAAAAAGGAAAATCGCAATAATTAAAAAATCAATCCGGATCAATCAGCCAAATCCGGCTGATCCGCTTGATGTTTTATCCAAGGTAGGCGGGTTTGAAATTGCCGGCTTGGCCGGAATAATCCTTGCCGCTAGCCGGAATAAAGTACCGGTTGTAATTGATGGTTTTATTTCCGGGGCTGCGGCATTGGTAGCTTTTCAGCTGGAACCCAAAGTAAAAGATTATATGATCGCCGCGCATAAATCCCGGGAAGGCGGGCATAAATTTATTTTAGATTATATCGGGTTAAGGCCGCTTTTGGATTTGGATCTAAGGTTGGGTGAAGGAACCGGGGGAGCGCTAGGTATAGGATTGGCTGATGCCGCAATCAAGATCCTTACGCAAATGGCCACTTTCAAAAGCGCTAAGGTTTCGCAGAGGGATAAATGAGCAGCTTATTATTAGCGATTCAATTTTTGACTACTTTGCCCTTACGTGTGCGTAGCTATAATGACAAAAAAATGGCTTGGTCTTTAGTTTACTTTCCCGTGGTGGGTTTGTGTTTGGGGTTAGTACTTGTAGGCTTAAATGCGTTATTATTTCTATGCGGAATTTTCGGGTTAACCGCCAATATCATTCTGGTTATCGCTTTGATTATCTTAAGCGGCGGTATGCATTTAGACGGACTGGCTGATACGGCAGATGCTTTTTTAAGCGGCAAAACAAAACAGGATATGCTGGAAATTATGCGTGATTCGCATATCGGGGTCATGGGTGTGTTGGCCCTGGTGAGCATCATCCTTTTAAAGACCGGCCTGTTATTCTCTTTAGATTTTGCAGTAAAACCAGCGGCACTGGTGTTAACCTGCGTTTTAAGCAGATGGTCGCCTGTTTTGTTGATGTACTTGTTTCCCTACGCCCGTAGGGAAGGGAAGGCAAAATTATTTATCCAGGGGATAAATTCTAAAATTCTTTTGATTTCTACGTTGATTGCAGCAGGTTGTTCCTTTTGGATTTGGCAAATGCCAGGGTTATGTATCTGGTTAATCGTGGCTCTGACAACATTCCTTATGGGCAGGTTTACGCAACGTAAAATCGGCGGGATTACCGGAGATACACTGGGAGCAACTATTGAAATAACAGAAGTAGTGATTTTATTAACGGTTAACATAATACAGGGGTCAATCTATGGATAAAAGTAAAGCAATCTCTTCTTGGAGCGGCGGTAAGGACAGTTGTTTGGCTTGTTACCGGGCCTTGCAGCAGGGTTATGATGTAAAACTACTGCTAAATTTTATTTCGCGAGAATCCAAACGCGGCTGTTTTCACGGGATCGAGGGAAAACTTTTGCAGTTTCAGGCAGGATTAATCGGCATTCCCTTGGTGCAAAAAGAAGTTAGTCCGGATATGCAAAAATACGAAGGGGAATTCAAGGCAGCGGTCAATGAGCTTAGAGGTAAAGATACCAAAACAATGGTGTTTGGGGATATTTATCTTTTGGAGCATGAAAACTGGATTAAACGTGTTTGCACGGATTTAAAAATCAATGCCTTGGAGCCGCTTTGGGACAATTCGCCGGAAGATATTATCGATGAATTTTTAAAAGCGGGGTTTAAGGCGGTAATTGTCAGTTGTAAGGCTGATATTATGGGCAAGGAATTTTTAGGCAGGTATATCGATAGGAGCTTAGTTAAGGAATTAAAGGAAAAAGGTATTTGTCCCTGCGGGGAGAAAGGAGAATATCATACTTTAGTGGTTGACGGCCCGATTTTTAAAAGGCCGATTAAGATTGTAGAGTCCGTACCGATTATTAAGGAAGGTTTTTGGAAACACTGGTTTTTGGATATTAAAAAATACGCTTAAATTACAGCCGAACAGATGAAGGAAGTCCTGGTGTTAAGATTCCAGGCGCTGTCCCGCAACGGTAAAGTAAAAATACAGAAGGTAGAATGTAGTAGGTAGAATTTAGGTTACCCTACATTCTATATTCTACATTCTACCTTCTGATTTTACGAGCCCGGCCGATCATCTGCCACGGTCTAGCTGTTACTAAAAAAAAGCTAGATACTTTCGACGAAAAGGAAAGGAAGTTACGATGAAAAATGTTTTTTTAGGATGCTTGATATTCTCCGGATTACTTGTATTATCTCCTGTTTGGGCCGAAGAAGTTAATTTGGATAAAATTGTAGTGACTCCTTCAAGGATTGAGGAGTCTTCTGGAGAATCCACTCGTTCGGTGGATGTGGTTACTGCCTCGGAGATGGAAAAAGGCGGAGCAGAGGATGTGGCCAGCGCTCTGACCAGCCTTACTTCCGTTGATATCAGCAATTACGGCGGGCCTAACGCGGCAAAAACAATCAGGATGCGCGGGTCAACCGGGGCCCAGGTTTTAGTTTTGATGGACGGCCGTCCGATTAACAGTCCGCGTGACGGAGAGGTTGATCTCTCCAATATTCCGCTGGATAACATCTCCCGGGTTGAGGTTATGCACGGCCCAGGTTCAAGCCTTTATGGCAGTTCGGCAATGGGCGGGGTGGTGAATATCCTTACTAAAAACCCTCCGAAAGAAGGCCAAAAAACCGAGTTGTATTCCAGTTTCGGTACAGCCCGGACCTATGTTGAACGCATGCTTTACGGCGCGCATGTATCCAAATTCGGCTTTTTGGCTAGCGGTGGATATGAAAGTTCTCAAGGGTTTCGTGAGAATTCAGAATTATCCGCCAAAGACTGCAATATTAAACTGGGGTATGAGCCAAATGACGAGAATAATTTGAGCTTTAACTCCGGTTTTTACACTAGCCGGGCAGGGGTGCCGGGATCAATTACTTTTCCTGATCTCGATGATAAGCAGGATATACTGAAGCGTTTCTTTGATTTTCATTGGGATTTCCGTCCGGATACACAGAGCGGGGTTTTGCTCAAGGCCTATCAAAATTATGACCGCCTGAAATTTATGGAAAATTCCACAACCTTTACTACGGATATCCATACTACTACGGTAAGGGGGTTGGATCTGCAATTTGATAAGCAGGTTTTTGAGATGTACCAGCTGATTGGCGGATTCAATTACGTTAAGAACATGAATGATTCGACTACCAGCGCCAAGCACAAGTATAGTGTGCGGGCCGCCTATCTGCAAAACCGCCTGGAGTTTTTGGATCGCAAACTTAATGCCGATATCAGCGCGCGCATCGATGATTACTCGAATTTTGGCACCGAGGTCAATCCCAGCTTCAGCCTGCTTTATAAATTTAATGAAGAGATTAAGCTGCATGGCGCAATCAGTCGTTCATTTCGAGCGCCTACTTTTAACGACCTATATTGGCCGGATGAAGGATGGGCAAAAGGAAATCCTGATTTAAAGCCGGAGAAGGGTATTGTGGCAGAGTTGGGAACGGAAGCCAAATTAAATGAATATCTGACTTCAAGTTTAACCTATTACCGCAGTAACTATAAACAGCTCATTCAATGGTCGGATAACGGCAGCGGTACCTGGCAGCCGCAGAATGTCAGCTCTGCCGTAATTAACGGCGTGGAACTTGGCAACAGCGTGTATATTTTTCCTGAGTTGGAGCTGGATGTAAACTATACTTTTTTGAAAGCCACGGATGAAAAGACAAAGAAATCCCTGGTTTATCAGCCTCGGCATAAGGTAGATACCGTATTAAAATATAATGACCATAAGGGCTGGGTTGCCGAATTAAAGAGCCAATTTCTGGGCAGCCGGTTCGGGGACGCGGATAATACGATTAAGGTAAAAAGTTTTTTTGTCCTAGGGGTATCCGTATCCAGAAAATTTAAGAGCGGGTTTACTTGTTTTGCCAACATCGACAATCTCCTGAACCGTAAATATCAGGTGCAGTCCGGGTATCCGATGCCCGGGTTTTCTTTTACCGGCGGATTAAAAGCGGAATTTTAGTCAAAAGAGCAAGGAAGGATAGTTTTGGCTCTCTTGAAAAATTGTTTTCCTCGTGGTAAAATAAGACATGTTTATCGATAGAATTTTATCCACTGCTTTTATTATTTCGCTTTTTACCCATGGGGCTGTACTTTTGCAAAGTTCCGGACTGAATCCATTTATTCCTCCGCCGAAAGAGCAGTCAGTTGTGGTGCGTTACATTAAAGATAGCCGCCAGCCTAAGCCTTTACCAAAGATTACCAAAGATTTTAATGCATCGAAAAGGGCGGTTAACTCCGATCCTTTTTTGAATCTGGAGGCAAAGATCGGAGCAGGCAGTAAGGGGAGGGTGCCGCCTCCTTATGTAACGCAGCAAAATTCCTTAAGCAGCAACCGGGCCTTGATGCAAAAACCCGCGGATTTTCCTAAACCTGCCTTTGCCGGCACGGGTTTTACCGCAATAAAGAAAAGGATTAGCTTGCCCGAAATCAAAATGGCCAAGATCGATAATCCCAGCTATATCAGTTACTATCAAATCGTACGCGAAAAGATCCGCCGCAGCGCCTATCAAAATTATATCTCTAATGAGAAAGGGGAGGTTTATCTGTCTTTTATCATTGCCCGCGATGGCGCGCTTAAAGAGGTGCGTTTATCCGATGAGAAATCAAGCGTAAATCACTATTTGAAGGACCTGGCATTAAGAAGCCTGCAGGATGCCGCTCCCTTCCCCAGTTTCCCTAAGGAATTGGATTATCCCCAGCTTTCTTTTAATATCATTATTTCCTTTGAGATAGAATAGGGAGATCGGCCTTTACTCTTGTTTTTAAGCTGTCAACAAAGGGTTGCTGCTCCTATTTAACAAGAATTGACAGTCAGTGGAAAAAGTGTTATATTAAAGCTTCAAAATTAACAGGAAAGGAGATGATTAGCTTGTCACAGGTCGAAGTAAAGAAGGATGAATCTTTTGAATCCGCCCTGCGCCGCTTTAAAAAGAAGATCGAGCAGGAAGGGATTCTGCGGGAAGTACGCGACCGCAAACATTACGAAAAGCCCAGCGAACGCAAAAGAAAAAAAGCCAAAGCCAGAAAATAAGCATGGGCGTGGCGCTTTCTACCTCTTGGAATGCCTACCGTTTTGATCATGGAGCAAAATTGCTCTTTGAAATCAAGCAGCTCGGGTTTAATTCTGTGGAATTAAGTTTTAATTTGACCTTGCGGATGGTGAAGCAGCTTAGCCGCCAGGCTGAAAAATCAGGCGTAAAAATAGTAAGCGCGCATAATTTTTGCCCGGTACCCGATCGGATACCAAGAGAACTGGCTTTACCGGATTATTATTCTTTGGCATCAACGGATGAGCATAACCGGAGCCTGGCAATAAAGTTTACCAAGCGTAGCATTGACACGGTAAGTGTGTTAGGTGCCAAGGTCCTGGTATTACATTGCGGACGGGTAGAGATTGGCGATCATACCCGCAGATTGATCGAGCTTTATCAAGAAGGCAGGCTGCGTTCCTCCGAATTTAAGGAGGTAAAAAAGAAGATGATTGCTGAGCGCAGCCGGGTAGAGAAAAAATTTTTGACGCAAGCGTTAAGAAGTTTGGATGCCTTAAATGCTTATGCCAAATTAAAGAGGGTGTTTTTGGGGGTTGAAAACCGTTTTTACTACCGGGAAATTCCGCAGATTGACGAAATTGGACTGATCCTGGATAAATTTAGAGGCTCCCAGATTTATTATTGGCACGATACCGGCCATGCCCAGATAATGGAGCATTTGGGTTTCGCCAAGCATAGGGATTTTTTAACCCGTTATAGCAAAAGATTAATCGGCACGCATCTGCATGATGTTCTGGGCTGCCAGGATCACCTTGCGCCACTGCAGGGAAAAATAGATTTTGTTTCCCTTAAGCCTTATCTAAAAAGGGATTCTTTAAAAGTTATTGAGGCGCATCGTTTGGCAACTCCAGCGGAGTTAATCGCAAGCCGTAATTTTATCGCGCAATTATATGGCCAATGAACTAAACCTGCGGCAGCCCTGTGTTTCCGGACAGTTTTATCCGTCCAGCGCCGCAGAGGTCAATAAGCTGATTTCTATTCTTTCGGGAAAGAGTGTCCATAAGCAGGATGTATTGGGATGCGTTTTGCCGCATGCCGGGTATGTTTATTCAGGTAGAGTGGCGGCGCGGACCTTGGCGCAGGTTAATATCAAGGATACGGTCATTCTTTTGGGGCCAAACCATTCCGGCAACGGGGCGTTTTTTAGTTTAATGCCTGCTGGTTTCTGGCGCACGCCTTTGGGGGATGTGGAGATTGATGCGGAGCTGGCCGGGTTGTTTTTAAGTAAATCCCGTTATTTAAAAGCAGATACCTTTGCGCATCTACAGGAGCATTCGCTGGAAGTAGAGCTGCCTTTATTGCAATATTTCCGTAAGGATTTTAAAATTGTTCCGATTACGATTAAATCCCAGGATCTAAGCGCGCTCAGGGAGCTGGCCGAGGAATTGGTTTATGTTATTGAAGAAAATAACCTAAAAAGATCCGTAATGTTCATTGCCAGCTCCGATTTGACGCATTACGAGCCGCTGAGCAGCGCGAAGAAAAAAGACAGCCTGGTTATCGAAGCAATTAGCGATCTGGATGAATACAAGTTAGCCGAGGTAATCAAGGAGTTCGATATATCGATGTGCGGTTTTGCTCCGGTTGCGGTTTTAATAAAAGCGGCGAAGTCGCTCGGAGCAAAACAGGGGGAATTAGTCAAATATCAAACCAGCGGCGAGGTCAGCAAGGATATCTCTAGTGTTGTCGGCTACGCCGGAATCACAATCAAATGAACCTCTTCGCCATAAATGGAGGGTTTCTTTGAGGAGTTTCCGAAAGGTTCATTGCTCCGAGCCGTACCCTGCTTCGCCCTTCGACAAGCTGCTGCCGGTAGGGCTTCGCAGCGGTTACTAATTTCGCCTTCATCCCTGGACTTGAAGTTCAGGGTTTTCGGCGAAGGAGAATAAAATATGGATGAGTCTAATCTGGAAAAGAATGACGCAATACCTGCGAACCGCCAGAGTGACAAGAAGGTGGATGAAAGCTGGAAGCAGAGCGTAGAAAAGGAAAAAGAGCTGGATAAAGAAAAGGCCGGTAAGCCAAAGCAGGATTTTGTACCTCCTGCCCCGGATTTTAAATTTTTTATCACCACTTTGGCATTACAGGCATCCATTGCCATGGGGCATATTGCCAACCCTGTAACGCAGAAAGTCGAAGAGGATCTTATACAGGCAAAATTTATCATCGACACTTTAGGTATGCTGCAGGAAAAAACCAAAGGTAACTTGACCCCTGATGAAGCCGGCACTTTGGAGAACCTGCTTTATGAGTTGAGATTAGCCTATGTCGACAGGGAAAAGGGCGGGTTAAAATGATTGATAAAGAGTTATTAGAGGTGTTGGCTTGTCCGGCTTGTAAAGCGGATGTAGAGCTGCAGGAAAATAAAATTGTTTGTAAGCAATGCGGGAAAAAATATCCCGTGCGTGATGGTGTTCCCATCATGATTATTGACGAGGCAGAATGAAAATACTAGTGATCCATGGACCAAATTTGAATCTTTTAGGCACCCGTGAGCCGGAGGTCTATGGTAGTATAACCTTGGCGCAAATTGATCGGATGCTTAAATCCGAAGCTGCTAAACGCGGGGTAACCCTGGTGATCAAGCAGTCGAATATCGAAGGCCGCATAGTTGATTTTATCGGAAAGGCGAAAAAGAATAAATTTCAAGGGATATTGATTAACCCGGCGGCTTACACGCATACCAGTGTTGCCATCCGAGACGCAATCGCCGGTTGCGGGCTAGTGACGGTAGAGGTACATCTCTCCAATATTTACTCCCGGGAAGAATTCAGGCAAAAATCATTGATCAGTCCAGTGGCTAAAGGTACGATTATGGGGTTTGGAGCCAAAAGTTATTCGTTAGGTTTAGCCGCCATCTTGGATCTAATCACAAGGAAATGAGTCCGCGCTTAACAAAAACATATGCTCGACTGGAACAGAGAGGGCTTAATGCCCTATTGGTATCGCTTCCGGCGAATATTTCTTATCTTACCGAGTCGTTAAGCCGCGACGCCTATCTTTTGATTTCCGATAAGGTAAATATTTATTTTACGGATTCCCGTTATACCGAAGAAGCGGAAGCGTTCTTAAAGGATAATTTCCGGCTGAAGATCTGTAACGGCGGGGTATTTAAGGCGATTGCTGCGGCTATTCTGGATGCGGGGTTTAAACGGGTGGGTTTTGAAGAAAGACATCTTCCGGTTGCGGAGTTATCTAAAATTAGGGAGTTTGCAGCAGGCGGTTTTGAGCTTATTCCTACGCATAGCATAATCGAGGAGTTCCGGCAGGTAAAAGATGAGCTTGAGCTGGTTAAGCTTAAAGAGGCGACCCGGATAACCGGTTTGGCTTTAGCATATATTCAGGAGTTTCTCATACCTGGAATAAAAGAAATCGAGGTTGCCGCGGAGCTGGAGCGTTACATACGTTACCAGGGGGCAAGAGGCGCTTCCTTTGACATTATTGTGGCTGCGGGAGCACATTCCAGCCAGCCGCACCACCTTTCCGGGGAAAAAAAGCTGGAGAATAACCAGCCAGTGCTTATTGATTTAGGGGTGGATTACCAAGGCTATAAATCTGACTTGACAAGAGTTTTCTTTTTGGGTAAAATTAAAGTTCTTGTCAATAAGGTATATAATGTTGTTCTTAAGGCCCAGGAAGCGGCAATCAAGCGTATAAAACCTGGCGCAGAAATGGCTGAAATTGATAGGGTTGCACGGGAATGCATCGCAGCCGCAGGTTATGGTAAGCGTTTCACTCATAATCTGGGGCATGGTTTCGGACTAGAGGTACATGAGGACCCCCGGATCAGCCCTAACGAAGCAAGCGCTCTTAAGCCGGGAATGGTTTTTACCGTAGAGCCGGGCATTTATTTACCGAATAAATTTGGGATAAGAATAGAGGATATGGTTTTAGTAACCAAAAAAGGATGCGAGGTGCTCAGTGGCTTTATCAATAAATGAAATTAAATCCGGGGTAACTATTTTAGTTGATGGCGAGGTTTATGTCTGTCTTGACGCGCAGCACGTAAAACCTGGCAAGGGCGCGGCCTTTGTACGGGCGCGGCTGCGTAATATGAAAAGCGGCAATGTTCAGGAAAAGACCTTTCGCGGCGATGAAAAGATCGAACAGGCTTTTGTAGAGGAGCGCAAGCTGCAATATCAATATGCTAGCGGGGGAATGTACCACTTTATGGACCAGGAGAATTTCGAAGAGATCGTTATTTCCGAAGATAGTGTGGGTGAGAAGGCGAAGTTCCTTAAGGATAACTTAGAGATCCAGGGTTATTTTTATAAAGAGGATACCTTAGGTATAAACCTGCCTAATTTTATCGAATTTAATATCGTGCATACGGAACCCGGTATTAAAGGTGATACCGCCAAAAGCGGCACTAAACCGGCAGAGGTTGATACCGGTGCCACGATCCAGGTCCCGTTGTTTATTAATGTAGGGGATAAGATTAAGGTAGATACCCGTACCGGCGGTACTTATGTGGAGAGGGTAAATTGAATCCCCGGCTTAAAGCCTAGGGATCAAACGAAGAGGAGCGCCTAAATGAATATCAAGGAAATCAAGGAAATGATCAACCTGATGAATGAAAATGGGTTGGTTGAGCTTGAGGTGGAAAAGGAAGATATGCGTATTCGCCTTAAGAAGACCGCCTCTGGGATTGAAGCGCTTAACGGCCCCGTAGTAATCGAAAGGCAGGCTGCTCCTGTATTGCCTCAGGGGCAAATTACCCAGGAAACCGAAAGTAAGAATACGGTTAAGACCGCGGAAATTAAATCTCCTATGGTGGGTACTTTCTATCGCGCTCCTAACCCGGAAGCCGCGCCTTACGTTGAGGTAGGTCAAACTATCGAGCCAGGGCAGGTCATTTGTATTATCGAAGCAATGAAATTGATGAATGAAATAAAATCAGAGATCAGAGG
>Ga0172375_10002639_pt1 | contig 27806 bp, 23 predicted proteins | sample LakKiv1m_FD_114537 | JGI IMG/M metagenome (GOLD analysis project Ga0172375, IMG submission 114537) | Freshwater microbial communities from Kabuno Bay, South-Kivu, Congo - kab_092012_11.1m | ecosystem: Environmental > Aquatic > Freshwater > Lake | place: Democratic Republic of the Congo... | reverse complement strand
TTTACCTTTGCCGTGAAGCTCTGGCAGAAATTCACCCACCCGAACATGTATCGGGAAGCCTCCGGGCGGGAAGCCTCGATTTCCCACGAAGACATCGACATGTTTCGCCGGGTGCTGGAGCCGTTGGTGAAAGCGGAGAAAATGGGCGCGCTGCTGGCCCAGTTTCCCCCCAGCTTTAAAAATGACGATTTCGGCCAAACGGTCCTGCAGACCTTGTCCCGGCATTTTGGTCCGTACCGCTTGGCGGTGGAACTACGTCACCGCAGCTGGAGTGATGACCCGAAGACCGCCCGGCTTTTACGGGAGAATAATGTGGCGTGGGTAAACATTGACGAACCGAAGTTTCACACGTCGATTGCCCCCGATCTGCCGCCGACCGCAGATTTCGCCTATTTCCGTTTCCACGGGCGGAATGCGGAAAACTGGTGGACGGGCACCACCGAAACCCGGTACCAGTACCTTTACTCTCAAGAAGAGATTGGCGAATTAGCGGCGCAGGTCAAGCAGGGAAGTGAAGGCACCCGGCTGACTTTCGCTTATTTTAACAATCACTACAAGGCTTACGCGCCGCGGAACGCGGGCGACATGGTAAAGGCTTTACAGCTGCCGTTTAATTATGCCTAGGCCGATGACCGGGGCAGTCACTAACATTTTGATATTTACCGGTACCGTCGCTGTGATCTGACCCGGTAATTAACTTTACATAAATATCATAGGAGCACGCCAACCTCAGGTCAACCGATTGTCCAAGGCGTTAATTCGGGATAAGCGCCGACGGTACTAACATCGTGTTATACCGCGGCAGCATTCCGGGAGTGCAGGGCAATCTGGGCGGCCCGGTAGCCGCACATGCCGTGGACTCCTGGTCCCGGCAGGGTCGTGGCCGAACACAGGAAGATGTTTTTCACCGGGGTTTGGTAGGAGATCTCGGGGAACAGTAATCGCCTCAAGTTCAGCTGCCCGCCGGTGATATCGCCTCCAATACAGTTGGGGTGCAGTGCTTCCAGAACGGCTGGAGATGTCGCCTTTCTGGCGGTAATAATATCGCGAAACCCCGGGGCAAAGCGTTCGATTTGGGCTTCAATCCGGTCGGTCATATCGACCGGTGACCCGTGTGGCACGTGACAGTAAGCCCAGGCGACCTGTTGACCGTCCCGGCCGCGGGAATTATCAAACAAACTGGTCTGGGTGAGGATAACAAACGGCTTTTCCGGGGGAAGTCCCGCCCAGACGGCATTTTCCGCCGCCAGTATTTCCGAGTAACCCCCGCCGAGGTGGAGCGTCCCGGCAGTTTTAACCGCCGTCGCTTTCCAGGGGATGGGCTCGCGGAGTATCCAGTCCAATTTAAAAACCCCAGGTCCATAAACAAATTTTTCCAGCTTTTTCCGGTAATTATTCGGAAACAAGCCGCCGCTAATCTGCATTAACTGCCGGGGTGTGATATCTAAAAGTTGCAGGCTATCCCCGGGTAAATTCTTAAGATTAGTAATTGGGGAGTTAGTAAAAATTTCGCCGCCCATTGATTTTAGAAACGCCGCCAGGGCATCGGTAATCTTCTGCGCGCCGCCGACCGGAAACGGCCAGCCGCGGGCATGTCCGGAGATCCCCAGCATCAGGCCGGCGGCGGCACTGGTCGCGCGGGTCAGGGGCATCACGGCGTGGACACCCAGCCCGGCCAAGAAAGCTTGTGCCCGGGGACCGGCGAATTGACTTTTTGCCAGGCCGCTGGCCGATAAACGCGCGTAAAGACCGAAGTTAATAAGCGCCCGGTAGTCTGCCAGTTTTACCTTCGGGAAAAACATAATATTGTCGACGATGGCTTCCCAGCAGTTAACCAGTGGCGTCATCATTTTTACGTAACGCGGGCAATCAATTTCGTCCAGAGTACTGGCAGTATCGAGAATTGATTTCTTTAACACCACCGCCGTACCGTCATCAAAGGGGTGGGCCAGTGCCGCGGGCGGGTAACACCATTTTAAACCGAAGCCGGTCAGGTCGAGTTGGCGGAAAAACGGGGATTCGACGGCCAACGGCTGGATGGCGCTGCCGGTATCGTGAACGAAGCCGCTTTGCAGAAGTTCCGCCGAACGGCAGGCGCCGCCGACCGTGTCATTTTTTTCGTACACTTTAACTTTAAGGCCGGCTTGAGCCAGCGTCACGGCCGCGGCCAGACCATTCGGACCAGCGCCTATCACGATAGCTTCTTTAGTGGCGGTATTTTCAGCCATATTTATCCTTTTATGTTGCCGGCTTTTTCGATTTAAACAGGCGGGGAATATTATGAGGCAACGAACGGATTTGGGCGTTGTACCAGAAGTTACCAGTTTGTCCCCACTGGTAATTCGTTGCCAGGCAATCTTTCCGCATCTTCACTTCCCCTTCCAGGTTCAGGTGCTTAACCAGTGAAGCGAGAACGGTTTTCCAGATGGTTTCCTGGTATTTTGAACCGGCAAGACGGAAGGCCATTTCATAAAAGGGGTCGGCCGCCCGGGCTAAACCCTGGATTTGCATATACACCCCGTCTGGGAGCTGGGTAGCACTGAAGGTCACCCAGCCGGCTTCGGGATGCCCCTGGGGTGTCATCAGGGTAAAGCTGAGGGCATCGGCGTATAAAACCAGGACGCCGGTCGACACAATACCGCCCGGCGTGTGGGAGTCAATCAGCACGATCTCACCCGGGTTAATGCCGGCACTGGTAGGATAAAAGGTATTCTCGGGCGGTTGAAATTGTGGGAAGTGCTGTTTCATGATTTCGATGACATCATAGGCCTGCAGCGTCGGGCTGGACAGTTTTACAAAGTAGGTTTTTTCCCACATCGGCCCGAAGCCGGCGAGGGGTCCAATCACCCGTCGTTTGTCGACGTTCAGACCCATAGCCCCGGTTGGTTTTTCGCGCATCCTTAAGCGGAAAAAAGCCGGCGACCAGCCCGTATCCAGTTGCCGGCCGTACTTTTGCCATAAAGTGTCAATCTGGGGAGCGGTGATACCTAAGAAATATCCGAATAATTCCTTGGGCTCGGTGACGATAGTGTAACCTGCGTCGAGTCCGGTCAGGCTGAAGATTTCGCGGTAGCGCGCCCCCAGACCCAGGGCAAGCAGCTTAAGACGCCGCCTCCGGGCCCAAGCAGCGGTCTTGACCAGTAGGCTGGCCCCGCCACTGGTTAAATAATCGAGCGGGTTAAAATTAATGGCCAATGTACCGGGTCTGGGCGGGAAGGTCTCCAGTTTTGATTTCATTTCCGCTTCTTGCTCGGCACTCAAGATGCGGCCGAGTTTCAGGATGCCACCGGAATTACCAATGGTGGTTATTTCCATTTTAATTAAACCTCCCGGCAATCAATCTCTTTTGGCCGCATGAATCCGGAGACTTAAAGAGTAAGGGATATAATTTTTACAGCTAAATTCCGATAGGGTTCATTCATACTTTTCTACCGAAGCCTCGATCACTTTTCCTAAAATATAAATTTTTTTTCTATTATACATTTTTAATGAGCGGGGGACTAGTGACCACCATTTCATGATCCGCCGGAGCAGATAGGTCTAAATCTACGGCCAATGGTGCGGCCACAAATTCACCTTGCCGCAACCTCTGGACTCTTTCCAGTTCGTGCATGGCTTTATACAATTGCCGTTCGATATTGGTTTCGTAACGATTCAGACCCTGCCAGGCAATGGCTGTGTAAGGATGTCCGTCTTCAATACTCCACGCCCAATCATCAGTAATTGCTTTCGTTTCAAGTTTTAAAACTCTCTTTAACCTCCAGATACAGGAAGCAATCCTTTCGACCAATAGCATTTCTAATTCGCCTTCGGGGAGGTACTGCGATGTCAGGTTATTCCGGAGTTGCTCAAGAACCGGCGCTTCTTCTGGCGTTTTAATAACCGCTTTCGTCAGTAAACCATGGGTGATGGCGTTAAAACGGGAGATCTCCTTACCCGCCGCGGTCTTAACACCGCCGAGTTGGGCATTGCGACGATTCGCGATCAACTGTTTTTCGGTTACCATAATTATCCTCCTCAGTGAGCTTTCCGATCCCTTAACGAGGGCTTACAGATATTAAATCATAAGTCAAGGCCTTTTTGGGCTAGTACTTTGCCGCATGATGGAAAAGGCTAACGTCATGTATGCTAAATATTATTATAAGGTAACTTATGAAGTTATTTTATCGTAACTAAGACAATATAAAGAAAGTTGATGTATGGTTTTCACAAAATATTAATAAGGCATTCTCACCCCAGCCTTGTTTTTGGGATAAATCAGGGGTACGGTTAGGGGAAATATGGCACAAAAAATTACGAAACGAACCCATTTTGGCGTAGGATACTAAAGTAGATCTCTCGTCGGGCAGAAGATTTAACCAACGCCGGCGATGCCAAATTACCGGTATGCTAACAACGTTTCTCTGGCTAACCGCTATTTGTGAATGCCATAAAAAGGAAAAACAACCTCCCGGAAGTAAGCCCAACATCTTGCTTATGTGCTGCTTTTTTTAAATTCAACTGACCTTTATGCTACATTAGAATTAAGGTACTATTTCAAGGAGTTGAGTAATGCCATCAACCCGTGTTCTCGACAGTATGTTTTATCCCGAATCGGTAGCCGTGGTCGGGGCGTCATCCAATCCCACCGGCTGGGGCGGTTCGAATTTTCTCAACGATCTAATCAAGCGCGGCTATTCGGGACGGGTTTATCCCGTTAACCCGAAAGCCACCATCATCTCCGGCTTAAAGTGTTATCCGGACGTGAAATCGATTCCGGAAGCGCCGGATCTAGTAATTATCGCTATCCCGGCGCCCGGGGTCCCGCAGGTATTGCGCGACTGCATCGCCCGCGGCGTGAAAAACGTGCACATCTTCACCTCCGGGTTCTCGGAGACAGGCGAAGAGGAAGGCCGGAAGCTGGACGCCGAAATCACCGCCATCATCGCCAACAGCGACCTGCGCGTGGTCGGTCCAAACTGCATGGGTCTCTGGGTGCCCGGCAGCAAACTGACCTACTGGGGCGACGTCCCCAAGGGTACCGGCGGACTGGCGCTGCTTTCCCAGAGCGGCGGCCACGGCGAGTTCCTGACAATGTACGCCCAGCACCTCGGCGTTTACTTCAGCAAGGTCATTAGCTTCGGCAATGCCCGTGGTTTACGTGCCGTCGACTACCTGGAATATCTGGCGCAGGATCCGGAAACGAAAATGATTGCCTGCTACTTCGAAGGGATGCAAGACGGGGAAAGGGTGACGCGGCTCATTAAACAGATCAATCAAACCAAGCCGGTTTTCGTCTGGAAGAGCGGCTTGACGCCTTCCGGCGCCCGGGCGGTCTCTTCCCACACCGGATCGCTGGCGGGTGAAGGTAAAATCTGGCAGGCGTTTTACGCCCAGACAGGCGCGGTACCGGTCAATTCCCTCGAAGAGATTGTGGATATGGCGCTGGCGTTTCAGTATCTGCCACCGGCCGCCGGACGACGGGTGCTCCTGCTCGGCGGGGGCGGCGGTAACTCGGTGGCGCTGGCGGACATCTGCAGCCGGGAAGGGCTGGACGTGCCGCGGCTGACGGAAGCCACCCGGCTGGAATTGAATAAATTCATCCGCCTGGCGGGCAATAGCGTCCGCAACCCGGTTGACGCCTGGTCCGCCCAGGACATGCCCGAAATATTTAAAAAAACGCTGGAGCTGACGGTGAGCGACCCCAACATCGACGCCGTGATCTTCGACCGCCACGTCTGGGGCGGGGAGGATAATACCGAAAGAAAAGCCCGCTTCGACCAGGTGAACGATGACATCATTACTTTCTGCAAGAACAATCCCTACGGTAAGCCCATCATTCTTTCCCTGATGGGCGTAAACACCTTCGCCGACTCGGTCAAGCTCAAACTGGAAGTCTGGCGTAAATTCGCGCTGGCCGGCGTCCCCGCCTACCCGAGCACCTTGAGCGCCGCCCGGGCTTTAAGTAAATTCATCGCCCGTTCCGAATTCCTGGCCAAAGCCTAAATCAAAAGACCCCGCTTGAAGCGGGGTCTTTTTTATCTGATCGCTGAATACTGATTGCTGACGGCTGCGCGCCTATCAGTCTTCCATATCGACTTTTAGGGCTTCCAGCAAGCGGCAGGTCATACCGTAAAACCCGATGGCGGCGGTGAGTTCCACAATCTGGTGTTCGTCGAGGTATTTTTTGAGGTTGTTGAAGGTCTCGTCCTTCACCTGGATATTTTTTTCCACCTCGTCGGTATACGCAAGGACGGCGCGTTCTTCGTCGTTGAACAATTTTGAATTCTGCCAATGACCGATTTCATCGATTTGCGCTTGGGTCAAGCCGGCGCGCAGACCGATGCGGGAGTGCTGGGTGAATTCGTACTGGCTCCGGTCGATAAACCCCACGCGGACAATCGCCAGCTCCCGGAGCTTCGGGGGGAGTTCTTCGCCCTTGAGAATGGAGTTCCCCATGCGCTGGTAATTAAGCCCGATGTAGGGCAAATGCCCCATGATCTTCCAGAGCTTGATGACCTTCTGCCCGCGCCCCTCGATTTTCTCGTACAGTTCTTTGACGGCGGGATGGGCGTCCGTCTTCTCCACATATCTTACCCGTGCCATAAACCCTCCAAACTTTTACTACCGGAAATCATTTTACCCTTTTTGCCGACCTTTCGTAAACCATCGAGTAGACCACCGGTATCACCAGCAGGGTCAGGCAGGTCGAACTGAAGAGCCCGCCCACGACGACTACCGCCATTTCGGTCGCCATAATGACCCCGGAAGAACCGAAGCCGAAAGCCATCGGCAGGATGGCAATCAGAGTAGTCAGTGCCGTCATCAGGATGGGGCGTAAACGCGTCCGGGCACCTTCGATTACCGCCGCCTGCACCGTGGCGCCTTCCTTTCTTAACTGGGTGACGTAAGCAATCAGCAGCACGGCGTTGGCAAGCACAATGCCGACCAATTGCAGTAAACCCATCAACCCCGTTACTCCCAGGGTGTTGCCGCTGATAAGCAGCGCCACGAAAGCGCCGATGGTGGATAAGGGCAGGCTCAACAGGATAATGAGCGTATTTTTTAACGACCGGTAGGTGATTAACAGCACCACGAACACGAGTACGATGGAAAGAATAATGGCGTAAAACATAGACTTAAAGCTTTCCGTCATATCCTCGGTGACGCCACCGAGAGTAACTTCCACGCCGGACGGTAACGCCAGTCCGTTGATTTCATCCTGGATGGCAGTATTGACGGCGCCGACATTCTCGCTCGTAATCTCGACCGAAATGCTGGCCGAGAGCTTCTGGTCGGCGCGGCTGATGCTGGTCGGCTGCACGTTCACGCTGATGGCCGCGATATCTTTGAGCGCGACCGTTTTCTCCAAGCCTACCTTAAGCTCATTAATCGTAATCAAGCCGGTGGTTTTCGAAAGTACTGCCGGGATGATAATCTCGGTACCGGTGCCGTCCAGCGTCACCGTATTCACCGTGCCGCCGTTTTTGAGCAGCAGGAATTCCTGCTGCAAGTGGCTAATCTGCAATTCGTCAAAACCGGCGGCCACGAGCTTGGCGGCATCCGGCTCGATGCTTAATCTGGCTTCTTCAGCATTAGCGTTGACCGTCTGCTCTCCCAGTCCGGCCACCGTCTGCAACCGGACGGATAGATCCCGGGTAACAGCGGCGATATCATCCAGGCTATTACCCCGGATCGCCATCTCGACGACCGAGGTGGAACCGGAAGACATCGCCTGCATAGTATTGACCTTGATTTCCCCCGCTGTCGGCACTTCAGCCAGCGCGGTTTCCAGTGCTGCCGCGACCTGAACCGCCTTCGTCTCCGGCGTCAGGATGGCGGTCACCTGGGCGACGTTGCCGGAGCTGCTGCCGCTGCCCAGCATGGCAAAGAATCCGCTGCCAGTGGAGCGGGCAGAGCCGATGGAAGAGAAATAATTGAGCACGTTTTCATTGCTGCCGATGACGTTTTCCACCCGGGTGGCGGTCTCGAGCAATTCGCTCCGGGTTGCCGTGTCCGGCAGCGTAATTTCTACGGTCACCACATTGACATTCAACTGGGGCATGTAGCTGGTGCCGACTACCGGTATTAAGCCAAGGCTGCCGAGGAAAATGACCACGGCCAGTCCAATGGTTAACTTACGGTGCGCCAGGCACCATTTCAACCAGTTGACATAAATCTTCTGGTATTCCGGGGCGTGCTCCTCTTTATGCTGCTGGGTGATTTTTACTTTCAGCAGCTTCGCCAGCGCCGGCACCACGGTTAAAGCGATGAGGAGAGACCCCAGCATTGCGTAGGTAATGGTGAGCGCGAACGGGATGAACAGCTCGCCAATAATACCGCCGACGAAAATCAACGGCACAAAAATCACCACGGTGGCGGTAGTGGTGGCAGTAATCGGCACAACGACTTCTTTGACGCCGTCAATCGCTGCCTGCGGGAATTTTTCGCCGGCTTGCAAACGACGGTAGGTCACTTCCAGGATGACGATGGCGTTATCGATTACCTGCCCGATGGCGATAATCAGTGCCGCCAGCGTCAGGATATTGATGCTCACATTGGTAAAGCGCATGACCAAGAAAGCCAGCAGGACGCTGAGCGGAATCGAGACGGCCGTGATTAAAGAAGCCCCGAACGCCATCAAAAATATGAAGACGACCAATATGGCCAGACCGCCGCCGAGGTAAGCATTATTCGCCAGGTCGGCGATGCTGCTTTCCACGTAGGTCGACTGGTCGAGCGCCACAAAAATTTGAACACCGGCCGGCAGTTCGGCATTGATTTCGCTGATTTTTTTGACGATAGCATTAGCCGTGTTCACGGTATTGGCCGCGGCGGTCTTATCGATACTGATGTGAACGCTGGGTTTCCCGTTGGCTCTTTCGATCACGGTGCCAGGTTCCGTGCCGTACTCCACGGTCGCAATCTGTTTAACCTGCGGTCCCAGCGGCGTCAGCAGGGCGTCACCCACCGCCTCGACCGAGGTAAAGGTCTGCGTTGCCAGGAATCCCGCCAGTTGGCCGGTGGAGATACCGAGCGAATTCATAATGTCTACTTGCGGGGTAACGATAATCTTGTTGCCCTCGCCGCCGGTAACCGTCACATTGTAAACACCGTCGATTTTCACCAGCTCCGGCTTGACCTGTACTTCGGCAAGCTGTTTCAACTCGGACAAATCGGCGTCGCCTGCCAGATTGCACGTGACCACCGGCAGCAGGTTCATGTTAATCGGCACGATTTTGGGATTTGTACCGAGTTCCGGCATTAGAGTCAAAGTGCCTTTGACAGCGGCGGGCAAAGAGATTGCCGAAATTCTAGACGCAATTTCGGAATTAGCTTGCGTCATATCGGTGCCGTAGGCGAATTCGGCGTAAATCACGCTGGTATTTTCCTGAGAAGTCGAGGTGAGATGCTTTAAACCTTTCAGGTCGGCAATGGCGTTCTCAATCGGGATGGTGACATCATTCATCACGGTTTCCGGCGGTGCCTGCGGGTAAACTGTGACGATGGTGGTCATCGGGAGTTCGATATCGGGAATCAGTTCTGTTTTCAGAGTAATCGTTCCCCAGACCGCCGTGCCGGCAATTAGTGCCGTGACCAAATACGTCAGCCAGGGTTTTTTCAGGGCAATTCTAGTCAGCCAGGTCATAAAATCCTCCGGGTATTTTCTTATTTATCAGAATCCGCTTCGGCGGCATTTTTCAGCGATTGTTCGAAATGAGGCATCAGGGAAGCCGCGGCCTTGAGAAATTCCGCCATAAACTCTACTTTCACAAACATGAGCGCCTTGGCGTCGACATTGCCGAAAGCCAGCAGCTTGGCGCCGGGCGGTATTTCCAGCTCGCGCCTGGCTTCGGCGGGAATGGCAATCTGCCCCCGTTCACCGACCGTGGCCGCACCGTAAAATTTTGGGATTTTTTCCATAATGTTGTAAACCATTAGAGACCTCCTATTCGGTTATGCAATACATAACATATCATACTTTTCATACTGCTGTATACCCAAAAAAAGGCGGCTACCGATATTGGAGCCGCCTTTTTTATAACTCGTTTGAATTACAGGATAATGCCTTTTTCCTTTAACATGGCGATATCTTCCCACGAGTAATTGAGATTCAGCAGGATTTCTTCGGTGTCCTGCCCGATTTCCGGGGCAGATCTGGTCACTTTGGCCGGGTTCTCAATGAATTTTACCGGCGTCGCCACCACTTTCACGTTAGTAGCGGTAGGGTGGTGCAGCGGCACGAAGAAATCGTTGGCCAGCGCCTGCGGATCTTTAATCACTTCCTGGGGACTCTGCACCCGGCCGTAAATCACGTTGTGCTGCCGGAACAGGACTTCCCACTCCGCCTGCGTCTTTTTAGCCATTTCCGCGTCGATTATCTTCACCAGTTCCGGAGAATTAGCGTACCGGGTAGCAATAGTGTTGAACCTTTCGTCAGATTCCAGCTCCGGTCGACCGATGGCCTTCAAAAAACCGCTCCAGGTCAAGTCCGGCTGGAGATTGGCCAGCCAGAACCAGCGGTCGTCCTTAGTACGGTAATTATTCCAGATCGGGTTGCGGGCTTGCGTCCGGTCGTGGCGCATCGGCTCCCGGCCTAACAGCGCCGGCTGTATATCCTCGGCGTCCGTCCAGACACCGGTCTGGTACAAAGAGAATTCCAGCTTTTGACCTTTCCCGGTTTTATTCTTGTGCAGCAGCGCCGCCAGCACCCCACCGACCATATGCGCCCCCACCACCCGATCCATCATCCCGCCGCGCTGCGGCGGCGGCGTGCCGTTGGGTTCCGCCATCATATACATCAATCCGGACCGCGCCCAGGCAGCCGCGTAATCAAAACCACGCTCGTCTTTATCCGGTCCTACCGTGCCGTAACCGGTGAGCACCGCGTACACCAGTGAGGGATTGATTTTCTTCAGGGTGTCATACCCGGCACCCAGCTTTTCCAGCGTGCCGACCTCATAGTTGGTCATAAAGATTTCCGCCCATTCCACCAGCTTGTAGAAAGCGTCCCGCCCTTCTTTGGTTTTTAAGTTAAGCGCAATGCCCCGCTTGCCGCGGTTAAGAAATTGGAAATACCAGCCTATATTGCCGTAATCCTTCTCCGCCTTGGCGATTTCCTCCGCAGTAATCGGTAAACCGATGCCGCGCGCCATATCCCCGGTCAGCGGCTCTACCTTGATGACATCCGCGCCCCAGTCCGCCATCGTGGCCGCGGCCGCCGGCACCGCCACCACGTGCCCCATCTCCAGTACTTTTACACCTTCCAGTACACCAGACATGTTGACTCCTTATCTTAATTTACGGAACATTATACCGTCATACTACCATTCAGAATATAACGTTTGTTTATTTAATTCAATGTGTTTCTGCCAAAATAGGGGAAATGACTTACTTGCGATTTGACCAAATAACTGGAAAAACGGATGTTATAGATGTATATTTAAAATAACAGTCAGTTTCGTTTTAGTGATACGAATTTGCCCGTTATCGCAACAACTATATTATAGAAGGAAAGTTATTGACCATTAGATTTACCAAGATGCAGGGCGCCGGTAACGATTTCGTGGTGATCCGCACCCGTTTCGAAAACCGCGACTGGTCCGCGCTGGCAGTGGATATCTGCAACCGTAATTATGGGGTGGGCGCGGACGGCTTGCTGTTAATGCTCCCTTCGGAAAGCGCAGATTTTAAAATGCGCATTTTGAATGCCGACGGGTCGGAATCCAAAGCCTGCGGGAACGGGATGCGCTGCTTGGTCAAGCTTTTCCTGGACGAAGCCGGGGACGGGCGCAAAGACACCGAGGTTACCATCGAGACCATTGCCGGCATACGCCGGGCCAAGATCCACCGGCGGCAGGGGAAAGTGACCGAAATCCAGGCCAGCATGGGCGAGCCGCGGGTCGGGCACAACGGCGACTCAGTCTTTCTGAACAAAGATACCAATATAGTTGACATAACTAATGACATGAACCGCATGGTGAAGATTGACGGGAAGGATTTACTACTGCATCTGGTCACCATCGGCAATCCCCACGCCGTGCATCTTACCCAGGATGACATTGCCGAATATCCGCTGGCTAAAATCGGACCGAAAGTAGAACAGCACCGCCTGTTCCCGGATGAGACCAATTATGAAATCGTGCGGGTGCTGAACCGCCGCGAGGTGGAAGCTCGCGTCTGGGAGCGGGGCGTGGGAGAGACATTGGCCTGCGGCAGCGGCGCCTGCGCTATTACTGTCGCGGGACGACTGCTGGGCTACCTGGATAGCAAAGTTGACGTGAGACTACCGGGTGGGACGCTGACCGTCGAATGGAAAGGGCAGGGCGAAGTGTTTCTCAGCGGTCCCGCCGTGACGGTTTACAACGGTACCTGGTTGTAAGCACGCCAATAAAATAAAGTTTACCGGAGTTTAAATATGCGCTTATCTCGCAAGGTAGAAAAACTACCTCCCTATCTCTTCGTGGAAATCTCTAAAAAAATTGCCGAAAAAAGAGCTAAAGGTGAAGACATTGTCAGCTTCGGTATCGGCGACCCGGATGTCCCCACGCCGCCGCATATTATCGAGCGTTTGTGCCAGGAAGCCCGGGAGCCGGTCAATCAGCGTTATCCGGAATCGGAAGGTCTACCCGAATTACGGCAAGCCATCGCCGCCTGGTACGAAAAACGGTTTGGGGTGAAGCTTGACCCTGATAAAGAAATCGCGCCGCTGATCGGTTCCAAGGAAGGCATTGCCCACATTGCCTTTTGCCTGCTTGACCCCGGGGACACCGCTCTGCTGCCGGACCCCGGCTACCCGGTCTACGCCTTCGGGACAACACTCGCGGGCGCCCGGCCTTACTACCTGACGCTTAACGAAAAGAACGGCTACCTGCCGGAACTCGACCGCATCCCCCAGAATATTCTGGAAAAAACTAAAGTGCTGTGGCTGAATTATCCCAATAATCCCACCGGCGCCGTCGCCGATATCAGTTTTTTCAATCGCGTGGTGGAATTCGCGAAAAAGTACAACATTTGCGTGCTGCACGATGGACCTTACTCCGAGGTGGCTTTCGATGGCTATCAACCCGTCAGCTTTCTCCAGGCGGACGGAGCGCGCGAAGTGGGGATAGAATTCCATTCGCTTTCCAAGAGCTTTAATATGACCGGCTGGAGAATCGGGATGGCGGTGGGCAACGCCGAGGTCGTCGACGCGCTGAAAAGAATGAAATCCAACCTGGATTCCGGCATTCCGCAGGCAATCCAGTATGCCGCTATTGAGGCGCTTAACGGCCCGCAGGACTGCATCAAAGAGCATAACGATGTTTACCAGCGCCGCCGCGATTTGATTGTGGAAACATTGAACAAGATGGGGTTGTCCGCTCAAAACCCCAAAGCCAGTTTGTACATCTGGGCAAAGGTACCGGGGGGATTCACCTCGGCCGAATTTGCTGCGGACTTACTTGAGCAGGTAGGTGTGGTAGTGACACCGGGCAGCGGCTATGGCCGCGGCGGTGAAGGTTATGTACGTCTGTCCCTGACTGTGCCGGATGCCACGCTCATCAAGGGACTCTCGCGAATGGCGAACTGGCATGACGGTAAAAACATTATGAAGTACCGGAAATAACTTGACATAAAGCTGGCAGGGCGGGGGAGGAAAATGGGTAAAAGTACGATTGCTGTAAAACCGCCGCGAGAACGGGCATTACTGATTACAGTCGGCACGAAAAACGAAAATACTGCGGTCTGCCCGGAAGTTTCCCAGGAAGAGCTGGCGCAGCTATCAATATCCGCAGGTGTTGAAGTAGTGGCACAGGTAATACAAAACCTGCCGCACCCGGTCAACGCCACCTACATCGGGAAAGGCAAGCTGGAAGAAATTGCCGCGCTGAAAAGCGAAGTTGAATACGATGTCGCCATTTTTGACGACGAGTTGACACCGGTGCAGCAGCGTAATTTGGAAGACGCGCTGAAGGTCAAGGTCATCGACCGGGTGGCATTGATACTGGACATCTTCGCCAAGCGCGCCCGCACCCGGGAGGGTAAGTTACAGGTAGAACTGGCGCAGCACCAGTATCTGCTACCGCGGCTGGCGGGGCAATGGAGCCACCTGGAAAGACTCGGCGGCGGTATCGGCACCCGGGGCCCGGGGGAATCGCAACTGGAAACCGACCGGCGCCTCATTAACAAACGTATTCAAAAACTCGAAGAACAGATTAAAAAAATCCGCGACCAGCGGTACTTGAACCGCCAGAACCGCCTGCGGAGCGGTATCCCGGTAATCGCGCTGGTGGGTTATACCAACGCCGGAAAGAGCACGTTACTGAATGCCTTGAGTCAGGCTAGGGTTGCGAGTGAGAATAAGGTCTTCACAACGCTTGACCCCACCACCCGGCGGATTAGATTACATAATGATACGTCAATCTTGCTGAGCGATACCGTAGGATTTATTCGCAAACTGCCGACGGTAATTGTCTCCGCCTTCCGCGCGACGCTGGAGGAGTTAGCGGAAGCCGATTTACTTTTAAACGTGGTAGATTTCGCATCTCCGTACGCCGCCGAAGAGTGCCAGACCGTGGAACAGATATTGCGAGAACTTCGCCTGGAAACCAAACCCAGGATTATGGTTTTGAATAAAATCGACCGTCTGTTAGATGCCGGAAAAATCTGGACAGAACAGCAAGCTCTTAACCATTTCCGTTCGATACATCGTGAAAATAATGAGAACACCATTTTCGTTTCAGCGAGTAGAAAATGGGGACTGACGGAGTTATTATCCCGGGTATCGTCGCTATTACCTGTCAAAGACGTATACTACACCTGAAATCGAGTTCACGACGCGCTGTAAGCCACAAATTGACCACTATTTGAATTTTAAGGTATCAGATTACCTATTAACGGCATTTTAGTAGCGTAACTTAAAAATTTTTGTCACAAAATAATTTACATAATCCCTGGCAGGGGAGACAACCGGCAAAATTTTTTTCACCGAGTCTGCCATCAACAACTCTGGTACTGTCAGGGGTTATGCAGAAACAGCGGAGTAATCCAGTTAAATTTCATACCGCGTCTGGTTTGGCTAATGTACTTCAAAAATATGGTCTGCAGAGAGTGGGTATCGCAGGTATTAGGTTTAAGTCGTGATTTATGTCAACTTTTTATGATATAAGGGCGCATAATATATGTTATGTAAATTATTATCGAGCGTAATTATGCTTTGCACTTAAAAACTCCCATTAAAGCCGAAAAAGAGTCCGGTGCCCTACTGCACCGAAACTCTTTTTCTGGAGGGTAATCCGGAAACCGCAAATTAGTTTTCAAAAATCCGCTGGTTAATAATTTTACCGTCTTCCATCTCTAACATAATATCGGCGCGGTTGGCAATGCCGTTGTCATGGGTCACAATAATAACGGTTTTCCCTTCTTTCGATAACCCGTGCAGCAGTTCCACAATCCGGGCTCCGGTCTTGGTGTCCAGGTTCCCAGTGGGTTCATCGGCAAGTATTAACGGCGGGTCGTTAGCCAGCGCCCGGGCAATTGCCACCCGCTGCTGCTCACCGCCGGATAGCCGGGAAGGTCTACGATACAATTTCGCCGCATCGATTTTGACCCGTTCCAGTAAAGCAATCGCTTTTTTCGTCTGCTGCCCGCCGTTTACGCCGTTAAGTTCCATCGGTAACGTTACGTTCTCAATCGCTGTCAGATTCGGTACCAGCGCATAAGACTGGAAGATAAAACCGACTTTCTGCCGCCGGTATTTAACCTCCTCCGCTCCGCTGAGGGCTGTTACACTCACGCCATCCACATCTATGCTCCCAGCGGTCACCCTGTCCAGTGCTCCCAGCAGATTCAAAAATGTGGATTTACCGCTGCCGCTACTGCCTTTAATGGCAATCATTTTGCCGCGGGGCAATTCAATATTGATGTCATCCACCGCTACTACTAATCCGCTGCCCGACTTAAAGTGTTTGGATAGATTTTTGACACTGATTAAACTGCCGTTATTATTCACTGCGCAATACCTCCGCGGGTTTAATACGGGCGATATACCACGATGGGAAAATGCTGGCAGCGACCGCCAGTAAAACCGCCAGCCCGACCGCGTAAAGCAATATCTCCGGGCTCACGGCAACATCGATACCGGCAATGGCAGTACGCGCGCCAAAAACCTCGCCGCGGGTGATAAACGCTCCACCCGGCGGTATCATCCCCCCCATTCCTCCAAGTCCATTTAACGTGGTGGGCGCGGCGACCAGCAAGCGGGAAACGATGCCCGCCAGCGGAATGGTCATCAGCGTGCCAAGCGCAACCGAAACCAGGCTGATGACCAGCGTTTCTACGCCAAAACCAAGCGTGATATGCCAGTTGGAAGCGCCAATAGCTTTGAGAATACCCACTTCCTTGACCCGCTGCCGCATCGTCAGCACAATCGCAACCACAATGACTACGACCGCCACCGCAATGGCGGCAATCGTGCCAATCTGACCGGTCTGGGTCGCCCGCTCCAGCGAAGAATTCATATTAGCGAACCGGTCGTCGGGAGTAGTGACATCGACCACATCTTCACCCAGGGTCTCCCTGATTGATGCCGCCACCGTCACCACATTATCAACGTTATCGGCGGTTACCGTCAGCTCGGTGTAACCTCTGAGACCAAAAAGCCGCATAATTGTTTCCGTTGGTAAAAGCATCATATTGTTCCCGAGCCGCTGCCCGGTTTCAAAAACGCCGACAACCTCGATCGCGGTGCCTTCGACATCGAATGTATCTCCGATTTCGAGCGAATTAGCTTCCGACAGTCCGCTGCCGATAATGACTACATCGGCATCACCCTCATCATCATTAAAATACCTGCCGGCAGTAATATTCTCGATACTGGCGCCGCCGAATAGCGCCGGCATCGTGGCAGAGGTCGGATCTACCCCGATGGCGATAATGCCAACATCAAACCGTCTCACCATACCCCCGCCCGGTATTTGGGGTATCTGTCCATCGCTTCCGGGCGGTGTCGCCATTACCTCATCGTTCGTACTGGCTACCAGTTCGTCGCCGGTATAACGGGAGGTAATAGTCTTCTGGATGTCGGTGATATGCTCGATGCTATCGATTGCCGCTACGTTCTCCGCGCTGAGAACCGCGTCCCCACCCAGGAAACCAAAGGAGCCCGCCGGGCGCACGGTGATACTGGTATCCAGTTCCAATACGATATTGTTGATCTGGTTCTGGGAAGCACCGTAAACCGTCAGCATAGTCAATGCCAATCCAGTGGAAACAGACAGGATAATCACCACCATTGCCGTTCTTAACGGGCTTCGCCACAGGTTCTTCAAGGCGCGTTTTATCAAATTCAAATTACTCTCCCCCACTCTTGGATTAATGACACTTAAAACTAATACTAACGCAGGAATATTAAGAAATAATTAGGTTATCTTACTTTATGTAAACAATATTATATCGTCAAAAAAGGAGTCCTCTTCGTATTCGTAAAAAGGACTCCTTCAGGCAGTAATTTTAGGCGCGTTTAATTCTGCTTCTGGCTGCCAGCCTCAGCTTCCCGCTTGATTCTCCGGTTGCGGCGGGCACGCCGTATCAGCCACCAGGCACCAACACCAATCAAAATAAACGGACTGAAATAGAGCACCCACAGCAAAACCGTAAATAGGAACTTAAGGAAGCCGAGGAAACCGCGCCAGGCGCCCTTCGCCACATCGCCGGCGCTCCAGCCCGGGGTCACGTTGATATAATCCTCGCGGGTGTCGGCGGCAATAGTACCGCTGTCATCGGTTACCGTCACGCTGACGGTATAAACCCCGGAGGAAGCGTAGCGATGCCAGGGATTAGCATCGGTGCTGGTTTCGCCGTCACCGAAATCCCACTCGTAGCTGTAGGGGCTGATACCGCCCTGGATATTGACGCCGAAGTTGACATTGTCACCGGCGTTGGCGTTCCGGGTGCCGGCAACCAGGTTCAGCACCAGCGCCGACTGGGACAGATTCACATTGATAAGCGACATCGCCGCCGTCTGTTGCAGGTATTGCATCCGGCCTTTGGTAATCTCGATATCCTCGCGGGTTTTCGCCAGCTGGGTCTGTACTGCCAGCACTTCGGTCACGGTAGCGGCGCGCTGCATTATTTCCAGCAGCTGCGACTCGGCGGCTTCCAGGTTCTTGAGTTTCGAGCTGAGGTCGGTATATTCCTGAGTCACATCGTCGGCGGACACATTTTCGGAAGTAACCTTGACCGCCAGCCCCCGCAACGAGTTCATTATCGTCTCAAAGCTTTCCGCCGGGATCCGCAGGCTGACGACCCCGGAATAGACCTGGTTACTGCTGTATTTGTTGGCGGAAACGATATAGCCGCCGGCGTCGTTGGTAAGCTGAGTTATTTGCGTAATAGCAGTGGGAATATCTTTTACCACCATATTAAGGCTGCCGGTACGGACAATCATCGGCTGGGTGGCGCCGCTAACAACCGTAGGCGCGACAGTCGCGGTAACTGGCGTTGTGCCGTATTTGCCATCCCCGGACGAGCCGCCGACCGAGACCGGGTAACTCTGCTCGGAAGCTCCAAACAGGTTATCGGCAATACTCGAAGGAGAATATGCCGGGGCATCCAGCCCTAAAGGCATTGAAATCGTAATCTCTGGCGCTGGGACACTTCCTGTATTATAAGTAGATCGGTACGTGGTCGTTTGCACCTGATGATTCTCGCTGCTGGAAGTACAGGAGGTCAGGAAAACCAGGCTGACCACCAGCGCTAAACCAAGAATCGAACTCCATTTCTTCATCTTCTCACCTCGTGTTTCAATCTTATGCCCTTTTTATATATAACGCAATACTTAAGCAATAGTTGCTAATGATATTTTTATCTATTGACATCTACCTTTTCACGGGATATTATCGTGAACAAGGAGGATATGAAAATGAGCGTTGATTATCCTGTCAAGCTGAATATCGATTACCCGGACAAAGCACTGAACCGCCTCACTTCCTTTTTCCGTATCTTCACTGCAATACCTATACTCATTCTTTACGGTTTGATGACCGGCTACACCTCGAACTCCAACGACCCGAACGTTACCTGGCAACTTACCATTTCCGCCGCCGGCGTCCTCTTCCTGCCCGCCATGTTAATGGTGCTTTTCAGACAGAAATATCCCCGGTGGTGGTTCGACTGGAACGTAAATCTGATTAACTTCAGCACCCGGGTGTTCAACTATTTTGCCTTGATGACCGATGTTTACCCCGCCACCGATGCCGAGCAATCGGTACACATTGAAATACCCTATCCGGATGCGAAAAACGGATTGAACCGGTGGCTGCCACTGGTGAAATGGTTCCTGGCAATTCCACATTACATCGTGCTGTGTGTACTTGCCATCGCGGTCGGGGTTATCTGGATTATCGCCTGGTTCGCCATCCTGTTTACGGGCAAATATCCGCGCAGCTTTTTCGACTTCATGGTGGGATTTTTCCGCTGGTGGCTCAGGGTCGCCGGTTACGCTTTCTTGTTAACCACCGATCAATACCCGCCCTTCAGCCTGGAGTGAAAAAAATAAAAGAGGGGAAAATGAGCGGCTGGAATTACAACCAAATCATCGTATTAATCATCAACATTATCGGGGGGATAGCGGTCATCGGCAGCTATATCCAGGGAGTTATGGCGCACCCTGGCACCGGGAACGCGCTCTGGGGCGGGGTGCCGTCTTCGATGCGTTTGCTCTACGCGCTGGGGATGCTGCTGGCGGCGGCGGGTTACCTGATTCTGAGCTATTACATCATGTTCCGCGTGGAGCCCGAGGGGCTGAAAATCGCCGGGGTCTTTAACTACCTGACTTTCGCCGTGCTTTATTTCATCGTGCTCACGGCTTCGGCGTTGTGGATGCCCTTGACTTACGCTTATATCGGTAATCACAGCGAAGCTACCTGGCTGGGGATACGTACGGTTTTATTCGTGACTGCAATCGGGGCATTGCTAATGGTCATCGCCCTGTTGACAATGAAACCGCGGGAAGTTACCACTCTCTACTGGCTGGCAGTGGGCGGCGCGTCGGCATTTTTCCTGCATACCGGAGTGCTGGACGCCTGCTTGTGGCCGGTACTTTTCCGTAAATAGATTACTCGTTATCGAGACGCAAGGCTACCAGTAAAACCCCGGGGCCGCCGTGCACTCCGAGCGCGGCGCCCAGGTGGGCAATCGTCATTTTGTCTCGAGGAAGGAACTCGGCGAGTCTATCCATTAACAGCCGGGCTTTCTCCGGAATAGCGCTGTGCACGATTATCAGTTCTCTAACAGGTTTGTTTTTAACGAAGCCGACAAGCCGCTCCATACCTTTATTCAGTGTTCTCACAAACCCGGCTCGGGTGATTTCGCCAGCGTGAAAAGTGAGCAGCGGCATCACATTTAAAAAGTCTGCCGCCCTGGCGACGGAACGGTTCACCCGGCCGCTGCGCGCCAGGTATTTCATGGTACTAAAAACCCCGAGCATCTGAATTTGGTCAATTGCTTGCCTTGTTTTCTGCACGACATTTTCAAAAGCTAAGCCATTTTTAATCTGACGGGCGGCTTCCAGAATCGTCAGTATCGTCCCGGCGGAATTAAAGGTGGAGTCGATTACCTCGATTTTACAATTCTGCGGCATCGACCGTTTGGCGGTAAGCGCCGAGTTATAAGTACCGCTGATTTTTGAAGAGATGTGTATGGAAATAACGGACTCGTTGGCAGCGCAGCTCTGCTGGTAATAAGAGGAAAAGTCCTCGGGGGTGGGCTGGGAGGTCGCCGGGTGCACCGGCGAAGCTGCCAGTTGCCGGAAAAACTCTTCATTACTGATATCAATTCCGTCACGATAAACCCGCTCTCCGAACCGCAGATAAATCGGCACCACCTGGGTCCCTGTTGCCCGGGCAAGGTCGGCCGGCATATCAGAGGCGCTATCGGTGACGATACGGATTTTTTCCATATTCCTTTTCCTCGTGTTTTATCCAAGTATACCATAAGCAAATGGAAGCATATTTACATTCCGGTAATCAGCGCCGTAAAAACCCGGTTTGAGGTCAGCACATAGTCCGGATGCAGCCGATAAACGTTGCCCTCCCCTACAATGCCGCCGTCGTCTTTCATCGCCCGCAGCTTTTGCGCGATTTCCGACGTAAACCTGATGCCGTATTTTTGTGACAAAAAGGAAATATCCAATCCTTCCCGGAGCAAACGCAGGCGTAAGATGGCTTCCTCCTCCGCCTTGTGCTTTATGTCAAGTTGTTCCACTTCGATATTCTGCCGGGTGGGGAAAGCCAAATACGCGTCTAAATCAGTTTTGTTTTTAAAACGGATACCCTCGAGGTGGGATGACGCCGCGGGTCCCAGACCGAGGTATTCCCCTCCCCGCCAGTAATTCAGGTTATGAATGCTTTCAAATCCCGGCAAAGCGAAATTGGATATCTCGTAATGAAGAAAGTCGTTCGCCTGTAATAAATCCCGCGCTTTTTCGTACAATGACGCCTGCTTTTCATCGCCGGGGAGGTTGGGCGGGGGTGCATCCGCCAGCGGCGTCTCGTTCTCCAGCGACAGGCAATAAGCGGAAACGTGCCGGACGCCGGCGGCGATTACCCCGGTCAACGATTTTTTCAGGGTCCGCCAGCTTTGCCCCGGCAGCCCGATAATCAAATCGGCGGAAATATTAGCGAACCCGGCTGCCTTTGCGGCGGCGGTAGCCGCGATTGCATGGGTGGTGGAATGGATTCTCCCCACCGATTTCAATTCAGCATCGCTAAGCGACTGCACGCCAATCGAGATGCGGTTAAAACCACACTCCAGAGCCACGGACAGGAAATCTGGGGTGGCGGATTCCGGGTTGACCTCAATGGTGGCTTCCGTGAGGACGGAGAAATCAAAGATCTGCTTTAAACCGTTTACCAGCGTTGGGAGGTTTTGACTGCCGAGCAGGCTGGGGGTGCCGCCGCCGAGGTAAAGGGTCTCGAACTTCATGCCGGCGTACTTCGGCGCTTCCTGTAAAACAGCCTGGATATAAATAGGTATTTTATCCTGAGCGCCCGGGAGCGAATAGAAATCGCAGTAAAGGCACTTTTTGACGCAGAAGGGGATGTGGACGTAAAGCCCCGGCACGTTTATTCCTCCATCTTGAGGAGTAAAAGAAAAGCTTCCTGGGGGACTTCCACGGCACCCACCATCTTCATCTTCTTTTTACCCTCCGCCTGTTTCTCCAGCAGCTTGCGTTTGCGGGTAATATCACCGCCGTAGCATTTCGCCAGCACGTCTTTGCGTAAAGCCACGATGTCCTCACGGGCAATGACCTTAGCGCCGATGGCGGCCTGCAGGGGGATTTCGAACATCTGGCGGGGGATGAGTTTACGCAGCTTGTGAATCAGTCCGCGGGCTTTGGTCTGGGCGCTCTCCCGCACGGAAATAAAGGATAAGGCATCGACCTGATTCGATTTGACGAGAATATCCACTTTCACGAAATCACCGCCCTGGTACCCGGCAAAGTCGTAGTCCATGCTGGCGTAACCCCGGCTCACACTCTTGAGCTTATCGTAGTAGCCGGTAATCATTTCCGCCAGCGGGAATTTATAGGTCAGCAGGGCGCGTTTTTTATCCGGGTGCTCCATCGCCACCAGCCGAGCGCGCTTGGCATCGGAAAGCTCCATAATGGGTCCGACGAATTCGTTTGGCACAATGACGCGGAGATTCACAATCGGCTCTTCGATGTGGTCAATGCGGGCGGGGTCCGGGAACTTGGAGGGGTTGTCAATCAGCGTGGCTTGCCCATCGGTGGTGTAAACCTTATAGATTACCGAGGGCATAGTGGCAATCAAGTCCTGCCCGTATTCCCGCTTCAAACGCTCGAGGGTGATTTCCATATGGAGCATCCCCATAAATCCCAGCCGGTAACCCCAGCCTAAAGCGGCGGAACTTTCTTTTTCGTAGACAATCGAGGAGTCGTTGAGCTGGAATTTTTCCAGCGCCGCCGTGAGCTTGACGTAGTCATTGGTGCTGATAGGGTAAATACCGCAGAAAACCATCGGTTGGGAGCGGCGGAAACCGGGAATGGGGAGCGTGTCCGGGAAATCCGGCGAAATAATCGTGTCGCCGACGTGGATGCTACCGACTTTTTTAATAATCGCGCCCACGTAGCCGACATCACCGGCACGGATACTTTCGGCGACCGTGAGCTGGGGCGAAAAATACCCCACCTCGTCCACCTCGTGCACCTGCCCGGTGGACTTAATCATAATTTTATCGCCGTGCTTGAGGCTGCCGGAGAACACCCGGATGTGGGGAATGACGCCCCGGTAGGAATCGTAAAACGAGTCGAAAATCAGGCATTTCAGGGGTTCGCTGACATCGCCCTGGGGCGGCGGCACGAGGGTGACGATGGCTTCCAGCAGGTCTTTGACCCCGGTGCCGTCCTTGGCGGAGACCAGCAGTGCCGTCTTGCCGTTAATGCCCAATGAGTCCTGCAACTGCTGCCGGCATTCATCCACCATGGCATTGGGCAAATCGATTTTATTAATGACCGGAATAATTTCCAGACCGGCGTCGATGGCTAAATAGGCGTTGGCAATGGTCTGGGCTTCGACGCCCTGGGAGGCGTCCACCAGCAGCACCGCGCCCTCACAGGCTTTGAGGCTGCGGGAGACTTCGTAGTTAAAATCGACGTGCCCGGGAGTATCGATTAGATTCAGAATGTAGTCTTTGCCGTCCGAGGATTTATAAGGCATGCGCACGGACTTGGCTTTGATGGTGATGCCGCGCTCCCGCTCCAGGTCCATGCTGTCCAGAACCTGGGCGTTTTCCGTGGTGTGCAGTACGCCGGTGAGTTCCAGCATACGGTCCGCGAGCGTGGACTTGCCGTGGTCGATGTGAGCGACGATGCAGAAATTCCGAATGTTTTCCATAACTAATTAATTGTAACAGATATGAGAGGAAAGATTAATTACCAAACTAATTAGTACCATTTGCATTTAGAGGATTCGTAAAATAGCAACGATAATTCTCACAACGACCCTCACCCTTACCTTCTCCCATAAAGGGAGAGGGAGATATACGAGATGGAGGGCATTCGCCCTCCATTCCTTCGGCTAGGCTCAGGACAGGCTTCTGGAGCTTCTACCCAGCCCCGACGAGAATACAGCTACCCTTCACTAACCAAAATCAAGGAAAACCACCTTATTCAAATTTTAAGGTTAGATTCGTTTTGAACAATGCCTTGCTTTTCAGGGGAACAAAGAGCTAGTTTCACGCTCAAAATAAGATGATGTCAATGATTCTATTGTTAAATCAAGCTCGATTCGTTTGGGAAAACCGGGTTGTTTTTTGACGCAGCGACGGGCGCGGGAGAGGGATTCGTTGCGGCGATATTATCAGAAAACGATAAAGCGGAGGTCGCGGCAGATGCCTGAGCAAACGCCCGGCGGATAGTTTCCCGGACGAATTTTTAAGTTGACGGGTATCCCGGGGACTCAAGCGGTATTGAGCGCGGTACCATTTGACGATGAGCCGCCCGATATTGTCAAAGGCGCGCCGGTTACCGGGTTCGTGGCGGATAAGGTAGAGCAATTTGAGACGAAGCACCACCACTTCCGGAGCGGCGTTTCCCTGACTGGCGATTTGCCAGAATTCGCTGATTTCAGCGGGACTGAGGGCACGTGAATAACAGCCGTGAACACGGGCGTTTTGATTGCCCGGCTGGCCGCCGCGTTTTCTTTTGGTAGGATGGGCTTGGTTAACGTTAGATTCATGCATAGAATAATTTTAGGGCTGGGGTAGGGAAGAGGCAAGGGAGTTTTGGCGCGAAACGGGAATAGCGGCTAGTTGATAGCTGCCGGTGTTAATGGTGGGTTTCACCCACCCTACAGACTCTAGATTCGTTCGTCGCGGGGGTTTTCGGGGCTCCTCAGAATGACGACGTGGGGGATTGCCACGCTCCGCTCACAATGGGGTTACTAGATTCTTCGGTACTGCGTATCTAAGAATGACAATAGGGGGTGACTAGATGCTTCGGTACGAGGTATCTCAGAATAACAAGGGGAACAGGCACTAAGCGAGTGACGGGAATAGTTTCGGTTAAGCCAGGATTTTGTGGAGCTTCTGAGCCAGTTCGGGCAAATTTTTTTGAACAATCGCCCAGATAATGTCCAAGTCAACATCGATGTAGCCGTGAGCGAGCCGGTTGCGGGTGCCGGTGATTAAAGACCATGGTATTTCCGGGTGCTGTGCCTGAAATTCATCGGAAATGCTGCCGGCAGCCCCGCCAATGATTTCGATTAAATGAATCACCGCCAGCGCCAGAACTTCGTCATTATCGAGGTCGGGACGATTTTTACCTTTGGTAAATGCCAGCGCTTTACGGGTGTAATCCAGCATGTGGCGCAGGCGGGTGATATCAGCTTCAGGCGACCTCATACTGCACCCTCGCCTCCCGTACCACCTGGTCACGGAAATAACGGCTCAAATCTCCGGGAGTACGCAGGTCCACGCGGCGTTTCAGTATGCTGGAAAGTTCGGCTTGCTGCGCCACAATCTCGAATCCCGGCACAAACCCTGGCTGATACTCCACCAGCACGTCGACATCACTATCGGGACTGAAATCATCGCGGATAACCGAGCCGTAAAGGGACAATCTGCGGATATGATGACAGCGACAGAAATCTTTTATTTCGTTCTCCGGCAAAAGTATGTTGGCATTAACGACCGGGACAAGAGACGATTTTACTTTAATTAGGTTTTGGATTTGCGCGAAGTCGGGCGAACTTAAATTTGCGCGGTAAAGCACCCGGCTACCGGCAGTAAGGCGTAAAATCAGCCCGGCTTCCGTCAGCCGTTTTAGTTCGCGCTGTAAAGCGCCGTTGCCGGTCTGGACGATGCCGAGGATTTGGCGCAGGTAAAAAGATTTTTCCGGATTCGCGTAAAGCAATGCCAGTATGGCGCGGCGCGTTTTGCCGAATAAGAAATGCGGTGTTGGTTTGTCTGTACCCATTATGGGTACAATTGTACTTGTAAGAATCTATTGATGTCAACCAGGGGAAATGGCAGGGGGGAGCCGGTAGCTAGATTCGTTCGTCGCAGGGGTTTCCGGGTCTCCTCAGAATGACAATAATGGGGGGATTGCCACGTCGCGGCGCCCTCGCAATGGAGAATGGAGTAAAGGTGGGTTTCACCCACCCTACAGATTCTCTAGGGACATTGCCCGGATTTCATCGGGGGCAGCATGATAATCAACCTTGACAAGATACAAACAGCTACCGCACACTTGAACTTGATGGGTAAAAAAGTAATCGTGATTGGGGGAGGGGCCGGGGGCTTGATGGCGGCGGGGCGTGCCGCGGAACTGGGCGCCGGCGTGACCCTGCTGGAAAAGACCGGGCGCATCGGGCAGAAAATCCTGATTTCCGGCAACGGACGATGCAACCTGAGCCACAGCCGCGACCTGAACAGCTTTATCGCCCAGTACGGGGACAACGGCAAATTTCTCTACAGCGTTTACAGTCGGTTTTTCCGCGAGGAACTGCTGGCTTTTCTGAAGCGTTACGGGATGGAAACGGTGACGGAACCGGAGGGTAAGATTTACCCCGTCTCCCAGAACGCCCGGGACGTGGTGCGGCTGTTGGCGCAATACCTGAAAGACACCGGGGTTGATTTACACATGGACACCGGCGCCCGGGAAATTCTGGTCGAGGACAAAAAAGTAACGGGAGTGCTCACGACAGGGGGCATTATGCCGGCGGACGCGGTGATACTGGCCACCGGGGGCGCCTCGCGGCCGTGGACAGGTTCCAACGGAGAAGGGTACAAAATCGCGGAGGCAGTGGGACATCGCATCGTAAGACTGCGCCCGGGACTGGTGCCACTGGTGGTCGAAGAAGCAGAAATGGCGAAAGTAATGATGGGCGCCAGCCTGCGGGATTGCCGCGTGACGGCTTTTGCGTGCCGCGCGAAGGACATCGATGCCGCGCTCGTGCCGGGGTATGACACCGGCCGCGGGCTCGCCGGCAAAAAACCCAAGCCGCCGGTAATCGAGAGCCGCCGGGGAGACGCCATTATTACCCACTTCGGGTTGAGCGGTCCCATCGTGCTGGAGATGAGCCTGGCAATCGTAGACGCGCGGGAAAACGGGCCGGTATCCGTGAGCATCGACCTGAAACCGGAGCTGACCGAAAAACAGTTGAATGAACTGCTGCAGCGGACGTTCGAGCGACACAGTAAAGCGACTTTTGCGATATTACTCAAAGGCATTGTTATTCCCAAAATGATGGAGCCGTTGATGCAGATGGCGGGAATTAAGCTTGAGAAAACCGGCAGCGAAATTACCGCCGGCGAGCGGGAAAAGCTGGCGGGGCTCATCAAATGTTTCCGGTTCAACATTCAAGGGGCTTTTAATATGGAGACGGCGATGGTCACGGCGGGCGGCGTATCGTTGAAGGAAATCGACCCCAGGACATTGGAGTCGAAGCTGATTTCAGGGCTGTATTTCTGCGGCGAGGTGATGGATCTGGACGCGGGCACCGGGGGGTACAACCTGCAGGCGGCTTTTTCTACCGGGTATGTGGCGGGGGAGAGCGCGGCTTTAGGTTAACTTTTCAATTCCCTCTGTATCTCCCCCTTCTAAGGGGAGAGGAGTTGCGGAACTATGTTACTGTTCACCCTCACCCCGTATCAAGTCCCGATTCATCTGATATCATACGGGATGGCGATAAAATCGCTCATACGGGCAGGCTCTTTATCCTCTCCTCCCGTATCGGAGTACGGGACAGGCTCTCAAGGGAGAGGTGGATATGATTTTTCTTGCCGATATGATACAGAGTGCCGCAGCAGACTAGATTCGTTCGTCG
>Ga0172375_10002637_pt1 | contig 27815 bp, 26 predicted proteins | sample LakKiv1m_FD_114537 | JGI IMG/M metagenome (GOLD analysis project Ga0172375, IMG submission 114537) | Freshwater microbial communities from Kabuno Bay, South-Kivu, Congo - kab_092012_11.1m | ecosystem: Environmental > Aquatic > Freshwater > Lake | place: Democratic Republic of the Congo... | reverse complement strand
GGTGAGATTCTCGCTGTAAATGCTCAGTAAATGATCGGTTTTTTTTGGCGTTAGCAACGCATTGGGAGGACTTTTTTTCTGAACAAAAAATAGTATTTGTTTCTTTCACTACGGGATGTCCCCATTTCCCCTTTTGAAAAAATTGATGAACGAGCGCCTGGGAGCATTGGCCGGAACATCTCGATCATGAGTTTTCCTGCCGTAATTTCCCGACAGTCAAGAATGAAGAAAGTCTTGTTCATTCTTGCTTTACATCGACGGATATTACCCGGTAAATTTGTCAATCATCCTTGAAAAACGCTCGTAATCTTCGTAAATAATGTATAAGCATTACAGACAGGTTTGGGAATGCTCTGCAGACTGTCTTGGGAATTGGCTGTCAGGATACTGGTGACGATTCAGATGTTAACAGTCCTGAATCTCCTGTAATTGCGAAGAGCATGCTGCGGTGTCCATCTGTGATGAATCGGCGAAAGCGGTAAGGATTGATCGCCACGGCTTTCAGCTTCGTGGTCACCGAAATTGCTGATAAATGTTCGGGCTCCAGTCGATAAACAGCTCTTCGATACTGAGCCTGAAACCAGTATGTTCTTTGAAAGACTGTCGTTTTGATGCGGAGAAATCAGCTGATTGACAGGTCATGCGTACTGGTCGTGTGCCTCGGGCACTGACGAGCATTCTCTCCGTACTAAAAAAATATAAATAGCCTGATCTCGATGAACGGCAGATTATCAAAAGATGTCTATAGACTTCAACAGCTTGCTGAGCTTTTAATGGCTGTCATTAAAGGAAGTAAAGGCGAAGTAAAAAAGTTTTTTCTTTACTGGTACAGAGAATATTTTCCTGATAATTTCAATAAGTATCCTCACAATACATTCAATTCTAACTAACCGGGAGGGTTTATGGCCAAGGAGAGTGTTAAAGAGTTTTTTGCAAAAGTATATGATGATATAGTTTTGCAAAATGAGTTAAAAGCCATTAGTGGCAATGATGAGGAGCAGTTGCAGGCGGTTATTGCTCTTGCTGAGAAATATGACTGTTCTTTTTCAAAAGATGATTTTTTAGAAATGAAATCACAAGGGAGAAGCGCTATTGCTGGAGAATTTGAAGAATTCAAGAGTGTTAGATCAATAACTGATTGCGGTGCGGAGTGGTTCTGTGGAGGAGGGGGAAATGCAGGGATGTGGGGTTGCTTCCCGGGAACCTGGGGTTAACATGCCTGATAATTTTTTTGAATTCTTTCTGTTGTTGCCGAAGATGCCTGATCGCTAACTTTAATTGTGGGGATACTTTTAAATTTATGTCGATCTGAAGCGATTTGCCTTGATGTATATTTCCTGTGGGTAAATACTCCGCCGCTTGCGGCGGGTTTCTTTATTTCTGAAACCTGGAGATGCATTATGTTTGCAAGATTACACGATGACTGGATACTGCGAGGATGGAAAGGGGCTCCGAGGAATATTGTGAATTATAAAAAAGGTACTGTTCGCGCACTGACAGAAAAAGGGTTTTATGTCGCCAGATCTTGTGATGGGAATACTGATTTCCGATCTGTCGCGTTCCTTCCGGAACACCAGGATTTTCTTGAAAAACTTATTAAAGAAAGTGTTGCTGTGCCTTGTGATAAAGGTCAGAAGCTGAGCGGTTTTCAGGAATACAAATCAGTCTCAAATCCTGCCTTGAAAGGAATTCACTGGTGTATAACAGGATTATGTAATCTGAATTGTCGCCATTGCCTGATGGAATCTCCCGCAGGCCGGTTTGGCGACCTTCCATATGAAAGTCTCGAAAAAATCACAAATCAGTTTGTCCAGGCAAATGTCCTGCAAGTGGCTATTTCAGGAGGAGAGCCTTTTTTGCGTGACGATATTCTGGATATCATTGCATTATTATCAAAAAAAAATCTATGGTTGCGAGAAATATTCTCCAATGGTTTACTTATTCAGAAAACACACCTTGATGCAATAAGGCAATCGGGATTCTGCCCCAGTTTTCAAATCAGCTTTGATGGAATTAATGCTCATGACCATATGCGGCAGGCAAAAGGAATTGAGAAGGCTGTGATTCAGAAAATCGAGATGATTCGCGCTGAAGGATTTCCTGTAACTGTTTCAACAAGTCTTGATAAAACAAATGTTGGATACTTAATGAAAACATATCAACTTTTCAAAAAGCTTGATATACAGTTCTGGAGGATTGGGGCGCCGCAAAAAATTGGAAACTGGATAAATTCATCAACAGCAATTTCGTTGAAGGAGGAGGGGGAAGCTTATATTCCTTTGTTGCAACAGTGGATGGCAGACAGACAGCCTTTCGAGATACAGATGTCGTGTTTTTATCGAAGTGGTGTGTATTCAGAAAGCCCTGTTGAGCAAGAATCATTATTAGAGAAGAGTCGAGATGATGCGTTTCGGGAAATAGGTGGAAAAAATAACATCTCATCTTATCAAAATGTATATAACTGTAATTCATATCGTGAGCAGATTAATCTATTGCCTGACGGTACGCTGACTCCTTGTCCGGGATTTTTAGATAAGTCGCTATTGCGGCGAATGCCAAATCTTTTGCATCAAGATCTGTCTGACGCATTGACAAAATCATATTTGAGGGAGATTTTAGACATGACAAAGGCTGATGTCCTGTTGCATAATCCTGAATGTGTGGACTGTGAACAGTTTGAGCGATGTGGTGGAGGGTGTCGAGTTTCGGCATTGGTTGAAACAGGAGAGATGATGCAAAAAGACCCCATTCTTTGTGATCTATGGAAAGGTGGCCTTAAGAAATCATTCGAGGATGAGCGCGAGGGTATGGAAAAATTAAAGATGGATTGTTGTTTTTAATCTCTTTGGGTCTGATTTCAGAAAGCTTTTGCAGTTCTGCGCGTGAAAGATTCTCGCTGGAAAGGAGTGCACAGTGGAGGTGTCGAGAGCACTGAACCCGGTATCCATGAGGTGAAGATCGCTGTTGAGGGGTCAGTTACCACAGTCAGATCCGCAAAAACGGGAATGAGTTCGTTAAAACTGACATACCGTACCGTCGGGAACAGATTGTTCGCAGGATGGTGAAAAAGGATGAAGTGCAGGATATGGTGTTGTTTGAACAAAGGGGCGTCAGTTTTCTGAACGCCCCTTTGCTGTTGTGGTTACAGAGCAGCCCGGAGCACCTCGACGATGTCTGCTTTGGTCATCATCGGTCTTCCGGGGAGTTGGCCTTCGGCATTGCCGGCAACGAGCAGGGTGTCCTCGGCGTAGCGGTCGAGCCGGGCGTCGCCGATACCGGCTTCCGAAAGGCGGGTCGGGCAGCCGATCGAGCGCAGGAATGCCTCGAAGCGGTCGATGCCCTCCATGGCGGCCTCCATATCATCCGGACTTTTCAGGTCGATACCGAAGATGCGCTGTGCGAATTGTGCGAAGCGTGCCGGATGTGTGCGGGTGGCGAAGCGCATCCAGGCGGGGTTGACGATCGAGAGGCCGGCTCCGTGGGCGATGTCGTGCTGTGCCGAAAGCGTGTGTTCGATCATGTGCACCGGGTAAGGTGAGAGGGTGCCTGCATTCACCCAGCCGTTGAGGGCGACGACCGAGGCCCACTGAACCTGGGCGCGTGCTTCGAGGTCGTTACCTTCGGAGACCGCTTGTGGCCCGTATTCCATCGCGGTGAGAATAACCCCTTCGGCGAAGCGATTCTGTACAGGCGTACCGTCAACGCCGTTGAAGTATGCCTCGGTGACATGCGTGATGAGGTCGCAGACGCCATATGCGGTCTGGTCTGGAGGCACGCTCACGGTCAGCTCAGGATCGACAATGGCCGCTTTCGGATAGAGGCACTTCGCGCCGACAAACGATTTGATGGTCGTTTTCTCGTCCGTGATGACTGCGCCGCTGTTCATTTCCGAGCCTGTGGCGGCAAGAGTCGGCACGGTGACAAGCGGAAGGGCACGTTCGGGGAGACGGCGCTTTGCCTGCCCGTGCGGAAACATGTCCCAAAGCTCTCCTTCGTAATACACTGCTGCGGCCATGACCTTGGCGGCATCCATGACGCTGCCACCACCGAGAGCCACTACCACGTCACATGCTTCCTTTCGGGCAATGTCGCCACCTCTCGCTACCGATGAAAGCCGGGGATTCGGTTCGACGCCTTCGCACTCCACAAACGAAACGCCTGCGGCTTTCAGGTATCCGACAGCACGATCGAAGGTTCCATTGCGTTTGACGCTGCCGCCGCCGGTGACGATCATGGCCTTTTTACCGCAGGCACTCACTGTTTCTCCAAGTCGGTCAAGGGTTCCGGCACCAAAAACAAGGTGCGTTGGATTGTGGTATTCGAATTTCATGAGGTACTCCCGGGATTATTGTCGGTTCTTGCACATGGCTGATGCCAAGCCAGTGTATGGATATAATGTGCATACACTTCTCTTGATTTTACAAACTTCCTGAGAGTAATCCGGTTTTTCCTGTGGGGTACACCATTCAGGGTTGTCCTGACAAGGGTTGCCGGTTGAACCTATCCGTTTATCCAGCCTCGTCTGAATTGCTTATATTGATCGTCGATCCAGCAAAAAGCTTTATCCAATAATCTTATCAGCCTGATCAATGAAGAAAGTGCTTGTGGCCGGCGCGACCGGTTACCTCGGACGTTATGCGGTGCAGGAGTTCAAGAATCGCGGTTATCTGGTGCGTGCGCTGGTGCGCAATCCCGAGAAGTTCAAAAAACCGGGGCCGTTTTTTTCGCCGCAGATCGACACACTCGCTGACGAGGTGGTGTTCGGCGACGCCACCAGACCCGAAACCATCGCCGGGTTGTGCGACGGCATCGACGTGGTCTTTTCGTCGCTTGGCATGATAAAGCCCGACTTCGAGCACGACAACTTCGACGTTGATTATCAGGGCAACATGAACATTCTCTCGGAGGCGCTGAAGGCCGGAGTGAAGAAGTTTGTCTATGTCTCGGTGTTCGACGCGCACCGCATGATGAACATTCCCAACGTACAGGCGCACGAAAAGTTTGTTCGCGAGTTGCAGGCCGCCAGAATCGACAGCACAATCATCCGCCCGAACGGCTTCTTCTCGGAGATCGGCCAGTTCGTGGCCCGTGCGCGCCGTGGCTTCATGCTCTGGATTGGTGATGGCTACAACCGTCAGAACCCCATCCACGGCGCCGACCTCGCCAAGGTGTGTGCCGATGCGGTTGACAGCAGCGAAAAAGAGATCGAGGTCGGCGGACCGGAGGTCTTCACCTACCGCGAAATGGTCGATCTGGCGATTGAAATCGCCGGGACGCAGCCGGTTCAACTTCCGTTGCCCTTCTGGCTGGCTGACGGCATCGTTGGCGTCGTCGGTATCTTCAACCGTGACGTGCATGATGTCGCGCTGTTTGCCACCACCCTCAGCAAGATGGATTTCGTTTCGCCGAAGTACGGCACCCATCGCCTGCGCGATTTCTTCAACGAGTGCAAGAGTCTGCCGCTGTGAGGGGGAGAAGTGGCAGGTGTGGATGAATGAGGGAGGGGAGAGTGGGGCGGTTCCGGGGTGCCGGGGCCGTCTCTGTTCTGAAAATTCTTTGTTCAGGGTTTTGCAATAATTAACTTGCTGTTAACAATTCTTTATCTGCCGGCAAGCTTTTCCGTTTCTGACAATGTGTGCCGGTTGTTTGTGGCAATTGGTTTTGAAGTGTCTTGTCAGCTCTCCGTTCTGTTCCGGGTGGAAAAAATATTTTTTCAGTCAGGTTGAATCGTATCAACGATTATCGGCAGGAGGCGGAAAATGAGCGATTTTGAAAACAGTGTCACTCGTGACGGTTTCACGATGAAACTCTGGCGGGGAGAGCGGATGTGCCTTCTCGCGTTTGATGTCGAACAACCGGAAGATGATTTCGTCGGTTTTGCCATCAAGGTGAAAAACCCTGGAAGAAGCAGTTATTATACCCTTCGCAATCGTCTCTCTTTTTCTTATGACAGTGCGGATCAGGATGCTGTCAACGGGAAAAAGAAATATCCCTCCACCGAATCCCCCTTTCAGAAATTTCGCTGGATCGATTTTCCCCCCGACAATACTCGTGGTGCCTTTTCTTACCGGGCGATCAAGATGCATATGGGCAGCGACGGCAAGGTGAAGCCGGGGAGTTCGATCGATCTCGATATCAACCTTGAACCGGAAACCTTCAACGGTTTTCTCGATGTCGGTTTTACCAGGAACTTCGCATCATCCCAGGCATTTCTCGATCGTTGCAGCGAATGCGGCAAGGTGATTCCGGCCAATGCCGATGAGGGACTCGAATTCACGAAATTACCAGGCGATCTCTATTCCTGGATGGGTTTCGAGGCATACGATCTTGTTTTCAGCCTTCTCGACGAGGCCGCCAACGATCCCGAGATCGAAATGGATGTTCTCGCTTACGATCTCAACGAAGGTGATATCGTCTCGCGTTTGCAGAAACTTGGTTCCCGTCTCAGAATTGTCATCGACGATTCATCAACCACAGATGACGGAGAGAAAAAGGGCCATGGATCGGAAGAGAGTGCCGAATCGAAGGCTGCCGACATTCTGGTTCAGTCGGCGGGGGCTGACCATGTCCGGCGAACACATCTGTCAGGGTTGCAGCACCACAAGGTATTCATCGTCAAGCGTGCCGGAGTGCCCTTCAAGGTGCTGACCGGTTCTACCAATTTCAGTTACAGGGGCCTCTACATCCAGGCCAACAACGTCCTCGTTTTTCATTCTCCTGCGATTGCAGGGTTGTACAGCCGTGTGTTCGATCTTGTTTTCACCGCTCCCGCTCTTTTCAGAAGTGATGATCTGGCGGCGTCCTGGCATATGATCAAGGATGAAACCGGGCCGGTTGTTCATTGCTGTTTTGCGCCACACAAATCTTCTGGACTCTCCCTGAATCCACTTGGCGGTGCAGTCGATCAGGCGACATCGTCAGTGCTCTATTCGATAGCCTTTCTCAACCAGATCCGAAGCGGACCGACCAGGCAGGCTTTCGATCGTCTTATCGAACGGCCGGTTTTCAGTTACGGAATTTCAGACAAGTCAGGAAAATTGCAGGTCAGGAAGCCGGATGGTTCGACCGGCCTGGTAAGTTTCGCCTATCTGGCTGCTAATGCCCCCGAGCCGTTCAGAAGTGAGTGGAGCGGAGGCAAGGGTATCAATCTGCATCACAAGTTCGTGGTGATAGACTTCAACCTGCCAACGGCCAAAGTCTTTACCGGTTCATCCAATTTTGCTCCCAGCGGCGAGGAAGGCAATGGGGACAATCTCATCATGATACAGGACAGGAAGATAGCTGTAGCTTTCGCCATCGAGGCTCTGAGAATATTCGATCATCTTCATTTCAGATGCAACATGTCTGAGGCCTCAAAAAAAGCGGGCAAGAAAAAACCGGATCCTGTCGTGCTTGCAAAACCGCGTTCCATGACAGGGCTGCCTGCCTGGTTCGAGCGCTATTACGAGCACGGATCGCAACGCGAACGTGACCGGCTGCTGTTTTCGAGATAAAATTCCGGCAGGTGGATCGGTGCAGGTACTGCTTGGGGTGAGTCCGGATGATGGGTAACGATGCAATGCTGATTCGGCTTGTTGTATAAAAGCAGGTTTACTAAAGAGGTCAGGTAACATTAATCAATGCAGGAGATCGAGATCATGCCAACATCCAGACTCTTTACAGTTGCGACCATTCGCAAGTCAGCGGAAGGTGAGGTCAGGGAGTTTCTATTCAATGAAAGCCCCAGAATCTTCCGGCTTGAGCAGATGCCGGAGAGTGTAGCGCGTTCGGCACCGGAGATTATCGACTCATTCGAGAAAAAACGACCGGTGAAAATCGATATCGATCCCGTAAAGGATGTTATCAAAAAGATTCGGCCTGCAACGGATGCCGATTTCAGGGGGCTTCAGGCAGAACGGGCTCTGCTTGAAAATCCTCAGAAACCTAAAGTGATCGATGTTTCGAAGATCGATCCCACCACTTTTGATATCATCGATCACTATCTCGATGTTCCGATTTTCAAGCTTTGTGTCAAAATGGTGCCGAGCTACAAAAAGGCAAAGGAGATTTTCGATTACTGTGCTGCACAGGGTTGTGCTTTGCCTGCGCCTCACGAAGTCAACCCCTGCATCCCGTTCCAGTATGTCAGGGATGGCTGCTATGCAAGGGCTCACAAGATGCGCTGGATCATCACCACCAAATACAGCTACTGCTGCGAAAAGGTTTTCAGTTTCGCCAACAAGGATCTCGACCGGCTGGCGGTTCAGGCCAGCAAATGGGGGGGCTGCTGTGTTACATGGTGGTATCATGTCGCTCCGCTCATCAGGGTCAAGGTTAAAATCGGTACCTTCAGCCTGAATCTGGCCATGGTGATCGATCCTGGCATGTTCGACAAACCGGTGCTTCTGAGTGAGTGGCTTGCGGCGCAGGCAAACAAGACATGCTCAACGAACGCAAAGGTTTCGATGTATTCAATACAGCCGGGTTCGGCCTACAGTCCGTCAAACTATCAGGGTACGGCCTATACGACGGATAACCTCTACACTTCGACCGATGCGACCCTTACAGCATACAAAAACCTTGTAACCTGTCCGTGATGAATGATGAATGATGAGTGATGAGGGAGAAGAGTGGAGAGGCGGGGTTTAATGTCTGCCTTTCGGCAGAATCGTATGTTGTCTTTGTCCTTTCAGTCTCTGAAGTCCTTTTGACCCCTTTTGCAGGGGGCAGGGGCTTCTGGTTGAAAGGACAAGACGATTTCGATTCTGGTAATGTGAAATACCAGAAGTTTACTCAGTGTGCCCGGAGTGAAATACGTCGGAAAAGGGATTCAGCAGGGGATACAGCCATGACCCAGGGTGAGACGGAAAAGGCTTCGCAACAATATTGCCGTCAGATGACGGTTGCCGCTGTCCGTTTTCTGGATGAGGAGGATTATGACGAGGTTGTGTTTCTCGAATCAGCACGGTTTTATCGCCTTATGAAGCAAAGCCCTGGTTATGGCGCCATGCTTGGAAAGCTCAGGTCAGCTCTTTCCGATGCCGTTCCGGTCACGGTCTGTTTTGAATCCATCGAAGATGATTGCATAAGGAATATCAGATAATGTCAAACCATCGGTAACCCGCTGTATTGCTGTCCAGCTCCACCGAAATCGTGGTGGTTACAATCGAATTGCTGAATGCGCGGAAAGGGATGAGGTGGATGGTTACTGCTTCGGGGTGTTATGCTCTCTGGCGGTTCTCACCCATGAATCGCTTTTTTTACGGAGCAGCATGGCGGCATAAAGGGGGATTTTCCACAGGATGTAGAATGGGGAGGCGGCAAGGAGGAGCCAGGTGGACAGGGGGGCTTTGCGCTGTATCTGGCCCGAGATGACGTAGAAGACCAGAATGGCCCACAAGCAGGCTATGGGTACGAGCCATGATGCCGGAAGCAGCGCCGCTGTGGCAACGGAGATGAGTGCGAACAGAAGGGCAAGCAGGGAGAGTGGCGGGATTGCCAGTTCTGCGAAGGCGACGAGATAACGGGTATCGTGGCTGTGAAAGAACTGACGGAGCAGGGGGAGAGCCATTTTTTTTACCAGCGTGAAACGGCCCCCCTCCCAGCGGCTGCGCTGGCTCGATGCATTTTTACCCGAGGTGACCATTTCACTGCGGATGACCGCATCGGGATTGTAAAAGACGCTGATGCCCTTCTGCAGCAGCATCAGGCTGAACTCCATGTCTTCGACGACCGAGTGACAGGGCCAGCCGGTTTTTTCAATCAGGTTTTTATCGAATGCCATGCCGTTGCCTTTGAGAACGCAGGTGCCTGAGAGCATGAATGAGCCGGCCATGCGGAGGTGGTTGAAGACGTTGAAGGCTGCATCGAGCAGCCCCGGACGCCATCCCGATTGCGGATTGCTGACTCCGTTGTAGGCTTGCAGTGCCTCGATGCCTGGCTGACTGAACGAAAGGCTTATTTCACGGAGATAGTTGCGGTCGGCCTGGACATCAGCATCGATGACGGTTATGACTTCGACATTGGCATACAGCTCACGCTGTTGCCTGAGGAACCAGTCGAGTGCCTGTCCTTTTCCCCTGTTGACCGGGTCTGTCCGTTCGGTTACTGTCACACCGGCTTTCCTTGCCATTTCAGCCGTTCGGTCGGTGCAGTTGTCGGCGATGACAAAAATGCTGATGTGCTCTGCCGGATAGTTGCCTGCTTTTATGCTTTCAATGGTACGCACGATGCCCTCCTCCTCGTTATGCGCGGGGATAAGCACGCCAATGTCGAGCAGGCGATTCGCCGCAGGATATTTTTTCCTGAAACGGTAGGCGGCAAGGGTGCTCAGAAACAGATAGAGTGCTGGAATAAAGAGCAGAATGACCAGCAGGGCGACCAAGATTGCAGGGATGAGATTCATGCCCGTTTCATTTCGTTTCTGAAATGTTCGACCAGCAGGTTGTTGTTTTTGTGCTGGCTGTAGAGGTCGGTGACTTTTTTTCGTCCTTCCCTGCCATAGCGTGTGCGCAGGTCTGGTTGTTCGAGTAATCTTTGTATCTGCATCGCCAGGTCATGAGGATCGCCCGGTACGGCGAGCAGCCCATCCTCTTCGTGTTCGATCAGTTCGGGAATGCCGGTGATACGGGTCGAGATCACCGGAATTTCCTTGGCCATCGCTTCCATGAGCACCACAGGCACTCCTTCAGCAAAGCTTGCCAGCACGAAGATGTCGGCGCGGTTGTAGTGTTCTCGCACCTTGTCCTGGCCCAGAGCGCCGGTGAATAGCACCTTGCTTTCGATTCCGGTTGAACGGGCATAGCTTTTCAGCGACTCGCGGTCGGGACCGTCACCGACAAAGGTCAGGTGAAACGGTACACCTGCTTTGTCAAGCATCGCGCAGGCTTCGATCAGGATGTGCTGTCCTTTGGCCGGAGTCAGCCGTCCGACGCAGAGCAGTTCAGGAATGGTGTTGCCGGGGTTCGGGCGCGGCGCGTAAAGGTCAGGATCGATGCCGCAACGCACGATATGGAATCGATCCCAATGATCCACGTCACTGATGCGCATGATCTGACTGCGGCAATAGTGGCTGATGCAGCGCACAAACGAAGCATCCCGAACCTTTTCGGGAAGCATGGCCGAGTCCACGGTATAAAAGATGTCCGGGCCGTGAACCGAGATGCTGAAGCTGATGCCTCCATAGCGTTTCATGAGCATGGCGACGATGGCCGTCGGGTTGCCGAAGTGCTCGTGGATATGGGTTATGCCGTGACGGTGCGTCCACCGGAGCAGGATGCCGGCTTCGGCAAAGTAGGCTGCGGCCTTGACCGGATTTTTCGGGCCGGTGAAGAGGAGGCGGAAAGCGTCCGAGGCCATTTTCAGGTAGCCACCGGGATTTTTTACGAGGCAGTGAAGGTGCGCACTGGCTATAGCCATCACCGGTTGCGAGAGCACCATGAGCGTTTCAGCCGCTTCTTTCTGCTCGTCCGGTGTCATGATGTCGAGCTTTTCCGGCTTGTGAATCGAAGCCGTATACACCGTCATGCCAGCCTTGCGAAGCGAATCTATCTCGCGGTAGATGAAGGTGTGGGAGATTGCCGGGTACTCGCTGCACAGATAGGCAATGGGTTTCTGGGTCATGCTTGGTGGTTTGAGAGTCCGGTTTTCAGAGAGCTTCTTCTGTTTTTCAGAGGGTGGTTGAGGAGTACTCCGGCATAATACCGGATAAGACCGGCAAATTGAGGCAGCACAACCAGTGAACAGTGCCATGCATAGGTTTTGGCCTCTTTACGGTTCAGAGCGTTTTCACGCATGAATTTTCCGACCTTGAACAGCCTTGGTGAAAACAGTAATGGTATTCCGCAGAGAAAAAACGCTGTCGAGGTCAGCACCGATGCTTTTGATGGGCGTGAGGAGAGCAGCGTCAGAAGGGCCAGACTTGCCGATACGATGAATCCCCCGCTTTTGATCACGATTTTTCTGAAATCCGCTTTCCAGAACGAACTGCCGGCCTGAGCTTCCCTGACCCTTACGGCTGCAAACCCGTAACCAGAGCGGTATGCCCGCTTGAGGTACTGTTTCACGGTGGTCATGGCCAGGTCGTGCCGGGTCATGACGGCATCGATGCGTCTTATCTTCCATCCGGCACGGATGATCCTGCGGCTTAGCTCCGGATCTTCTCCACCCACCAGTATTTCATCGTATCCGCCGGTTTTTGCAAGTGCCGATCGGCGGATGAGCACGTCACCTCCGAAACAGTCCGATTCACCGACCGGGCCATTCCATTCGAGATCGCCGATCCAGTTGTAAATTGATCGTTCCGGATGCAGTTCCCGGCGAAAGCCGATGACGCAGCCGGTGCGGGAATCCGTCATGTCAGCAACCGCCTTGCGGAACCACTCCGGATCGACGATGGTGTCTGAATCGAGGAACTGCACGAGGGGAGAAGAGCTGTTTTTCCAGCCGGCGTTTCTGCCGAGACCCGGCGTCGGGTGTTCCGGATCGAGAGCTATGACCCTGACGTCGGGGTAACGTTCCGCTTCCCGGATGCTGTCGTCGCTCGATCCGCCATCGACATAACAGATGTGCAGCCGTTCCTGGGGGTAGTTGCTTTTCTGGATCGATTCGATACATCGTCCAAGGGTTTTTGCACTGTTGACCCCGATGAGGATGCAGTCGATATCTGGAAGGTCACGACCGTTACTGTTGTCCAGGCCGTTCCGGTTACTGAATTGTTCTGCGTTCATCGGCGGATTCACTTCAAAGACCTGTTTTTCTGTCGGGAAAGGATGGTCAGCGCCTGGCTTGCCTTGTTGAGCAGGGACTTCTGCGAAAGACATGTCAGCAGGCAGAGTTTGTCACATTTGATGGTGGCTTCTCTGATTTTTTTCGCTTTTGCTCCCGTCCATATATCCCTCGCCGATTGTTCGGTTGTCTTGCCGATAGAGGGAAAGTGGAAACAGAGCTTGACCTCCCCGTCAGGGCGAAGATAGAATTCATGAAGCCCTATCCGGCAGGGCAGATGTTCAGGCGAAGCTTTCTCTTCCCGGAAACTTGCCGGCATGAGACGGAGTACCTCTTCGCTGTTCATGATTGGTGATCCAGAACGTTTCATCTCTATGAGCCGGTCAATGACAGGTTCAAATTCTGCCATATCTTTCTCTTCGATCCATAGTTCATCCCAGGTTTCCGGCGTCCATCGTCCAAGGGGCTGAAAGTTGACGGCGGTTGCTCCGATACCGGTGGCCCAGCGCACGATTTCCGGAAGCTGCCGGAAATTGAGCGACATGACGGTCGGTTTGATGATGATCGGAAAAGAGATGTTCTGTTTTTCCTGTTCCCGGCGTAAAAGTGTCATGCCTCGGACGATCCGGTCGAACAGGCCGTTCATGCCGCGGACATAGTCGTGGATGGCCGGATCGGTCGAGTCAAGGGAGATGTTAAGATTGAAAGGGCGGGCCGAAACGAGGGCCTCCACATTTTTTTCGTTCAGCAGAGCGCCGTTGGTGGTGACGCCGGCCAGGATATCGTTGTCCCGGCAGAAGCGGAGAAGATCGGTGAATCCTTTTTTGATGAAAGGCTCTCCGCCACTGAAATTGACGGAGTATCGCCCTACGAACTCCTTGATGCTGAGCAGCGTTTTCTGCCACTCCCCGATCGACATTTCAGGAATGTATTCTGCCTGTCGCCAGTATTCACAGTGGCGGCATTTACAGTTGCAGCGTTCGTTGACGAGGGCATGGAAAGTGACCGGCCTGGTGAAATCGATACCGGTTCTGATGTAGAGCGACTCGGCAAGGGCGTTGCGGCTATGGTTCAACCCTACTCGGGCCAGTTCGGTGATGTTCATGTTTTTGTGCGTTTAGGGCTGATGTTCACGCTGGTAATGACTCTTCAGGCGCATGACGAAACCTGCTCCGATGCCGGCAAGGACGCCGATGTTGTTGGCAAGGGCGTTGATGGCATCAAAGCTGTCGCCAGTAACCATTACGTGCAGGTTTTCAAGGAGATAGCCAAGTGGCGCCATCGATATGGCAAGCAGGAACGTGGTTTTCCGGCACCTGAAGGAGATCATCGGAACAAAGGCCAGTACCGTGAAGAGAGCAAGGTGAACAAGGGTATCGATCATGAAAAAGCCGTGCCTGTATCCCGGTCTGGGTACAAATACTCCTGCCATTGCTATGACAAGGGCTGCGATCCAGTAGCTTCTGAGCCTGAAATCGGGAGCTGTCAAGGGTAACGACCTGTTTTCAGTTTCTGTCTTCATGCCTCGATGATGCTCAACTGATGAAGCGGGGAGAGCCTTGCAGTGATGGTGAAGGAATGAAACGTGTTGTCGGCATTGCAAGGAGCGGCTCTTCTGACGGGGTCCCGTTGTTTTGATGCGACAGTTCAGCTTCAGGTTTGAGCAGAAGCCCGGTAATGCCACCGTTGAAAAGCATGTAAACCGGGTTGATCATGGCGTTGAGCAGGCTGTCGATCATGTAGGTCGCAAGGAAAACGGCCATAACTGACGGAGCGCCCCAGTTCGCCTGCTTGTATCGTTCCGGTTTGATGCGCATCATGTAGAAAAATACGGGGGCCTGAATGGCGGCAAGAAGGGTTGACAGGCCGAAAATGCCGTTCTGGCCGAGAGTGATTATCCAGAGGCCGTCGGTCACACTGAGGTCTTTTCCGGTTTCATCATAGACGCGTGAGCGGCCATATCCGCCCCAGCCGAATACCGTGCCGTCGAGAGCTTTACGGATAAGGATAGCTTCGTTGTCAAAACGGAACTGGAGCGATTGTGCACGGGTAGGGCTCAGTTTTTCAGCCACGAACGAAGAGAGGTTCGTGCCGTCCCATATACCGGTTGTCCGGGTATATGCATACAGAAGCGGTACGATCAGAAGCATAAGGATGAGCAGGGTGTTTTTGCTTCTGTTTGAAACGAAGACGGTGAGCAGGCCGAGCACAAGGAGGACAATCGCTCCATAGGACTTCATCATCAGGAACGTCACGAGGAGAGCGCCCAGAAGGTAAGCCGATGGCATGAAAAGAATTTTTTTCGGAAGATCACCCGTATACAGCAGCCATGTGGCCAGAAAAATGCCGAGAGCCATCCATGTTGAGGTCATGAGACCGTGATCCATGTATACCATCGGTCTGAAGCCTCCGCCATCCCTGAGGGTCTGGAGAAAGTCATGCTGGTGGAAGCCATAGGTCAGCCGGTGAAGTTGCGGGCTCATGATCAGCTCAAACCAGCAGAAAGGGATGTAGGCGACCGCTCCAAGAAATATAGCCATGCCAAGAAGTTTCAGCCCTTCGGTGTCACTGAACCAGACCCGGCCGATGTAATAGGGGACTCCCCAGGTGATGCTCTGGTACATGGTCTGGGAGAGCCCGTCATAGATGCCGAGATCGTTGAAAACCGATGAGAAAAAGGGGGCGATGCACCAGAGCAGTATCGGTATATCGATGGCTTTGAAGCTGACACGCGAGATTCGCTCTTTGTCGAAATATCGTGCCCACAGCAGGATGACCATGCAGATCGCGGTGATCTTGTTGTAGGCCGGTATTCCCTTGACCTTGAGACCTGCCACAGGCAGAAACATCCATCCTGCCACAAAGCCGATGGCGATGGCCAGCCGGACTTCGAAGCGTTTGAACAGCGCTCTTGCCGCCGGTATGAAACCGAACAGGGTGACAGGCACCAGGATATTGCCTGCGTTTTCAACCATTGGCCTTCAGGAGGTATTGTTTCAGGCGTATGTACATCGGCAACCGGTTCATGTTGCCTCGTGGGGTACTGGTTCCGGTTTGGGCCGGATGATCCTGGCCGGAATACCTACAGCGGTTGCATGTGCCGGAACGTCGTCGAGAACGACCGCATTGGCTCCGATGAGCGCATGATCTCCGATTGTGACACCTCCGAGAATCTTCGCTCCGGCTCCGATATCGACATGACCTCCAATATTGGGGGTTCCAGGTTTGCGTCCGCCCATTCCTATGGTCACCTGCTGAAACAGGAGGCAGTTGGGACCGATACAGGCCTGGGGGTGAATGACGATGCCGTTCGGATGCGGCAGGAGCAGGCCGCCACCGATGTTGGAGTCAAGAGGTATGTCCGCTCCGCTGACTGCGCTCCAGAACCGGTATTGCAACACGACAAAAGGACGAATGAATGTCCTTGCCACTCCGCCTTTGGCTTTGAGCCGCTGGTAGAGGCGTATGGTCGAAAGCAGGTGTTTTGCAGGTTCGTATCGTCCCCGAACCTTTTTTTCACGGCCCCAGTCAGGTATGGTTGCAGATATTTGAACGATGTCTGATTCCATGATCATCGGATACGCAAACCGTTCATGAAGGATTCCAGAGTTCCGGATAGCGATTTTCAAGCAATCCTGCCCGACGGGCCGCAACCTCTTTCCAGGTGAACAATGCCGCCCGCTCACGTGCATTATTGCCCATCGCCTGCCTTTTATCCCGGTTTTCAGCAAATTCGACAATGGCGGCAGCCCAGGCATCGACATCAAGATCGGGCAGCACCATTCCGCTGATTCCGTTTTCGACGATTGCGCCCGCTCCCATCGCTGTCACGAGAGGCGGGATGCCATGAGCCATGGCTTCATAGGTGACCATAGGCCCTCCCTCTTCAAGGCTGGGAAAGACGAAAACATCAGCCATGCGGAATACCTCGCCTATATTACGGGTATAGGTGATGTGCCGGATATTTTTCCTGCCGAGATGTTGTGAAAGGGTGCTTTCAATGGCAGGATCAATACCTCCGCACAAGACAAGCTCCCCGTTGATTGCGGCCCTTTTCCATGCTTCAAGCAGCAATAGCACTCCTTTGCGCAGGCAGAGCGTTCCGGCAAAGAGAAAGACCGGTACCGGATTTTCCGGGGCAGGCAGCTCTGTGGACGGGAATCGTTCTGGAGCCCAGCCATAACTGCTATCGAGAAGTTTCTCTTCAGCGACTCCGTTTTCGAGCATCGATGACCTGACCATCGGGCTCGGACAGAACACCGAGTCGGCCAGGAGCAGTTTGCGGTTCTCTTCAGCAATCTGTTCTTCAGTTATGGTATCTGCCAGCGGTATGTTCCAGAAATCTGCGGATTGTTTAAGAATGGTTCGGGAAGTGCTTCGATGACAGTTGATCCTTTCGATGATGATTCTGGCTTTTCGGGCCTGGAATCTTTCGAAAATGTCGAGCGAGAGGCCTGCCCAGAGATAGACCGGAGAGGATGCGGCTTCCGACCGGAAAAAGGTCTCTTCAGCCATGGTGCGCGGCTGAGAGCTGTTACCGAGCCTGTAAACCATGACTTTTCTGATCCCTGACATTGCAGGTTTCACCCATGACCAGGTAATGGCATCGTCGATGCTGGGCACGGTCAGCGTCGAGAACCTGCCGGATTCGTTCCAGTGACGGCACAAGGAGAGAGGAACGTGGCTGTTGCCGAGATTCGATGCATGATAGCCGAACAGAACCGGCAGGTGTTTCATGGTGCAGTTACTGTTTTGAGCGTTTTCTGTTATCGGACTGAGCCGGACTCTTTGGCTTTGCTCCTTTTTTCAGCAACGAAAAAGCTTTTCCGACAAGCGCGGACAACCGGTTTCCTGACGGGAGATTACGGAGCAGTATTTCAAGCTTTTCGGTTCCAATCCTGTCAAGATATTGCGGGGGTTTTTCGAGCAGTTTGTCGATTGCTGAACTTTTCACCGAGCCGCCCCAGTTCAGGATCGGCATGATCGCCGGGACTTCGAGGCGAACAAACACCTCGGCGGCAGAGCGGAGATCACGATACATGGTGCTGTCGCCCAGGACAATCATCATGACTATATCGGCATGAAGCGCGAGGTTTTCGGTCAGGTTGCTTTCGAGCACAGGCGGACAGTCGATGCAGATGATATCGTACTGTTCCCTGAATCGGCTCAGCAGTTCAGGAATGCGTTGTTGTGAAAGGATTCGTGTCGTTGTGTTCCCGTAATAGAGGATGTCTGCTGAACCTTCTGTTCCCCTGACGATGAATTCTTCGGGTAACCCTGAGCAGCACAGAAGCTCCCGGATTCCGGCGGCTTCATGATCAAGGCCGTTGAGCACACTGAGTGATGGTGCATTGGGCGCGGTTTCGATCAGGAGAACTTTCGGAACCAGCGATGAGAGTGCCTGTGCACAGTTCTGGGCCAGTGATGTCGCACCAGCCTGTCGTTCAATGCCGCAGAAAAGGATGATCCTGGAGTTGCTGAGCTGTTTTTCGTGGACAAGCTTTACGGCGAGGCTTCTGATCGCTTTTGAGGAGGGCTCTTCAGGCTGAAGGGTTACGATGTTATGGAAAGGTGTATTCTCAGCGTGTCTTGGTATCTCTTTTGCCGGCGGATAGCCAAGCGCCTGCCTGATTTCTTCGGTTCGTCTGATCCGGTTGTCGAAAAACTCGAGGGCAACAAAAACGATACCGACAAAGCCGAAGGAGACGCCGAAAAAGACCATCATCAGTTTTTTCGTATTCGAACCAACCGGATTGTCGGGTTCTCTGGCGAGTGACTCGACAGCGATGTGCAGAGGTGCTTTGCCTTCGAGTTCAAGTTCGTGAATGCGGGTGTCGATCTGATCGAGCAGGTTGCGTTTGTGAGTCAGCATCGCCCTGAGCGATTCTCCAAGATGCAGACCGAGTGAGATGCGTACCGATTCGTTTCTGGTGTTATCAAGCTCTTTAAGTATTTCAGCTTCGGTATTCTTTGTTCTTTCAGCCTTGTTTTGTGCCTGAATCAGCTCTTTTTTTCGTTCATAGTCGTTTTTTCCGTAGACAATATCTTTAGCCGATTGACGGACTTCGTTCTGGAGCCTTTTCTCGTAATCCCGCATGGCTTTCATCCTTTCCTCGACATAAATGCGGTCGGGATTGTTTGGCGTCAGGCCGTCGGTAGTGCTTCTGAGCTGCTGCTGCTGCTGGTAGGTCCAGGAACTGGTGAAATGGAGGGACTGATCCCCCATCACCCGCTCCTCAACCATAGGTTCCAGGTTGAGACTTCTGAACTGGCGGTTGTTTTTCTCGGTTTCCTGGAACTGGTTCTGTGACAAAACCCGGTCGTAAAAGGCGTTGACGGCTACCTGCTGTAGTTCTTCGGCTTTTTTGCTGGCCATGTTATAGGTTTCTGCAAAATCAGCCGTCGAGATGTCTTTGGTGAGGATATCGAGTTTTTCTTCTATGGTTGCAATGTCATTGTTCAGAGCCTCTTTTTCATTTTTCAGGTAAACCAGACGCTCATTGTCCTGCATCTGGTTGCCGCTTCTGACCTTTTCAAGATAGACCTGCATCAGATTGTTGATGAGCGGTGCCAGACCCTTTTTTTTCGGGCCCGAAAAGGTGATCTCAATGAGGTGCGTGCCTGGTACAGGGTTGACTTTCAGAATGATTTGCAGGATTTCAGCGCAGGTGCCGGAGGGCATATCCGGCGGAAAAATGGAGGCTTTCTGTTCCGGGGTGAGTTTTTCAACGGTTTTTTTCAGAACTTCGAAGTCCTGAATCCTGCGGGCCTGGGTATTGGCATAATCGGAATAGTAGTTGATGATCGAAGGATCTTCGGATTTGGTGATAACCGAGGGTATGACCGGATCGATTCTCATCAGTGCATGAACCTCGTAATTGGGTTTGCTGATGAGCAGAACGACCGGCACTGTGAGGGTGAACAGGAACGAGCCGATTACCAGGACAAACAGACCGTATCGTCTGATAAATCCGAAGATATCGATCGGTTTGTTCGGTTTTCCGAATGGCAGGGGCTCTTTCGGTGCGTTATCCTTCATTATGCCGACGGTTTTTTCAGTGGCCAGAGCTCCAGCGCTTTGGTTTTTTCAGCGTCGTTGAGCACGAATTTCCATAACAGTCCTGCGCTTGAAAGCACGAATGCCGTACCACATAAAAGAATCTGTATCATAAGATTGAGTCGCCCGGTCTGCGGCCAGAGTTCTGAAACTCCGAAAATCAGCAGGGCCGGCAGTAATGGCACCAGCGCCGGCAGGACGCTGTGGGAAAAGAACCTGCCCATACGGATTCTGAAGGTGTTGTTGCTGCGCCAGACAAGGAAAAGAGTACTGATAAACGAGCTGGCGGCGATAGCACCGGCGGCCCCGGTCAATCCCCAGACCATCGTGCCGGCCGGAATCCAGATCACCATGAGCAACGTCTGTACCAGCATATACTCGAGTTCACGTCCGTTACGGTCAATTCCCCTGAAAAGCAGGGTGACGGGGCCGGTACAGAGCTGGATAGAATAGGCTATGGAAAGGAATATCATCACATCGGCGGCACCGGGATATTTTGTGCCGACCCAGACGTCGATGAGCGGATGAGCCATCGCGACAAGGAAGACAAAGAGTATCGAGTTGAGAATGTTGGTGAGGCGAACGCTGTCGAGATAGAGTTCCCTGAGCTCTTCGCTTTCCAGGTGCTTTTCGGTTTTGAACGAACGATCGAGAAAAAAAAGAAGCACGATAACCGATGCGGAAGCGACCAGCGATGCAGTGAGGCTGTTTACCGGTAGCCAGGGGCGGATCCGGTCGAGATAGGCGACCGGGATGAGTGCGACCGCTGCTGAGGTCAGGACGATATGGAGATAGGTGATGAAACGTTCTAAGGGAGATTTCCATTTTGCGCCTCTCCATTCGCCTTCAAGATGCGCGGATGTGGACAGAATGGGGCCAAAGGCTGAAGAGGAGATGCCTCCTGCTGTCGATGGCAGTTTCCTGCCTATTTCAAACATACCGCCGGCGGCAAGTCCCGAGATGGCAGTAATGAAGAGCCGGTCAACTGCTGTCAGAAAAATGCCGAGAATGCCGAGTATCTGCACTTTGCCGCCAAATCCGAAAAAGTGCTGAAGGTGTTCCCTGTTTATGAGTTTCAATGAAACCCGCAGTGACGGGAGCATTGTCCGGGCTATGAACCAGCAGCCGAGGGTTTCAAGGATGAGACGTATGGCATAAGCATACAGCAGGCCCTTCACCCCGGCGCCAAGGGCCAGAAATCCTACGATCGCTCCGATTTCGATAAGTCCTGCGATGATTGTGACCGTCTTTTCTTTGGCGAATTCATGCATGCCATTGACGATGAACCTGAATCCTCCAAGGACAAGTTCGATGCTGAAAACTATCGCTGTACCGAGAATCAGCGTCGATGCAACCGCCTTTTGCGATTCTTCGATATTGAAGCGTTCCAGCAGAAAAGGCATCAGCAGATAAAGGCCGAGGAAAAAGAGCAGGCAGAATAAGAACATGTAGACCACGCCGGTGGAGAGCAGCTTGCTGATCTCTGTTTCGCGGCCTTCAGCCAGGTATCGGGCCGCAAAACGGATATAGGTGCTGTTTACTCCGAAGCCGCCCATGCCGGCATAAGAGAGGATGATGAAACAGAGCGACCAGAGTCCGAATTCGCTCAGGGAAAGGTAGTTCAGGATGAGGGGCGTCAGCATCAGGCGGCTCACCATATAGACAACGGTGGCCACAATGCCCGATATGGCGTTGCTGGCGAGTCTGTTCTGTGCGGTTTCCGTTCTGCTCATTGGGGAGATGGCTTTCCGGATTTCAACCGGCCTGTTTTTTCAGAAATTTCTTGATGGTGGTTTTGATTTCTTTCGGAATTATCGATTTGACGAGATGGGATGGTCTCAGATCAGAATAGATGGCATGTCTGAAGGGCGTCATCTTCAGGTATTTCCAGTAGAGGCTTTTATAAGGATGCTTGTTTCTGAAATGCCACGGTTTGGAGCCTCCGGTGTAATGAATGATTACCGGGTTCGTCCTCGCTTCACGCAGCTCTTCAGGGCTGAAGCAGTCGAACTTTTCATCGAAACCGTCGCTGAATATCGATGACTGCTGGTTGAATTTCAGTGGCACTTTTTTCCATTGACCGTTGATGATCGAGTTCAGACCGCACTGATCCGGAAACCAGATCGACTCACGGTTGTTTTCGATGAAATCGATGACCTTTTTCTGAAGATCCGTCTGCTTCCATCTGCTCAGGTTGATGAGCATCATTCCCGAGTTGAAGTAACGCGACGAGGCGTCCATTCCGAGCTGACGGTGACGGTCGAACCCGGGATCCTCGATGGCGCAGACATAAGCATCGCCGAGTTCCTGTTCATACAGGTCCTTTATCGAGCCTGTGACAATAATATCCGAATCAAGGTAGAGCAGCTTTTTCTCGTCTATCAGAGACGGAATGAGCAGGCGGTAATAAATGCCTTTAGGATACATCGGATGATCGGTTGCCAGTCTGACGAAAAGATCGTCCGAAACGGTGATATGTCTGATCTGGCATGTGTAACCTTTTGTGATTTTATCGATGTCCCGATGGTTTTTACGGGTCATGCCGCTGCTTATGATATATATGGTGAACGACAGCTCTCTGTTATTGACGAGCAGCGATACGAGTGCGGCACACAGGTGCTGGATGTAGTTCCTGTCGGTTGCAAACACGATATTGATCTTTTCGCTCATGGTCATCGATCGTTGGTTATCGAGAGCAGATGGTCGATCCGGTTCCTGAAAGTGGTATCGAAGTCATGGAGTTTTGCGAAAGCGAGAGCGTTTCTGGACTTTTCAGCAACCTCACGACGAGAGATATCGAGGCGCATGAGCATCCATGAGACCGCGTCGAGATCATCAGGATTGACACCCCATCCGATGTCAGCGAGGTTGAGAATGCCGGCAAAAGCCTGGTTGCGGTAGCCGACGATCGGTACTCCGCAGGAAAGGGTTTCGAGATAGGTGCAGGACGGATCGCTCTGTCGGTGCAAAATGACAAAAACATCGACATTTTCCTTCACGTCGGGAAGCAGTTGCCTGTGGAAGTCGACCGCTCCGTGCATCGTGACCTCTGTTTCAAGGTCGTTCGCCTTGATGAACAGCTTCATCTGCTCTTCCAGATCACCGGTGCCATAAATGGAAAGGTGGAACAGCATGCCGGCTCTTTTAAGCTTCAGGGCGAGCTGTACCAGATGATCCGCTCCCTTCATGTGCACGAGGCGTCCGGAGAAAGCCAGCCTTAGTGCGTTATTGCTCCGCAGCGCGGTCAGGCGTTTTTCAAGCTCCTCATCACCGATGAATTGTTCTTTTGTAACCCTTGTATCGAAATAGAGCAGATGATCGGGTACCTGCCGGTATTCAAAAAAGGCGGGTGTTCCGTTGGACTGAAGGCCATCGCACAACTCGAAAGCCTGGAGTCTTTTTCGTTCCATCCGCCAGAGATAGATGTTCTGGCGAAGCCGGACGAAGGGATCCCGGTTGTTCAGGGCGGCGATCTGGTAACGGGTTTCAGGTATGTACTCGATGACGTAAACGCATTTGACGCCAATCTTTCGGCAAAGGGCTGCAATATGGAGCTGGTCATGAGCATCGGCCGAGGCCAGTACGATACTGGCGCCCCTGACATGCTCTTCACTGACGATCTCTTTTTCTTTCAGGACGACGCAGGTAAAAGGCATGTCTCCGGGCTTCGCATCGATGACGCCGAAATCCGGAAGAGCCGAATTGCTCAATGACATCACGCAGGTGACCGGTCCCGGCCAGAATCGGGTATAGAGCACCAGGCCATCGTAAAATTTACGGTCGAAGCGTAACGTGTCGTCCCTTTTCCAAACCGGAACGGAGGGAATGATGGTGAGAGATTGTTTCTTCAAGGTGTTTTTTTGTCACTTCAGCTCAATCGCCGCTTGAACTGCTGTTGATGAAACCTGACTGACCCCAGATTTTCGAGCGGAGTTTTTCCATGATGCCAAGCGATTCAAGGTCGGAAAAGCCAGTGTTCAGCATCTGTAGTGAGGGGAGTATCTTTTCGAGAGCGTAATTGAATTTGGCCATACCGCCAGGGCTGATATAGACGATGTCGTTTGGCATAAGTGAGAAATTCTGTGTGAAATCGCCTGATTCAAGCAGGTTTTTCAGATTCACCCTTATGACCTCTCCTTTCAGACTCTGCTGACGGATGACGAATACCTTTTCCGGATCAGCTTTGCTGTTCATGCCGCCGGCCAGCATGACGGCTTTGAGTACAGACATCCCACTCTTGATCTGAATGGCTCCAGGGGTAACGACTTCACCAAGCACATAGACCAGTTCGTCGGCTGCTTCGGGGATGTAGATCACGTCGTTGTTTCTGACAGGAGCGTTCAGGGCCATGTTGCCGTTGCGCAGGAGATCCTGCAAATCGATCCAGATGATAGTGTCGTTGCCCCGGATGATGGCGCACTTGGTCAAAGAGGAGACTCTGTTCTGGTCAGGGATGCCACCGGCCAGCGCCAGTGCTTCAAGAAGAGAGCCCTTTCCCGGAAAGTTTATCACACCAGGCTTGCTTACCCTGCCGAGCACGAAAGCTTTATTGTTCTGGAACTCCAGAACACGCACGGTTACTTCAGGCTTGATGTAGAAGGTTTCGAGTTTTCTGGTGATGAGGCTTTGCACCTCGTTAACGCTTTTGCCAAGCACGTAAAGGGTGCCGATTCTGGGTACGGTTATGATCCCGTCAGGAGAGACGACGATGCCGTCCTGTGTCAGTTCGGGGCGCCGCCATACCTGGATGGTGATGCGGTCGCCAGGACCGAAGCGGTACTCGAAGGGCTCTCCGGTGTCAAGAGATTTTATTCTGTCGGATGTGGCGAACTCCTGCGCTTTCGCAGGCATCTCTGTCTGGAAATCACTCTGTCCTTTTTTGCTGACCGTGGTTTCTATGGGAGAGATGGAGCTGCACGCGGCAAGCAGGAGGCAGATGAGGGCTGAATACAGCAGAACGGGCAAGGATCGCTGATGGCTGTCGGGCTGAACGAGGGGCTGTATGCTTTCGGATGTTGTCAGAATGCTCATGCAGAGACGGCTGCTTTTTTTTTCGGGATGATTCTGGCCGGAATGCCAACGGCAATCGAGTTGTCCGGCACCGAAGCGATGACCACAGCATTGGCGCCGATATCGACATTGTCACCGATGGTGATGTTGCCGAGAATCTTTGCTCCGGTGCCGATATTGACACGGTTGCCGATTTTTGGTGCCGTTTTTTCCTCGATGTTCTTCAGCCCGACAGTCACACCGTTACGGATGATGCAATCATCACCAAAGCTTGCATAGCCGCTGATGATGATGTCGCCGAAATGGTCGATTCTGAAGTTCATGCCGACAGGCACTTCGCAGGGCAGTTCGATACCGGTGAGAATCTGAACCATTTTATAGAGAAACCGGTAGAGCAGAGAAAAAGGCTTGCGCAGCAGGCTGTTTTTGATGCCGTAACGCCATCGGCCAAACCGGTACACGACCATGACCCAGAATCCCTGCTGACTCCACTGGCCTTCGTAAGTTTTAAGGTCAGCCTTTATGTTGCTGAACAGCGGCATGAACAGGCTACCAGGGGGTTGGAGGTGAAACCCGACCGAAATTCGTATCGGTGAGCGATCTGGTGATCTGGTTCATGGTGGCGCTGGCCATCGTCTTTTTCTTTTCGGCGTCAGGTGAGGGTATCAGAAGGTTTTTCAGATAGCGCATGAAGAACCACAGAAGCTCGATTCCCGCGCTCGACAGCATGGTGACGAGTCCGTGATTTTTGCGATAGTAGAGCCACTCGCTGCGCATCCTGAAGGAGAGCACCTGCGAGGCTGCACTGTCGTAAGTCTTGTCCTTGCGCGTTTTGCTGCTTGCCCCGCCGATGTGCATCACCTCGGCGTCCGGGATGAAGAAGACCTTCCAGCCTGCTTTTTTGGCCCGCAGGCAGAGGTCGGTCTCCTCATAATAGATGAAGAATCGCTCGTCGAATGGGCCGATACTGTCGAGCATCGCCTTGCGCACGATGGTGAAGGTGCCGGGCACCCAGTCCACCTCCATCGGACGGTCGTGGGCGAAATCGCCAAACTCGTGCCAGTTCAGCCAGCGTGACGATGGAAACTTTGCCCTCAGTCCCGAGAGCGTCAACAGCTTGGTCAGCGGCGAGGGGAAACGTCGCGCAGAGGGTTCCAGGCGACCTTCCGGCGAGATGATTTTGCCGCCACACAGTCCGCACTCCGGGTGGCTCTCCATAAACCGGACGGCGTTGGGAATCGACGATGGGCCGACATAGGCGTCGGGATTCAGGAGCACGATGTACTCACCGGAGGCTTGACGGAAAGCCTGGTTGTTGGCAGCCGCGAAGCCGAGATTCTGCCTGTTGGCGATCAGATGCACCTGCGGATAGCGTTCGCTGACCATCGCTGCCGATTGGTCGCGGGAGTCGTTGTCCACGACAAAGACCTCCATCTCTTTGCTCATGCTGTTGCTGAACAGCGCATCGAGGCAGTTCGAGAGAATTTCCCTCGTGTTGTAACTGACGATCACAACGGTGACCATGGCTTTACAGCATTTTTGACATTGAGATGATGTTCATGTCACTCTCCCTGCGGTAGGTGACCTTGTCCATAACTTTTCGAATGATCAGCAGCCCGTAACCGTTTTCCGGATAGCTTTCAATATCAGGAGCCTTTGTATCGATGCTGAAAGGGGCATTGGTGTCGCAGATGCTCACCGTGAGCTGCTTCGGTTCTGCAAGGAAGATGACAGTGACCGATGGTGGTGCGCTGCGTTGGCCCGCATGGGTCACCGAATTGGTAAATGCTTCGCTGACGGCGAGTTCGAAAGCATGAGCGAATTCGTCGGCGGCGGTGCAGTTTTCGCGTTCACCTTTCACAAGAGCGGCTACTGATGCCGCAATCTGTGTTGCCAGGCGGGTGAACATACGCTCACCCGGAAGGGCGACTGATATGGTTCTGTTCATTTGCCGGTGCCCTGTTGGTTGGCGGCATACTCCACGGCGGCCATAGTATCGTCGAAGATATGAAACAGCTTCTGGGCATTGGTGATTTCGAAGACTTTCCGTACATGGCCGTTCATGCAGGTGAGTATGATCCCGCAGGTTTTGTGATGTTTCTGTCTCAATGCTCCCACGAGGGCGCCCAGACCGCTGCTGTCGATGAAATCAACCTTTTCCAGATCGATCACAACCATTTTATCCGGGTCGATGACCATGCGGTTGTTCCTGAGTTCCGGAGCGGATAGGGCATCGAGCGTTCCTTCGAGGGCGACAATGGCGATGCTGCCATTCGATGTTTCAGTGATGATCATGCGGTGCTTTTTTCCTGAAGGCGGTTGATGAATGCCTTGATGACGAGACCGATGTCTGACAAAGGGCTGCTGTGGGCAAGATGGAACCGTTCGACAATGGCCGCGTCTCCGCCGCTGGCCGGCCACTCTTCTGCTTCGGCATAACTGAACACTCCGGGCCGGTATGCAAGGGTTCCCGTCGGGGCGTTCTCAGGGGCCTGATCAGAGGACACCGGTGTGCTGCCGATCAGTGAAAGCTGGCCGCTGAATACTCTGAACAGCAATGCAAAACGATCCAGAGAAAGAGCTGCGGCTATGGTGGCCAATGCACCGCTGGTTTTCAGTTCGATTCTGGCAAGTTTGATGGTACTGCTGCGGTTGCCGGCAAGCCATGAGGCTGTGGTGGATTTCCAGTTGCCTCCAAGCCTGAGCAAAGGCCAGAAGAGGATGTAAGGAACAGAGAGGATGATGATCATGATGAGAGCTGAAAAGATATGCACGATTTTTCGCGGCAACGCGGCCCACAAACCATTCTGCTGAATTCCGCTGAGCAGATGAGGGTCTTCCATGGCGATCGAGGCTCCGCTCCGTGGATCATTGAGCAGGTTTCCCGATGCTATCTTTCCACTGATTTCAAGGTGTTCGCCTATATAGTGTCTGACAGAAAACTGTTATAATATTATAAAAAAATATGTTATATTGAAAATATGCATTAAAGATTTTAGTGCAAATCCCTGTAGCAGCAGAATATTCGGTTTTTTGAGGCGTT
>Ga0172375_10002635_pt1 | contig 27816 bp, 15 predicted proteins | sample LakKiv1m_FD_114537 | JGI IMG/M metagenome (GOLD analysis project Ga0172375, IMG submission 114537) | Freshwater microbial communities from Kabuno Bay, South-Kivu, Congo - kab_092012_11.1m | ecosystem: Environmental > Aquatic > Freshwater > Lake | place: Democratic Republic of the Congo... | reverse complement strand
TTGTGCAATTGGAACTTCATTTAAATAACGAACTACATATTCTCCTTTGTTGTTTTTCTTAATATTAAAAGTTGATTCTGTTCCTTGGTTAAACATAAGGTTTTTATCCAGTTCGCCTAATTTTGCATCTTCAAAAATAATTTTCAATTTATAGTTTGGTGAAATCAAATCTGTAACTTTTACATTGGTTTCTGGCTTTGGGTTCTGGAGGATACCATTAAGAATAACGGAAAACTTTTCGCCCTGTTCAGAGAAAAATACAAGATTTGTTTTGAGTTGCGAAAAAGCAAGAGTTTGCATTACAATCATAATTGCAAAAAAAGTAATAATTTTTTTCATGCTACAAATATTTATGTTAAACAATAATTTTGGAATGGTTTTAATTTACAATTTCTGTGCCAACAAAAATACAAAAAAACAAATACAAAAATAAAAATTTTTATTAAACGATAATTTATAAGTTTGCCAATAATTAAAAAAATTTAACACCATTTTAGTATGAGTATTTGTATAGGAATAAGGCATGAGGATAAATACGCAATGGAACGAAGAAGTCCTCTTACACCAAAACAGGTTGAACGTTTGATAAAAAATCAAAAATTAGATATTTTAGTACAATCTTCCGAAAAACGCATTTTTAATGATGAGGAATATTCGAAAAGTGGGGCTAAAATAGTAAAAGATTTAAAAAAATGTCCAATAATCTTTGGTGTAAAAGAAATGCCCATAAGTTTTTTTGAACAAGAAAAGGTTTATATACTTTTTGCACATGTGGCAAAAGGTCAACCGCAAAACATGGCAATGCTTAAACGCATGGTTGAATTGAAATGTACACTGATTGATTACGAAAAAATTATCGATGAACAAGGAAAGCGATTAATCTTCTTTGGGCACTATGCTGGGCTTGCAGGCATGATTAACTCTTTCTGGACTTTAGGTTTAAGGTTAAAATCTCTGGGATATGATTCAAGGTTAATAAAAATTAAGCAAGCGCATAGATATCACTCAATAAAAGAAGCCAAAGAAGACATATCGGTTATTGGTCAACTCATTGCTGAAAAAGGCATACCTCATGAGTTACGCCCTTTTGTCATTGGCTTTACGGGTTATGGAAATGTTTCGCAAGGTGCCCAGGAAATTTGTGGCTTGCTTCCAGTGAAGGAAATCACACCAGAAAAATTGCTAACACTTAGAAATAGAAAAAATTCGCCTGATAATATTATTTATAAAGTTATTTTTAAAGAAGAAGACCTTGTAGAACCTATTGACTCATCAAAAGAGTTCGATCTACAGGATTATTATAACCATCCACAAAATTACAGAGGCGTTTTTGAAAAATATGCACCTCACTTGTCAATGCTTGTTAATGGAATGTACTGGGATGTGCGTTACCCACGTTTATTAACAAAAGAATATATTAAGAAAATTTATGCAAAAGGAAATCCGAAGCTCATTGTGATTGGCGATATTAGTTGCGATATAAATGGCTCCGTTGAATGCACAGTCGAATCGACGACTATAGAAGATCCGATTTATGTCTACAACCCCGATACTGATAAAATAAAAATGGGGCATGCTGGTCATGGAATTCAAATAATGGCAGTGGATATTTTACCTAGTGAATTGCCTCGTGATTCATCTGAAGGTTTTGGAAATGTATTATCTAATTTTGTGAAATCTATTGCTATTGCTGATTATAATTTGTCGTATGAAGAAATAGATTTACCTCGTGCAATAAAAAAAGCACTTATATTATTGAAAGGGGAGTTTACTCCAAACTATCAATACATGAACGAGTTTATTAAATAGTTATTGAAAATTTTATGGCTATGGAAAATAAAGTTTTAATTCTTGGAGCAGGTATGGTTGCTCAGCCAATCATCCGCTATCTATTAAACGAAGGCATTTTTGTTACTGTTGCCTCTAATACTCCAGAACGAGCAGTAGAAATGGTCAACAATCACATTAATGGAAAAGTAGTTAATTGGTCTGTGGATGACGAAAAAGCTCTCGATAATATGATTAAAGAGCATGATGTTGTTGTGAGTCTATTACCATTTACATTTCATTTGATTGTAGCCCGATATGCTTTGAAAAATAAAAAAAATATGATTACCTCATCTTACTCAAAGCCCGAAATGCTGGCTTTAAACCAACAGGCAAAAGATGCAGGCATTATAATTTTGAATGAATTAGGATTGGATCCCGGCATAGACCACATGTCGGCTATGCGCATCATAGACCATATTCATGGCAAAGGCGGCAAGGTCGAAGAGTTCTATTCCATTTGCGGGGCATTACCTGCACCCGAATGTGCTAATAATCCGTTTGGCTATAAATTCTCTTGGAGTCCGAAAGGTGTGATTATGGCCGGAAATAATGATGCAAAATATTTGAAAAAAGGGGATATCATTAACACTCCAACTGCAAATTTATTTAAAGATAAATTTTCTTTAAAAATTCCTAAAATCGGTGAACTGGAGGTGTATCCTAATCGTGATTCATTATCCTATATAGATATTTACGGAATACCAGAAGCAAAAACCATGTATAGAGGAACATTTAGATACAAAGGTTGGTGTGAAGCATTGGATGTTATCAAACGATTAAATCTTGTTACTTCTGAAAAGCATGATTTTACCGGAAAGACCTATGCTCAGATGGTGGCGATGATGATTCATTCTGATTCTACTGATAATTTAAAAACTCAAGTAGCAAAATATTTAAATATTAATGTTACATCAACTGCATTAAATGCGATTGAATGGTTAGGACTATTTGACAATACTCCGATGAACCGAAACCAGGATAGCACTTTTGAAATTACTTCCGATTTGATGATTGATAAGATGGATCTCAAACCAAACGAGCGCGATATGGTAATTTTACAACATATATTTACAGCTTCTTATCCCGATGGGAAACAAGAAGTAATCAAATCGAGCATGCTAGATTTTGGAACTCCTGCAACCGACACATCTATTGCTCGCACTGTTGCATTGCCTGCTGCTATCGGCGTGAAAATGATACTCGAAAAGAAAATAACACTCAAAGGTGTTTTTATTCCGGTGCTTCCGGAAATTTATAATCCCATTCTTGAAGAACTTAAAAAATTGAACATATCTTTAATTGAAGAATTTGGTTTACCAATGTCCGAATCAATTCAATAGTAATATCTTTGAGTACTTTTGTATTATTAAGTTATAGTGGTAAAAAGTTCTAAGTTCATCTTTCAATTGTAATTAAATGACAAAATTTGTAAAGTGGATTGGTGGTGGATTAGGTTGGGCTTTGGGTGGACCAATTGGCGGTTTGCTTGGTTTCGTTATTGGTTCTGCAGTTGATGGAATTAAAATCAGCACAACTACTACCAGACAGCAAATACCCACGCGCTCAGGCGACTTTAGTGTAAGTTTACTAATCCTTTCAGCTGCGGTAATGAAAGCAGATGGTAAATTATTAAAATCAGAATTGGATTTTATAAAAAACTTTTTTGTTCGTCAGTTTGGAGTATCCGAAACCGAAGAGAAGATGAAAATATTCCGTGAGATACTTAAAAAAGATATCCCTGTTCAAGATGTGTGTATGCAAATAAGGCAGTTTATGGATGTACCTTCACGCTTGCAATTGATGCATTATTTGTTCGGAATTGCAGGTGCTGATGGGCAATTCCATACCAAAGAAATTGAAGTTATCCAACGAATGTCCGTGTATTTGGGAATAAACTCTTCCGATTTTAATTCAATCAAAGCTATGTTTGTTGGAGATGTTGATTCAGCGTATAAAATTCTTGAAATTTCAAAAGACGCTTCAGATGATGAAGTGAAAAAAGCGTATCGAAAAATGGCGTTAAAATACCATCCAGATAAAGTTAGCCATCTTGGTGAAGATGTTCAGAAATCAGCAAAAGAGAAGTTTCAAAAACTGAATGCAGCTTACGAAGAGATAAAAAAACAACGAGGAATTGTTTAAGGTGTTTGTCACAAATCATCACATATAATTGATCAGAATTTATAAATACATACTGTTACTTATTTTTTCATCTTGTTTATACCCTCACAAGTCGTTTGAAAAAATGAAAGTCCCTATCGCTCCTGATTACTCAAGCGACAAATACTGGATTTCTCTTCCAACAAAAAAAGATAGTGCAGATGCAGTTCCTGCAAATTCAGGATTAAAAGATAATCAACAAGAGGCAGCGGCAGATGTGTTTTTTATTTATCCTACCATTTACGTTATGGGCCATCATTGGAACGCGGATATAAATAATAAAACGCTAAACAAACAAATTGCAAAACGGACAATCAGGCATCAAGCAAGTGTTTTTAATGCAAGTTGCAAAGTTTATGCACCACTTTATCGTCAGGCAGTTTTATCTGCTTATTGGAACACAAAAGGTGCTCCTGCTTTCGATACTGCTTATCAGGATATTAAAAAAGCATTTCAATATTACCTCGAACATTTTAATAATGGACGACCTATTATCATTGCATCACATAGTCAAGGAACGGATCATGCTGTTCGATTGCTAAAAGATTTTTTCGAAAAGGATTCCATGCTTTACAAAAAATTAGTCGCAGCGTATATTATTGGCAGGCCTATTCCGAAAGGCACTTTTAAAACTATTGCTCCTGCAGACTCTGCTTCACAAACAGGATGCTTTGTTACCTGGAACACTATACGATGGGGTGAAAAAAAACTGTTTTATCAAAAATTTTCTTCACTCGAATGTGTGAATCCTTTAAGTTGGAAAAGAGATACGGTATATGCTCCTGCATCTTTAAACAAAGGTTCCGTGCCATTTTCTTTTAAAAGAATGGATAAAAATTTGGCTGATGCAAAATGCACACCCGAAGGATATTTATGGACTCACCACCCCAAAAAAACAGGATATGTAAATGGTAAGAATTATCACATTGAAGATTATAATTTTTTTTATATGTCAATTCGTGAAAATGTGAAAAACAGAGTAAATGCTTACCTTCGCACCAATAATTAAAGAAAGAATTAGAATAAATTAATAAAAAAATTTTTTACACATGAAAAATACATTATTAGTAATAACACTATCAATCATGCTATTCAGTTGTAATAACAATCAAGCCCAACAAAAAGCTGCAGTTATTGAAAACGTAGATGCCAAACGATTTAAAGAACTTGTTGACGAAGGAAAAGGAATTATACTCGACGTACGTACACCCGAAGAAGTGGCCGGAGGCTATATCAATAATGCAAGCACTATTAATATCAATGATGCAGATTTTGAAGCCAAAATTAATTTGATGCAAAAGGATAAAGCTATATATGTGTATTGTCGTTCGGGTGGCAGAAGCTCAAGAGCTGCAGCAATACTCGAAAAAAATGGTTTTACAAAAGTATATAATCTAACAGGTGGAATTGCTGCTTGGGAGCAAAGCGGCTATCCACTGGTAAAACCAGATGGCGCTGTTGATGAAAAAATACAACAAATGACAATTGCAGACTTTAACAAAATACTCGACACCAAAATGCCTGTGCTGGTTGATTTCCATACCAAATGGTGTTCTCCCTGCAAAAAAATGGCTCCTATTGTTGACGGTATCGAAGCAACGTATAAAGGCAAAGCGGTGGTGATACGTATCGATGTTGATCAAAGCAAAGACCTCGCAAAACAATATAAAATACAAGGTGTGCCGGTATTTATCCTTTTCAAAAACGGAACCGAAAAATGGAAACAAGTAGGAGCAACCACCGAGGATGTATTAATTAAAAAGATAGAAGAGAATTTGTAGAAGATAACTGTTAACTAATCACTGTTTAACAAACTTCTTCACTGCCACTCCATTCTCCATTATCGCTTTTATCATATAAACTCCACTTACCAAACTCGCTACATCAATAGCGGTTTCTTTTCCTTCGGTTTTTATTGTTCTTATGATTTGCCCTTGCAGGTTGTGGATTTCGATGGTGGATGTTGCGGGAGTTTGGATAGTTAGAGTGGAGGTGGTAGGATTGGGGAATAGAGTAAAAACTTTACCATTATTAGGTTCCTCTATGTATGATATAGTGCCGAATTTTGCGATAAAGATGTCTAAAGTTTTTGGATTACACCAGGGACAAGTATTGGAGATATTAAAGCTATCAAAAGAAATAGAAGTACTACCAAAACTTCCTGTTAAATAAACATTTCCTATTGCATCCGTTGCAATACCCCTTCCCCAATCTACAGAACTACCCCCAAAAGATTTTGCCCATAGAACATTCCCTATTGAATCGTATTTAACAAAAAAAGTATTATCTAAACCTGCATTTATTAATGTAAATGAACCAAAAACAATAGAAGAACTACTAAAAGTACCTGTTATGTAGATGTTTCCTAAATTGTCTTTGTCAATCTTAGGATCAAATTCATAATTATTACCACCTGCGCTTTTTGCCCAAATTACATTACCTGCGCAATTATATTTCGCAATAAATATATCTGTTCCTCCATGACTATTTAGAATAGTAGAATCAAAAGCTATTGTATTATTAAAAGTACCTACTAAATAAATATTTCCTATGCTGTCGATTATAAGGCTATAACCAGTATCATCAGAAAGCCCCCCTGCTCTTTTCGCCCAAATTACATTGCCTCCAGAATCATATTTCGTAATAAACACATCATTATACAAACCAGCATTAATTAATGTATCAGTACCAAAAACGATGGAAGTATCTCGAAATCCTCCCGTGATGTAAACATTCTCATTATTATCCGTCACTATGCTATTTGCATAATCAGGCATTATGCCACCTGCACTTTTTGCCCAAAGGGCATTCCCCAACCCATCATATTTGACAGTAAATATTGTGTAATTACCACCTATATTAAATAAGGTTGTTGAACCAAACGTAATAGTAGAGCCCATAAAATAACCAGTAACATACACATTTCCTTCATCATCAGTAGTAACACTTTGGCCAATACCGCCTAAATCATCACCTCTAGCCCAAAGAGCATTTCCTGTTCCATCAAATTTGACAACAAACATGTTTATATTCGTTAGGGTATTACTTCCGAATGTAATAGATCCACTCTGGGTATATCCAGTCACAAATACATTCCCAATGCTATCTGTAGCAACACTAAGAGCCCTGTCTATACCTCCACCTCCTGCACTTGTTGCCCAGAGTACATTTCCAAATGCATCATATTTCACAAGAAACAAATCATAAGAGCCATTATTGGTGAAAGTGTATGAACCAAAAATGATTGAAGAGCTCATAAAACAACCAACAATGTAAACATTATTATTAATATCTGTTGCAACATAGTAACCTAAATCGTCTGCTAAACCATTTGCATTTTTTGCCCATACACAGTTGAGAACTTGCCCAAACCCTTCCACCACAATCACCATCAAACAAACAGAGAGTAATAGTTTTTTCAAATTATTTGTTTATTATTTATTGAAAAGATAAAAATTATTCAATAGTTAGTTAAACTATATTTTTACTATTAACTTCAAACTTTCCACTTACTTTTGCCATGTCTGCCCCGCCAAAGGCGGTGATGCCTAATAAACTTTCTACTTTACAAACTTATTTATCCACCACCATCTTCTTCACCAGTGTTTTTCCGTCGAAGTTTAATGTATAGTAATAAACGCCCACCGCATAGTTTTCCAGGTTCAGATCAATCTGATGCTTACCCGATAGCTCTTTGCGGTTGAGTGTAAATAGTTTCTGTCCTAACACATTCACAACAGTAAAGGTAATAGCACCATCCGAAGGCAGACTATACCCAATAGTAGTGCTATTTTGTGCTGGATTCGGTATGTTCTGATGCAAATACAATCCATTGCCTTCAGCTTCGTCAATACCAACATTTACTTGTACTGATTTACAAAGCGAATCATTCGCATGAACCATGTCGCCGGATAAATTGGTATAAGTGCAAATAGTGTAAGGAGTTGTAGGAGGGCAGGTATACAAGGTTGCAAATGTATAAATGTCAGTGCTTCCTGATGCAAGTGAGCCTGTATAGTTTTCAACTACCATAGGATTGCTGTCAATTTTGTATCCAACCGGAAATGTAGTAAGTGTGGTTGCACCATAGTTCTTTACAACTATCCGTACGGTGTCCTGTATTCCTATGTAGCTGATTAAGCCGGGCAATGTTACACCCTGAACACCTGCATCCAATGGAGCAAGGGTTGGAGTAAATGTAATGGAAGTAGTGTCATTAAATTTATGCGGATCGCCTACCATAACACTATAGGATTTCAAGGTATAAGTTGTTCCCGGAGTGGTATAAGGAGTAGTAAATGAGTAATCAGTAGTTGCGCCGGGATATAAAGTTCCATTCCAGGTTGCACTCACTGGCGTTCCATTGTTCACTTTATAGTAAACGGGAGATGTATATAATGTATCCGTTCCAAAGTTCTTAAGAGTTACTTGTACTTGTGTTGGAGCACCTATGTAGGTTGGTGCAACCGGAGTTACAAACGCAACCACTCCAATATCTTTTGGCTTCACGTCAACAGTAACCACGATATCATCAACAGCCCAACCATTAAATGCATTACCCGAAACATCGGTAAGGAATTGATAACGGAATCGTACGCTCGGAGCAGCATAAAGGGAAGGATCTGTAATATGGTATTGCGAATACATCCATGCAGGATAAGTGCCGGACCAGCAGTATTTCCCGTTTACAAATTTATCGTACCAATTCAAACCATTAGGGTCGCCTTGATATCCTAAAGTTATCCATGTAGTACCATTATTTATAGAATATTGAACATTTCCAATATCATGATCAGTTTCCGTTTGAACCCAATGCCAAAATCGAAGGGTAGCATTTGAAGTGCCTGTAAAATGGAACGTTGGAGTGTAAAGGTAATCGGCTTGATTGTTTAAATAATTTCCTGCCAAATTGGTTTTCCAACATTTAGTAGGGCTATGAGCAAAGTTAATTACCGAAGAAGTTGGAACTCCCCATTGCCAGTGCGATCCGGGGACAACGTAACATTGGGTAGTGGTACCTTCAAAATCATCTTCGTAATAGCTAAGGAAAGGTGGTTCTCCGTAAATTGAAATACAAAGAGTGTCATTAGGATGAAGACCATCACCGGCTAAATCAGTATAAGCACATATGTCAAAAATACCCGATGGTACTGTCATATTAACAGGGAATGTAAAGCTGCCAAGTGCGCCGGGAGCCAACGTTGTGAAAAGTGTATCAGTCACAACTGGTCCACCATTGAGTGAATATTTTACAGGAATGGTATCCAATGTATTTGTTCCAAAATTACGAACATTGATAGTCACCGGAACCAAATCGCCTGCTGATGCAGGAGATGAAGGAGAAACAAATGAAACAACTCCACCATCTATAGGGGAAGGTTTAATAATTGAAAAATCATCAACTGAAACACCATCATACGTCACAGAACCATCGGATGTAAATACAAATCGGAACTGAACAGGTCCGCTAAAACCGTCTAATTGAACAAGCGTATATTTACACTCTTTCCACCCGGAGGATGTTCCATCCCATCCCGGTAAGCCGGAAGAATATAACGAAGCATTCGTATACCAGTTCACACCATTTGGATCACCCATTGTACCTAGTACGTTCCAGGTGGTACCATCTGTAGTGTATTCCAATCGGGTGCCATCCCAGCTTGCTTCTACATAGTAATTAATCCAAAAGGTTAACTTATTTCCAAAGGCACCGGTAAATAAAAACATTGGTGAGTTCAGATAAGAAAGCGCACTATTTCCATAGCCGCTTGTTAAATTAATATCCCATGCTTTAACCGGAGAATGGGCAGAGTTTGTTTGTCCAAATGCAGGAGTACCCCATTCCCATGTGGAACCTGGTGAAGATGATTGATACCAGCCGGTACTTGATCCTTCGAAATCTGTTACGTATGACAGAGTATCAGTAGGAACACCTTGAATACTCTTACATAACTGATCATTCAACGTATTTGAGTCACCTACGAGAATTGTATATGCACAGAGGTCGAATGTTCCAGAAAGAATTGTAACGTCAGGCAGCGTATCAGACACAGAGTTGCCCGGATTTAAAAGACCTGTCCAGGGAGTAATAACTGCAGGTCCGCCGTTATAGCTATAGGCAAGGTCTAAAGCAGTGATTGGGTCGGTTCCATAATTTTTAAAAGTTACTATCACAGGAACAGAAGTATTAGCTGGCTCTAATGAACTTGGTGATGTAATTAATGTAACCCCTGCATCGTTTGGAATTAATGGCTGAATAGAAACAGTGTAATCTTCGGTTTCACCGTAATTGTATGTACCGCATGGGACTACTGTGAGTGAATCACCCCCTTGCACAAGAACTACTCTCATTCTAGTTAAACCCAGACTGGCCGTTATTGGAACATTCACGTTCCCTGTAGTGGTTGTTAGAATGGATGAAATAGGACCTCCAAAAACCTTTTCTGTTACAGGGTCAAAAATTCCATCTCTGTTATAATCTATCCATGCATTTACCCAACAGTCATAAACATAAGTATCTTGGGTTATTGCACTAACAGATATTGGATAAGACGAACCGGGAGCAAGCATTGTAGGTATTAATCCGGTAAAATCGGTATAAGTATTTACAGCGAATGGATTGCTTAGTACCGGAATCGGATTTCCATTGTTTGTATTACTGATCGTTACATTACCAATGTTTTCATAATAAGTATATAGTGCTCCCGAAATGCAATAAACGGGTTCAATACATTCCACTGTTTTATAAGCTGTATCGTTTAATGCAGTGAAGTCGCCTGATAAATCTGTCCATGCTTTAATGGTATAAATTGCATAATTGTATAAGTTAGCAGTTTGGCTGAATGTATATACAAGAGTATCTCCTGGATTAATTGTAGCAGCGACATTTTCAAAAACAGAAGGTAAGGCATCAATTTTATAACCTACCTGAAAGTTAGATATTGGGGAAGTGCCAAAGTTTTTAATTCTCATTTGAACGGTTTCGGTACTGGTTAAATTTACTCCGGAAGTTGGTTGATAAATAATTTGAGCGCTTGCATCCAAAGCAGGGATTCCGGTAACAAAAACAGTATCGGCAACACGTGGACTTGGACAACCACCACCAACAAGTGTATGAGTACCATTGGCATATCCGGCTGTTTCGTTAGTACCTCCAAACTGGCTACTGCTTTCATGATGGAAATACCAGCGACTGGTCCATGGAGAATAGGTTATGCAAGCCATATCAGATAAATTGGAAAAAGTACCGACAACAGAAACAGCACCTGTTGTTAAATTAAGACGACTTATAGTAGTTGAATTGGTAACATAAACCACACTATAATCCAAATTGTTTATTTCTGCAATACCCCAACGAGCCCAATTTTCAGCATAAGAAGCATTTAAAGTGTAAGTTCCTAGTACAGTAACCAAACCTGTTGGAAGATCTATTCTATAAAAGGTGTTTGCTGGTGTACCACCACCACTATACAAAATACAGAACCCGGCTCCTGAGAATACTGCCGATGAGTTTCCGCCCCCTAAATTAATTGTTTGGCTAAGCGTTATTGTTGTTGAGCCAAGTGAAAGGTCATTATTTAACGTACGAACAGCGTTTACATTATATGAAGCAATACTTGTACCAACAGGATCCGAAGTGCCATCCCAAAGGGTATATAGAGTACCCGTTCCGGAAAGGTCGCTGAAAATACCATCTCTTTTATTAAATGCAACACCATTTGTTAAACCAGGCATATCGAATCGTACAGCGTTGTTATCACCATTATAATAAAAATAATTTTGTGTGATAGCAATACCTCCACGGTCATCACCCGATATTGCATCATGGTCAGTAGTGAATGAACCGGTTGTTAATAAACTGTTTATATATAAACCGGCTGTTGTAGCAACTCCCGCTTGTGCATAATAAATAGTTGTGTCATATAATACGGGAGTAGTGTAAAGGTATCCGGTATCAATAGGAGACCCACCTGTTGGAACATCAAACCAATATATGGTGTCTAAACCTGTAGAGGTTAGCGTAGTGAAAGTAGCATAAGGTGTAGAAGCATTCATTTGCGATGGTGATGGGGGTAAAAATTTTGAAATTACCGTACCGCTTAGTGTATCATTCGTGTGAATAATATCACCGGTTAAGTTTACCCATGCTTTAATGTTAAATGTAGAGTCTTGGTTAAGAACGGTAAAATCTATGGGTGTAGAAAAAGTATAGGTAGCGGTATCCCCCGGAGGTATAATGTTAGGTACATTTTCAGGAGATAAAGGCGTTCCTCCTAACACTTGGTATGCAGCTGTAATATTTCCATTAATCGTGTCAGCGCCTAAATTAATAATATCAATGGAAACGGGTGAAACACCCAAACCGCAACCCGATTGAGGTAAAACAAAATTTGCAGTACCGGCTTCAAATTGGGGTGGAGGTGAAATCATAAAATCATCAATGGAAAATCCATCATAAGTTACAGATCCATCCGACAAAAAAACGTAGCGAAATTGAATAGGGCCGGGATTATAATTTAAAAATGATAAATCATATTCGGATTTAATCCATCCACTTGAATTTCCTGACCAAACGGCTCCCGGATTGAAAATATTATAGCTATACCAATTAACTCCCAATGGGTCGTTCAGTATACCTAATACTTGCCACGTAATTCCATCGGTAGTATATTGCATTTGAACTCCGTCACAACAAGACTCTAAATTTTGATTATGCCAAAATGATAATGTTGCGTTGGCTGTTGTTGAAAAATCAAAAACAGGTGAAGTTAATGCACAGTTCGCATCATCGGCGTATGTTGTAGTTAAATTTACATCCCATGCATTGGGGGAAGAATGAGCAGAGTTTGTTACACCATAAGCGGGTGTTCCAAGCTGCCAGTCGCTCCCCGGAGAGGAGTTGGTAGGTGTCCATAAATTATTAATTATGTCAAAATTATCTACATAGGGAAATGAAATACCATTTGTTGCAAGAAAATTCATGGTACCTGAAAGTGGATTCACTGCTGTATTATGGTTTGGAGAGGCATCCTCAGCCCAAACATAATAATGAACAGAGTCGCCATCCAATACTACAGGAATAGTTCCAATAAATGTATCTACATTTTGAATAATCATGTTCACAGAATTCAACAGTCCGTTATTAATTTTGTAATAAACTTTTGCCGCATTAATGCCGGAATTATCATTAATTTTTGCCCTGATATCGAATGGACCTAAATTATAAATTGTGCCTTGGAAAATTGGATTTATCAGGGTAATAGTTGGAGGTACTATTTCTGAGGGATAAGCTAAAACGTTGATATCATCTATAAGCCAACCGTAATTGCCTCCAGCTCCTGTACCGTTGCCATCGGACATTTTCCATCTTACTTTTACATTCGGTGCATTAGATGCTATAGAAGAAATATCAAATTGTTCGGTTTTCCACCATGCATCGGTTGGAACGGCTGTTGGGGTACCGGGTAACCAGTCAGCATAAGAAGCAGAACAGAATTTGTTTCCAATAGTTCCAAATTGACCTATTCCTAAATAGTTTGTACCCGTAAGCTGTGTCCAGCTTACACCGTTATCTGTGGACACTTGAATAATACAATTATCAAAAAATTCAACCTTGCATATCTGAGCAAACTCAAGTATAACATAGGTGTTGCCAACTGTACTAAAAGACGCTGTGGTTAAAAATGAAGTGTCATTTAAGGCAACTCTGCTTGAATCTGAACGTAACCCATTATTGTGTAAACTTGTCGTGATGTTCCACAATGGAACTCCGCTTGTAACAACACTGTCACCCAAGGAAGGCAGTTCGAAGTTTTCATGATATACGAGAGTTTGTGAAAAAACAAATCCGGAGATTAAAATTGAAACAAGTAAGAAAAAAAATTTTTTCATAATTTTATATTTTAATATGTACTATAAAAACAAAAGTAATTAAAATAAAATATATAATACCCATACTTGAAATAAATATTAATTAAAAGTTTTCCACAAAAAAACGTAAAAAATTTTTAATGTACTTTTGTCACAAAAACATTTATCTAAGATTTAATTTTTATCATGGACAATGAGTACAATATTGAGGTTGAAAGAGAAGAGATTCTAAGGAGGTATCGGAATTTATTAAAGGATTTAAAGCCTAATACAAACAAAGCGGATAAGATTTTAATTCGCAAAGCTTTTAATTTAGCACTTGAAGCGCATAAAGATATGCGCCGTAAGACGGGAGAACCCTATATTTTTCACCCGATTGAAGTGGCTCATATCTCTGTTAAGGAAATAGGACTGGGAACTACTTCTGTACTTTGTGCTCTGCTTCATGATGTGGTTGAAGATACTGACTTCACCTTGGCAGATATAAAAGCCATGTTTGGTGAGAAGGTTGCCCGTATTATTGATGGACTCACTAAAATTTCCACTATTTTCGATTACCAGTCGGCATCCATACAAGCTGAAAATTTTCGAAAAATATTACTTACACTTTCAGATGACGTTAGAGTAATTTTAATCAAGCTTGCTGATCGCTTACACAATATGCGAACACTTGATTCGATGCTGCATGAAAAGCAATTAAAAATTGCTTACGAAACGCTTTATCTTTATGCGCCATTAGCCCATCGATTAGGACTCTACGCCATTAAAACCGACCTTGAAGATCTTTCATTAAAATATACAGAACCCGAAATTTTCGAAAACATTTCGAACCGCCTTAAAGAAAGTGAAAATGAGCGTTTGCGGTTTATTAATAAATTTATTCTTCCCATTAAGAAAGCATTGAACGATGCCGCCATCAAATATTCTATTCTAGGTCGTACAAAATCCATTTATTCCATTTGGGAAAAAATGAAGAAAAAAGAAATACCGTTCGAAGAGGTGTTTGATTTGTTTGCTATCCGCATTAAGCTAGATGTACCGCTAGAAATAGAAAAGTCGGAATGTTGGAAGGTATATTCCATTGTTACTGATTTTTATAAACCAAATCCTGATAGACTTCGAGACTGGATATCTATTCCTAAAGCAAATGGGTATGAATCGTTACATACTACTGTAATGAGTAATGATGGCCGATGGGTTGAAGTTCAAATTCGGTCTGTACGCATGGACGAAATTGCCGAAAGAGGTTTTGCTGCACATTGGAAATACAAAGATACAGGTGCTACTATTAACAATGAAAGTGGGTTGGACGACTGGTTGAAAAAAATAAGAGAGCTATTAAAAAGCCCCGAGTCAAATGCGCTCGACTTTATTGAAGATTTTAAATTAAATTTATTTTCAGACGAAATATTTGTTTTTACCCCAAAAGGCGAATTAAAATCATTGCCTAAGGGCTCTACAGCTTTGGACTTTGCATACAGTATTCATTCTCAAATAGGAAATCACTGTATAGGTGCAAAAGTAAACCATAGGTTAGTTCCATTAAGCCATCCCCTGAAAAGCGGGGATCAGATTGAAATCATTACTTCTGCAAAGCAAAAACCAAAAGATGACTGGATGCATTATGTGATTACTGCCCGTGCAAAATCACGAATAAAATTAATGCTTAAAGAGGAAAAGAAAAAAATATCCGAAGACGGTAAAGAAATGCTCGAACGAAAGCTAAAGCAGCTTAAGATTGATTTCAACTCTGCAAACATTAGTAAAATTATGCGCTATTTCAGGATGCAATCTGCAGTTGATTTGTATGTGGCAGTTGCTGATGGAGCCATTGGCCTTAAGGAGTTGAAATTGTATGTTCAGGATTCCGAAAAATCAAAATGGCTTAAATACATTCCAAACCCATTTGCCAAAACCAAAACAAAAGAAACAGATACTGAACTTACAGATAAACCTTTAACTCAAACTATTATTTCCAATCTAAAACACAAACCGGATACCTTGTTGATTGGCGAAAATCAGGATGAGTTGAGCTATACACTTTCGCCCTGCTGCAACCCTATTCCTGGTGATGATATTTTTGGATTTATCACCATAAGTGAAGGTATAAAGATTCATCGTTCAAATTGCCCGAATGCAATGAATCTTATGTCGAAATTTGCGTATCGTGTTGTTAAAGCAAAATGGACACACAAAGAATCCATAGAGTTTTTATCCGGAATAAAAATTCTGGGTATTGATAAAGTAGGGCTAGTTCATAATATTACAAAAATTATTTCGAATGAATCCAATGTGAACATGCGATCCATTAGTTTTGATAGTCACGATGGTACTTTCGAAGGTATTGTTATGCTTTATGTATATGATACCAAACATTTACTGGACCTTATCACGCTTATTAAAAAGGTAAAAGGTGTAGAAAAAGTTCAAAGAATTGATCAGGTTGATGAATAATCATTAATTTTACCTTTTCTCAAAAGAAAATTCATGAAGCAAAATACGATTGTTAAAACCGCTAACAGAGAAACCCTGGCAGTTGTAAAACAGATTTTTACATTGTACCTTGAGCAGAATCATCACCGGAAAACACCCGAACGTTACGCTGTGCTCAGTGAAATCTATAAGCACACTGGTCATTTTAATATCGATGAGCTTTATGCACTTATCTCAAAGAGTAAATACAAAGTCAGCAGAGCAACCTTGTATAATACAATTGAACTGCTTTTAATGGCAAACCTTGTTATTAAACATCAGTTTGGCAAGAATGTAGCCCATTATGAAAAGTCATTTAAATACAAACAACACGATCATTTGATTTGCGTTCAATGTGGAAAACTTGAGGAATTTTGTGATCCACGCATACTTGAGATTCAAAACTCGCTGGCAACCATTATGAACTGTTCAATATCTCATCATTCGCTTACTTTCTATGGCGTTTGTAATTCACATTCAAAAAAAACTAACAACAAAAAATAATAATAATTATGCAAACAGACGTATTAATCGGGCTTCAGTGGGGCGATGAAGGAAAAGGAAAGATTGTCGATGTTTTAACACCTAGATACAATATGATTGCTCGTTTTCAGGGAGGCCCAAATGCAGGGCATACGCTCGAATTTGATGGTAGTAAGCATGTTCTTCATACAATTCCTTCCGGAATCTTTCATGAAACCACGAATAATCTGATAGGCAATGGTGTTGTAATTGATCCAGTAATATTGATGAAGGAATTGTTAAAGCTAGAAACATTTGGAGTTGATTACAAAAAAAATCTAATGGTCTCGCGTAAAGCACATTTGATTTTGCCAAGTCATCGCTTGTTGGATGCAGCTCAGGAAAATGCAAAAGGAAAAAGTAAAATTGGCTCAACATTAAAAGGTATTGGTCCAACCTATACCGATAAAATAAGTCGTAATGGAATCAGGGTAGGCGATACTGAAATGGAATCTTTTCATTCAAATTATAATCGCTTAAAAGTCGCACATCATTTGCTGATTAAAACTTTGGGCTTTGATTTTAGCGATTATCTTATTGATGGTTTAGGCGTGGATGAATATGAAAAACGTTGGTTTGAATCCATAGATTTTATTAAGCAATTACAATTTGTGGACAGCGAAATTGTTGTCAATCAATTATTGAATGAAGGAACGTCTATACTTGCTGAAGGTGCTCAAGGTTCATTATTGGATATTGATTTTGGATCTTACCCTTTCGTTACATCATCCAATACGATTAGCGCAGGTGTTTGTACCGGTTTGGGTGTTGCCCCTAAACGCATAGGAAATGTGTATGGTATTTTTAAAGCCTATTGTACTCGGGTTGGGAATGGCCCGTTTCCAACTGAATTAAAAGATGCCAAAGGAGAGGAGTTACGAGAAAAAGGAAGAGAATACGGTTCGACAACAGGCCGTCCCAGAAGGTGTGGTTGGCTTGATATCCCTGCACTGCGTTATGCAATCATGTTAAACGGAGTGAGTCATTTGATGATGATGAAAGCTGATGTGTTAAATGATATGGATATTATTAAAGTGTGTACAAAATATAAGTATAAGGGAGAACTTGTTGATTATCCTCCATTCGATGCTGAGCAATCGGAAATAACCCCTGTTTATGAAGAATTAAACGGCTGGAATACAATTCCTGATACTATTTCCTCGTTTGATGAAACCCCTGAAGCACTAAGAGACTACATCTTGTTTATCGAAAAAAGTGTCAATGTCCCCATTGTTATTGTATCAGTTGGTCCTGACCGGCTTCAGACTATTATTAAAAGTAAATTTTAAAATAGATAACCTCTTTGCTTTTTTTTCGTTTAGAATAGGAATAATTCTTGTTGTAAAATAAGAAATAGTATTTTGTTTACTTTTGAGTTTCAAATTTTTATGATTTTCGTATGAGAAAAAATCTTATAATCCTCCTTCTCACCATTTTCAATACTGTTTGTTTTGGTCAGGTTATGAAAGAAAATGCTTTGCCAACAGATGTTTTGAAAAACTTTAAAACAACATTCTTCGATGCAAAAAAAACGACCTGGGTTAAAGAAGGTGAAAATTTTATCGCATCATTTACATTAGATGAAATGAAATCCAGTGCAACCTACAATGAACAAGGCGAATGGCTTCAAACCAGCACTCCGATGGATGAAAAAGAAATTCCAAGCTCCATTACCAATTACGTCAAGAACAATTTGCCTGAAGCTAGAATAAAACAATCAGACTATGTAGAAAAGCCCAATAAGGAAATATTTTATTACGTTGTGGCAAAAAAGGATGGCGTTGGTCAGCAGGGTATCGAATTGTTCTTCTCTAAAAGTGGAAAATTCACTAAAAAAATTGACCCATTGGATGTTAAAACAACTACCGATATAGTCAATCAAAATAAAAAAGATAGTGTTAAAACTCCCATTACGAATACCAATACAGACGTTACTACCAATAATACAAACAATGATGTCAACAATACGAATACAGATGATAATAATCTGAATATGGTCATCAAGCCGGGCGATTCAATAGCACGTTATAAGGTTACCGAAAAAGAACTACCGGGTCCCATCATCACTTATTTCAAAAAGAATTTTATAGACCAGCGCATTAAACTGGCCGAAATTCAGGAAAAGCCCAATGGCAACAAAAATTATTATCTGCAGGTGAAAAAAGATGGTTATAAACAACCTATGACCGAACTCTATTTTAATCTGGATGGTAAAATATTACGCAGAATAGATCCTGTAGTAAAAACGGTTGATAAGGATATTGACGAAATGAGTGATTTAGGGAATGACAATACGAACAACGTTTTTGTTGATGAGGTGGTAGAATGGAAAGAACTTCCTACACCCATCACATCGTACATTCAAAAAAATTACAAAACCCTTAAAATTAAACAATCATTGCTCACAAAAAAGAACGATATTAAACTCTACCAGATAACACTCAAAAAAGAAGGCACTAAGGATACTGTTCTTCTTTATTTCGACTTAAACGGAAAAAAACTAAAACCTGAAGACATAGAATAATATCACTGGTAAAAAAAGGTTTAAAACTTCCTGAAAAATATTCTTTTACGCTCCAAAAAAATGTATAATTTGCAGCGTAAAATTTTTTAGGATATGTCATCAACAAAGTACATCTTTGTAACAGGAGGTGTAACATCATCATTAGGCAAAGGAATAATCTCTGCGTCATTAGCAAAACTTCTGCAGGCAAGGGGTTATAGTGTTACGATTCAAAAACTCGATCCCTATATTAATATTGATCCCGGAACACTGAATCCCTACGAACATGGTGAATGTTATGTTACCGAAGATGGCGCCGAAACTGATCTGGATTTAGGACATTACGAGCGTTTTTTAAATGTTCCTACATCCCAATCGAACAATATCACTACCGGAAGAATTTACCAGGCGGTTATTGATAAGGAACGCAAGGGCGATTATCTGGGCGAAACTGTTCAGGTTATTCCTCATATCACGGACGAAATTAAATATCGCGTTAAGCTATTGGGCAATGATGGTACCTATGATTTTGTAATCACCGAAATTGGGGGCACGGTGGGCGATATTGAATCCCTGCCTTATGTGGAGGCCGTGCGTCAGATGCGCTGGGAGATGGGCGCTTCTAATTGTTTGGTTATTCACCTTACACTTATTCCATACCTCGCAGCAGCAGGGGAATTAAAAACAAAACCAACCCAGCACTCAGTAAAAGCATTGTTGGAATTAGGCGTACAGCCCGATATTTTGGTGTGCCGTACCGAAAAGCATCTGAATGATACTCTGCGAAACAAAATTGCATTGTTCTGCAACGTAGAGCCCGCTTCGGTTATTGAATCCATTGACACTAAAACCATTTATGAAGTTCCTATTTTGATGAGTGAAGAAAAACTTGATCAGGTAGTACTCGAGAAAATGGAAATGCCAATCAAAAATCAGCTTGATCTGGAAAAGTGGAAACAGTTCCTCCAGAAGCTTCGCAATCCTGTTCATGAAGTAACCATAGGCCTTGTAGGGAAATATGTTGAACTGAAAGATGCCTATAAATCCATTGTTGAATCTCTTATTCATGGTGGCACAACAAACGAATGTAAAGTCAACATTAACCTACTGCAGTCAGAAAATATCAATGAATCCAATGTGGATGATCAATTAAAAAATGTACAGGGAATAATTGTGGCACCCGGTTTTGGGGAAAGAGGAATTGAAGGCAAAATATTAGCTGTTAAATATGCTCGCGAAAACAACATTCCTTTTCTTGGAATCTGCCTGGGTATGCAGTGTGCCGTGATTGAGTTTGGACGCAACGTATTGGGTTATGAAAAAGCACATTCAACAGAAGTAAACCCCAAAACTCCTTATGCTGTGATTGACATCATGGAAGCGCAGAAAAAAATATCATGTAAGGGCGGCACTATGCGTTTGGGCTCTTATCCTTGCCGGCTGGATGCTGAATCAAAATTATTTACTATCTACAACAAAGAACAGATTTTCGAACGCCACCGCCATCGCTACGAATTTAATAATAAGTACCTTGCTGAGTACGAAGCTGCCGGTATGAAAGCTGTAGGAATAAATCCTAAAGATGACTTAGTTGAAATAATGGAAATTAAAAATCATCCTTGGTTTGTAGGTGTACAGTTTCATCCAGAATATAAAAGCACTGTAGCAAACCCGCATCCTTTATTTGTTAGCTTTATTAAAGCAATAATCGGGTAATTACAAATTTGTTTGTTGAAATTAAATTACAATTTGTGCGCTAGTGGCATGATTTATTTTTAGATTATTGTTTGTTCATTGCTGCCCATTATTTTAAATTTACCAATCTTAATTTTTAAACCTCTGAACTCTATATAGGAAAATTTATGTACGTTTGCAAACTCAAAAAAATCAGTTCCGCTATTAGCGGTTAAACAAATTTCGAAATTATGAAAATGGACAAAAATACCATATTGGGCTTAGTGCTAATCATGGCTATACTCATTGGTTTTAGTATATACAACCAACCATCGGAGAAGGAAAGAGCCGAAAAGCATAAAAAGGATTCGTTGGAACTCGCGCAACGAAAAAAAACAGAAAAACCTAAAGTTGTAGCAGCAGATACGAATAAAAAGAATGTTAATGGTAATACAAAAGATACTACCATAACCGATGCAAAAACATTCGGCAACACAAATGTTGATTCTTCTAAAGCGGTTGTAAGTCAATTGCAGTACGGATTGTTCTCAAAAGCAGCTAAAGGAAACAATACAACCTATACAATCGAAAACGATTTGATGAAAATTAAACTGGCTTCCAAAGGAGGAAGAATTTCATCTGTTGAACTAAAGAAATATAAAACTTATTCAAAACAACCGCTTGTATTATTTGACGGAGATTCCTCCGTTTTTAATCTCAATTTCTATATCGGAAATAAAAGTATTTCTACAAAAGATATGTTCTTTCAACCCTATTGGTATGGGAAAGCAAGTGGAAATACCATGAAGGTTTCAGGTACGGATTCACTTCAATTTGGGATGAGAATTTTTGCTGATACTACTGTAAATTCTGCTGCAAGTAAAAAATATATTGAATTTCTATACACGCTCAAGGGTGATGCTTACATGGTAGGAATGAAGATAAATTTTAATAATGTAAATGATGTCATTGCTGACAACACTTCTTCTCTACCAATAGAATGGCAGCTTAAACCTTTGCCACAGGAAAAAGACGTTAAAACTGAACGAGCTAATTCAACTATTTATTACAAATATTTTGAAGACGATGTAGATTTTATTTCCGAATCCAGTGATAAATCTGAAGATTTAAAAACCAAAGTACAGTGGATTGGATTCAAACAGCAATTTTTTACTTCTGTTTTTATTGCGGATAAAAGTTTTACTAGTGCAAAAATAGCTACACTCACTGATAAAAATTCAAAGAAATATGTAAAACAGATGACTGCCTCTGTTGAAATTCCTTTTGAGGGGACATCAGTATTTAGCGTTCCTACTCATTTTTATTTTGGCCCAACTCATTATCAAACGCTTCGCCAGTATCACATGGATCTTGAACGTCAGATTCCATTGGGATGGAGCTTCTTTTTGATGCAGTGGATCAATAGAGGTATTGTAATTCCTGTATTTAATTTTCTGGAACAGTTTGTTGGGAATTATGGAATCATCATTCTTATTCTTACAATCTTATTAAAAATTGTTTTATTCCCAATTGCTTTCCGCACATACAAATCCTCTGCAAAGATGCGTGTGTTGAAACCTGAAATAGAAGAGATAGGTGCTAAGTTCCCGAAGAAAGAGGATTCCATGAAAAAGCAGCAAGCAACAATGGCGCTGTATAAAAAGGCAGGAGTAAATCCTATGGCTGGGTGTCTCCCGATGCTTTTACAATTACCAATATTAATTTCGTTCTTCCGCTTTTTCCCGGCTTCATTCGAATTGCGTCAACAAGCATTCTTATGGGCGGATGATTTGTCGGCATACGATTCCGTTTATTCATGGACAACCCAGATTCCAATTTTATCCACCTATTACGGAAATCATATTAGTTTATTTACATTGTTAATGACTGTTTCAACTATCATATATACAAAAATAAATAATGATATGATGGGCACTACCAATCAAATGCCAGGAATGAAAGTCATGATGTATTTGATGCCTATTTTATTTTTAGGGATGTTCAATAGCTTTTCAGCAGGATTAAGTTATTATTATTTTCTGGCAAACGTGATTACTTTTGCGCAGATGTATATTATTCGTAAATTTATTGATGAAAGTGCAATTCATCGTCAGATACAAGAAAACAAAAAGAAACCCGATACACATAAAAAATCCGGCTTCCAGAAGAGACTCGAAGACATGGCCAAACAGCGCGGATATAAATTGCCAAATAAAAAGTAATTGTTTTAAAAGATTTCAAGTACGTTTTACTTGGGTGCGATTCTCAATAAAAACAATCCTAGTATAGCAAAAATAAATGTGGGTATCCAAACCGCTAGTGTTGGATGCAAGTTGCCATATATTCCAAACGTAGTTGAAATTTGCATGAATAAAATAAAAGCAAAGCTAATGGTTAAGCCAGCTCCCAAATGAAAACCAATTCCTCCGCGCGTTTTACGACTTGATAGAGAAACGCCAATCAGGGTCATTACAACTGTTGCAAAAGGATAAGCGAGTCGTTTGTGTTTTTCTATTTCATAGAAAGCAATATTGTCGGAACCTTTCAATCTTTCCTTGTCTATGAAGTCACGTATTTCAAAATAATTCATTGTTTCAACATTCTCGACATTGTCATTGAAATCGGAAGGTTTCAGATTTAATAAGGTATCCAGCACTTTCCCCTTTCTTACATGTTCATTAAGTCCCAACATATAGCGCTCGTAATAATTACTTATTATCCATGTCCCTTTGATGGTGTCATAGCGAACGTAATCGGAAGTGAGTTTATAATAAAGACCGCTATTGCTAATTTTTTCCAAAGAAAACTGAAAAGCACTTTTGTTTTTTTTATCGAAACTTTCAACATAAACATAGGTGCCGGGACTGATTTGCATATGTATGTTGCGATCGCGAAAATCTTTTGAGTTTTTAATGAATTCTTTTTCAAAAGCAAGCCTGCGTTCGTTGGCAATTGGAATTACAAAGTTAGCGAGGAAAAATGAAAAGAAAGCTAAAAATGTTGCAGAGATAAAATAGGGAACTAGCATTCGTTTGAAACTGATACCACTGCTTAAAATAGCAACAATTTCTGTTTCAGAGGCCATTTTGGATGTGAAAAAGATAACAGCAATAAAGCAAAACAAAGCGCTGAAAAGGTTAACAAAGAATGGAATAAAGTTTAAGTAGTAAACAAAAATAATATCGTAAAGTGGAGCTTTCTTCTCAAGAAAATCATCTATTTTTTCGGATAAATCAAAAATAATTACAATAATAACGATTAGAGAAATGGCATAGAAAAAGGTGCCTAGGAACTTTTTTATTATATAGATGTCGAGTTTTTTCACTTTATATAATCATTATTTATTCATGATAATAAACACGTTTGACTCTTCTCGAAACACTTGTTAAAACTTCATAAGGAATAGTATCAAGGTCTGCTGCTAATTGTGTTATAGGATATGATTCACCAAATACAACAACTTCGTTACCTTCTTCAGCAACTACATCTGTTATATCTATCATGCACATGTCCATACAGATGCTTCCAACAATAGGAGCAACATTTTCATTAACCATCATTTTTCCTATACCGTTCCCCAATTTACGGTTAAGACCATCGGCATAACCTATTGGTACTGTTGCTATGCGCATATTTCGATCGGCTGTCCACTTCCTGCCATAGCCTATCGTTTCTCCTTTGGGAATCATTTTTATTTGAGAAATGGTCGTTTTAAGAGTGCTTACATTTTTTAGTAATGCTTGCTCTATTTTGTTATAACCTACACCATACAGTCCAATTCCGAGTCGTACCATATCGAATTGTTCGTTTCTAAACCGGCTGATGCCGGCTGAATTAAGTATGTGTCGTAAAATTGGATAATCAAAATTTTCAGCAATTTGATTACTCATGGTTGAAAATAATTCTATTTGGGTTTTAGTAAAACCATCTTCTTTGGCGTCATCACTTGCTGCCAGATGCGAAAAAATTGATTTAATCGTAATCGTTGGAATCGCTTTAATACGTTGAATAAGAAGTGCAATGTCCTTAGATTCAAATCCTAGCCGATGCATGCCTGTATCAAGCTTAATGTGGATTGAAAACAATGGTTTACTTTCATTGTGTTTTTTTTGCAGTGCATTCTCCAATAAATATAAAACATGGAAACTAAAAATTTCAGGTTCCAGATTGTATTTTATCATTGCATCAAAACTCTGAACTTCCGGATTCATAACCATTATTGGAACAGTGATTCCAGCCTTACGCAATTCAATCCCTTCATCGGCATAGGCTACAACCAAATAATCGATTTGATGATACTGCAAAATATTGGCTATCTCATAACTTCCACTTCCATATGAAAATGCCTTGACCATAGCCATTACCTTAACAGAAGGGTTTAACAAAGATTTGTAATAATTTAAATTGTGTATTAATCCATTCAAATTTATTTCTAATACGGTTTCGTGTGCCTTTTGTTGAAGTATCTTGCTTATATTTTCAAATTCAAAAACACGTGCACCTTTTAAAAGAATTGTTTCGTTATGAAAATCAGTAAACGAAAATTCGTTTAAAAATTCTTCAGTTGTTTTGGAAAAATATTTTTCAATTGAAAATTTATTTTTTTGTCGTGTTATATTTGGGCCAATACCAATGATACGATTAATCCCTTTTTCTATAAGCAAGCTTGAGACTTCGCCATAGAGTTCGTCTTCATCACGTCCGCTTTGTAAAATATCGGAAAGAATTATTGTTCGCTTTTGATGTTGCTTTTGCTGATTTAAAAAATCAATGGCTATACTGAGGGAATTTAAATCTGAATTATAACTGTCGTTAATAACCGAGCAATTATTAATTCCTTCTTTGAGTTCGAGACGCATGGCTACTGTAGAAAGTTGTAACATTCGTTTAGCAATAACAGTATTTGGGTAGTCCATCAAAAGCATATATGACCAGCAATGAATTGCGTTTTCAATGGATGCGTCGTCCGAAAATGGAATTTGAATTTCTATAGTTTCATTTTTATAAATTCCGCTTATGGTTGTGGAGGGCGTTTTTTTTATAATGTTAGTAATGCAGAGGTCGGCACTTCCTTTTCGTGACCAAGTAAATGAGTGAATGTTTCGAAGCGCTTCAGATCCTACTATACGTTCTTTAATTTCAAGATAATCGATGCAATAAATAAGTGTTGAAACCTTTGTAAACAGGCGGAGTTTCTCGCTTATTTTTTGATTTGAATGAATAAAGTTTTCATTATGTGCCTGCCCAATATTTACAAAAATCCCAATCGTTGGCTGAATGATATGCTGCAACTTTTCCATTTCATTGGGCTCAGAAATTCCGGCTTCAAAAATTCCTAGTTCGTGATCTGACTCCATTTGCCATACAGAAAGAGGAACTCCAATTTGCGAATTGTAACTTTTAGGGCTCCGAACAATTTTTTTATCTTCATTCAGTAATTGAAAAAGCCATTCTTTAACAATTGTTTTTCCATTGCTTCCGGTAATTCCAATTACGGGAATAGAAAACTTTTTTCGATGAAAGGCGCTCAACATTTGCAGAGCAGGCAAGGTTTTTGAAACTAACAAAAAATTTGCATCAGGAAATAAACGAATATCAGAAAGCTCTTTTGAAATGATAAAATTTCGTACATTTTTATTATATAAATCTTCAATGTACTTATGACCATCATTACGCTTAGAAGTAAGAGCAAAAAACAACGTATTTTCAGGTGAAACAAGTTGGCGGCTATCTGTTAAAATATATCGAATCGAACTATCTGAATTGGCATTTTGGATAATGCTTCCTTTTAGGATGCCTGCAACATCAATGAATGTATAATTGTTCGAGGATTTTGCCATTAGAGTCGGTCTTTACTGTCTATCTCATCTGGGATATCATCTTCAATAGCAATAGGTGCAGTAGTTTTTAAAGGGTTCAACGAAATTTCATTATACAACTTTCGATTATTAAAAATGTCAATTGCCAGGTACAAAGCATTTTTAAAAGAATCAGGGGATGCTATTCCTTTTCCTGCAATATCATATGCAACACCATGAGCTGGAGAGGTTCGAATAAAGGGAAGACCAGCGGTGTAATTAACACCATTTTCGAACGAAAGTGTTTTAAATGGAATCATTCCCTGATCATGATACATTGCTAAGACGGCATCGTAATTTTTAAATTCAGATGAACCGAAAAATCCGTCTGCTGAGTAAGGTCCGAAAGCCAATATTTTTTTATTGTCGAAAGCTTTTTTGATAGCAGGAATAATAATAGTTGCTTCTTCGTTTCCCAATAATCCTTCATCACCTACATGAGGGTTCAAGCTAAGAACAGCAATTTTAGGCCTTCTGATTCCAAAGTCTTGTACTAAAGATTGATTCAATATTTGTAATTTTTTTAATATCAATTCTTCAGTGATAATCGAGGGCACATTCTTAAGCGGTGCATGTCCGGTAACAACACCTATTTTTAAGTTGTCAGCAACCATCAGCATCAGATAGTTTGAAGTATTGCTTTTCTTAGCTAAATATTCAGTGTGTCCAGGAAATGTAAACAGTGCTGTCTGGATATTTTTTTTATTAATTGGTGCAGTCACCAGAATGTCGATTCGGTTGTTCATCAAATCGTCTGTGGCTGCCTCTAAGGCATGTAAAGAAAGATGACCTGCTATTTGAGTAGATAGACCAATATCAATCTTTGCCTCTTGTTCATAGCAATTAATAATATTTGCACGCTTTAAAACCGCTGCTTGTGCGTTTTTAACAAGATTAAGATTTAGGTTTGGCAGATCAATCAGTTTT
>Ga0172375_10002633_pt1 | contig 27819 bp, 35 predicted proteins | sample LakKiv1m_FD_114537 | JGI IMG/M metagenome (GOLD analysis project Ga0172375, IMG submission 114537) | Freshwater microbial communities from Kabuno Bay, South-Kivu, Congo - kab_092012_11.1m | ecosystem: Environmental > Aquatic > Freshwater > Lake | place: Democratic Republic of the Congo... | reverse complement strand
TTTCCTTGCTTGATAAACTGACTTGCCATCTGCTAGCCTTCTAAGTGTTTCAGTTAGCTTAGATTTGCTTAATTTCATAAGGGATATTACATCAGCCTTATGAAATAGTTTCGGGATAACACATTCCATCACCTATATCCATTCTATGAGAGCATCCTTGGTTAAAGCAACGAACAATTGCAAACCATTCTGAACCTGTTAATTTTCTTCCTGTTGCAGTTATTTTTCTTTGAAGTTCTTCAGTCTGTTCCCAGCCCTCAACTGCTTGAAGAAATCTAGGACCATGAGGGTCAGGTCTATTTGGATGTGATTGATTAACTCGTGGTTGATTAACTTGTTGTTTCATTAAAAACCATACAAACTTGGTTTTTTAAGTAAATATATTCTAGAATATATATTATATAATATATATTTTGTGTAGGATAATAGAAAGATATTTAAACCTACCTAGTCATTTTTATTTATGGCAAATAAAACTAGGATTTGTCGGCATTAATAGAGAAACAAAAATCAAACCTAGTTTAAACTCTTCTGCAAAACCTTTTAAAACGCTTTCACCTTTAACTAAATGTAATCGTAATGGCGAATGTAGTTTAACGGTAGAATACGAGACTGTGGCTCTTGGGACGAGGGTTCAACTCCCTCCTTTCGCTTTCAGAGTAGAATAGATTAAAAAGGAGGATAACTTAATAGTTAAATAAAAGATGGCAATTGAAACAGTTAAAGGCTTTAGAGATTTTACAGGAGAAGAAGCTCAGAAGCGTGAATTAATCAGAGATGTTCTTGTGAGAATATTCGAATCCTATGGTTTTGAACCTGCTGAGACTCCTGTAGTTGAATATAAGGATTTTGTAAGGGGTGAAAATACTAATGATGAGGCTGTTAGTGATATCTTTAAACTCCAAGATAGGGGCGGTAGAGATCTTGCCTTGAGATATGAATTTACTTTTCAGCTAAAAAGATTAATGCAAGGTAAAAAACTTCCATTTAAGCGTTATCAAATAGGTCCTGTTTTTAGAGATGAACCTACAACAGGAAATCGTTTGAGACAGTTTACTCAATGTGATGTTGATATTGTTGGAGCAACAGTAAAGGATGAAGCAGAGGTTCTTGCAATAGTTAAAAGAGTTTTAACAGAGTTAGGAATAAAATTTACTATTTTTATTAATAATCGTAAGTTAATGAATGAAATATTAGAAAAAGAAAAAATAGAAAAAGAAAATTGGGAGAAAGTTATAAGAGAGATTGATAAGATAGACAAATCTTCTGAAGAAGAAGTTTATAATGCTCTTACGCAGTATTATGCAGAAAGCGTTCTTGATGTATTTAAGCAAGATAATAAGGCCTTTGAAAAATATGATAGTTATGCAGAAATTAAAGCTCTTATGGAAATATGTAAAAGTTATGGTGTTGAAGTCCAGTTTAAACCAAGTCTTGCTAGAGGTTTGAGTTATTACAATGGAAGTGTTTTTGAAGTTAAATCAGATATAAAAGAAACAATTACAGCAGGCGGAAGTTTTATGTTCAATGAGGTTCAGTCAACAGGTTTAAGTTTTGGTTTAGAAAGACTTAGCCTTTTAACTAAGATAGCACCTTCAAAGAAGAAAGTAATGGTTATTTCAATTGGTCAGGATGAAAAAGCTATAGAATGCGCTGAAAAATTAAGAGATAATAAAATTGCTTGCACAATTTTCTATGGAAAAATGTCAAAAGCTCTTGAATATGCTAACGCGAAAAAAATATCCTTGGCAATTTTTGTTGGAGAAGAAGAATCAAAAAAGAAAGTTGTTAAAGTTAAGGATCTTGATTCAGGAAAAGAAGAACTAATTAAAATTGAAGATTTAATTAAAAAAATAAAATGATAACTCTTGATTTTGCTAAAAGTAATGGATTAATTCCAGCAATAGCACAGGATTTTGAAACAGGTGAAGTCTTGATGTTAGCCTATATGAATGAAGAAGCCTGGAAAAAAACTCTTGAGACAAAGAAAGCACACTACTATAGTAGAAGTAGAAATAAACAATGGATGAAGGGCGAAGAATCCGGCAATGTTCAGGAAGTTAAAGAAATTTATATTGATTGTGATGCGGATACCATTTTATTGAAGATAAAGCAGATTGGTGGAGCAGCTTGTCATGAAGGTTATAAGTCTTGTTTCTTTAGAGATGTTAATGGTAAAATAAATTTAAAGCGAGTATTCAATCCGGAGGAAAAATATGCAAAGACTGGAAAGAAATAAAGGGCAAAAGAAAATTGTTATAGCATTGCCTAAGGGGAGTTTACAGGAATCTACATTTGAAATATTTAGAAAAGCAGGTTATAATCTCAAATTAAGTGATAGATCTTATTTTCCATCAATTGATGATTCTGAAATAGAATGTGTTTTACTTCGAGCGCAAGAAATTGCAAGATATGTTGAGGATGGTGTTTTAGATGCAGGAATAACCGGTTGGGACTGGGTTCAAGAAACAAAAGCAGACGTAGTTGATGTTGGTGAATTACTTTATGCTAAACAAGGACTTGGCCAAGTCAAATGGGTTCTGGCTGTTGCAAATGAATCACCAATAAATAATGTAAAGGACTTAAATGGAAAAATTATTGCTACAGAGCTTGTTAATGTTACAAAGGATTATCTGAAGAAAAATGGCGTTAATGCTAAAGTTGAATTCTCCTGGGGAGCAACAGAAATAAAAGCTAGAGGTATTGCAGATGCTATTGTTGATGTTACTGAAACAGGTTCTTCTTTAAAAGCTAATAATCTCAGAATTGTTGATACTCTAATGGCTTCAACAACAAGAGTAATCGCTAATAAAAATAGCTGGAAAGACGAGTGGAAACAAAAAAAGATTAAAGAAGTAATGATGTTACTTAAGGGAGTTTTACTTGCTGAAACAAAAGTTGAAATGTTAATGAATGTAAGAAAAAAAGATTTACCTACAGTTCTAAAGATTCTCCCAGCGCTAAACACTCCAACAATATCTGAACTTTCAAATAAGGAATGGTGCGATGTCATAACTATTGTTGATAAAAGTATTGTTAGAAAAATAATTCCTGCTCTAAAAGAAGCCGGTGCAGAAGGAATAGTAGAGGTTCCACTTAATAGAATAATTGAATAACTAAATAATTAATTTCTTAAAGCTACTATAGCACTATTTGCAGGACTAAGATTAAATTCCTGGTTTCCCTGAACGATGGTTCTTGGACTTATTCTTGTGAAACAACAACTGTAACCCCTCTCTTCAAGAAAAAATAATCTATCAAAATCTACTAATCTGCGATATAATTCTAATAGTACTTCTTGTCTGCTGTGAGGATTATTTCCAGTATAACCCTCGAGGCTTGTTACTCTTTCAAGTAGATATCTTATTTTTTCTTTTTCACCGGAAAGCTTCTTGCTTTTTGGAAGAATTTTTGAAGTTTTATTTATCTTGCCATAACAACAGGGAACAGCCAATATTAAACGATTAGCAGGTAGTCCTGTACAGGCAATGTTAAGAACCATATCTGTTAAATTTCCACAGGAATGTAAACCTACTGCAACTGTAGCAGATAAGAATTCATGTAAATCTATAGGAGAAGTTATATCTGCTGAATAAAATCCTAAATTATCATATTTATTTTTTTGATTATTTTTATCAATTAATTCTTGATTTACGTCAATTCCTCTAACTTGGAGTGCTTGACTAGCAAGAACTCTAGAAAGCTCACCATTACCACAACATAGTTCAAGAACCTGACCTTCTATGCCCAGATATTTCATTAGGCTAACTATGCCTCTATACTGTAAATCTTTTTTAAGTTGTTTTAATGGAACTTGTGAATTTTGAGTTGCTAATAAGATTTCGGCTTCAACTTTAGTTGCAAACCGAGTATAAATAGAATCTACAAGATTAATTAAACTTGTTTTAGAATTTCTTGGATTTTGTGACTGTTCAAGAAGATAGTTAAAACCATCCATAGATATCAAAGGACTAGCCCTAAACTGATTGGCCATATATTACTCCTTTGGCTTTGGATTTCTTATATAATCCTTAACAGAAGTTAAACTAACATCTCCTTGTTCACCTGTTTGTAGATTTTTTATTCTTACACTATTAGTTCTTAGTTCATTTTCTCCGACAAATGCTACAAAAGGTATGCCTGCTTTAGAAGCAAATTCTATTACTTTTCCTACTTTCAAACCTTTCTGAAGTGATATATCTACTTTTAAACCTTGATTTCTCAAATCATGAGCAACACGAAGACAGTCAGATTGGGTTTCTCCTATTGGTACAACATAAAGTTCACGAACAGTTGCAGGTATATTTCCTCTTTGTCCTAATATCATTGCTAATCTCTCAAGACCAAATGAAAATCCAACTGCAGGTAATTCTTCACCAAGACCTCTAAAGTCTCCTATCATATCATCAAATCTTCCACCCGCTAGAATCGCAGAAGGTACAATAGTTCTATCTTTAAGATATACTTCAATTGTTGTTCCAGTATAATAGTCTAAGCCCCTTGCGAGTGAGGGATTTAATCTTATAAAATTAAAATCCATGGCTTTAGCATATCCTAAAAGTGTTTTTACTTCTTCAAGTCCTTGTCTTCCAACTTGAGAAGTTACTAAACCATTAAGTCTTTCATGAACTTCTTCATTGGTAGCATTACTAGATATATTTACTACTTCTAATATTTTTCCAATTTGTTCTTGTCCTAGAAGTAATTCTCCTGCGCTAGTATGACTTGCAATTCTTTGATATAATTGTTGCCTATCCTGACCATCCTCTTGCAATATTGCAGCTATTTCTTGATAACCTCTTCTAGAGACTTCTTTTTTTATTCTTGCTTCAAAATCTCCTAATGCCAAAGCACCTTTACTATCATAAACATTGAATAATTCTGCAAGAGTATCATTTGAAATTTGTCTTTGGCCATCATATAATCTTAGTTCTGCAAGTTCTTTTTTTAAACCCTCTACGCCTATCTTATCAAGTTTATCAAGAGTTACAATTGTTCTTAGTCTAGCTTCTTGACTAACTCCTGCATAATCAAGAATCCCCTCAAGTAATTTACGATTGTTAATATTAACTTCAACTCCACCTAATCCTAGTTCTCTAAATGCATCCTGAGCTAATGCAAATAATTCTGCTTCAGCAGTCATTTCTTTAACTCCTACAACATCAACATCACATTGAGTAAATTGTCTATATCTTCCTTGGTCAGGTTGAGTTGGACCATCTCTGAAAACTTCGCCTATAACATATCTCTTGAAAGGAAATTTTATATCTGGAACAGAGGCTATGTATCTTGCAAGAGGTACTGTTTGATCAAATCTTAGAGCAAGTTCTCTTTTACCCTGATCAGATAAAGTAAAAACTTCCTTTTGAATCTCTCCACCACCTTTAAAGGCTAGTGCTGTTCGTGTTTCTATCATAGGAGTTTCAAGTCTGTCATAGCCATATCTCTCAAAAACATTCTGTAGAGTTGCCCTAATCTGGTTTCTTAAGATTGTTTCTCGTCCATACCAGTCTTTAGTGCCTTTTGCTGCTTCAAAATTGGGTTTTGTCATTTTATTAAAGTAATTAGTATTATTTAAATTAGATACTACTTTATAATTACAACCATTTATAAATCTTATGTATCTTCATTAATAATTTAAGATTTAGGAACATTAAAAATTAAATTGATAAAATCCTAAAAGAACAATTCAACTAAATGGTTGAATTATTTTTCAACCAAAAGGTTTAAAATCTTTTTAACTCCTATTTTAGTATGGTTTTATCTCTTACATTACCCGAGCCGGGTAAAGAGAAGCGAGTAAAGGATATGATAATCGATATCTTGAGTTTTGAATGGCCTTTAACTCTTTCACAAATTTATAATAGAATCTCTAAAGATTATGCTTCTTCGGTTAGTTGTCAAGCAGTTTACAAAGCAATAAATGAACTAGTTGATGAACAGGTTTTAGTAAAAAAAGAAAAGCAATATGCAATTAATATCAAATGGGTAGAGAAAATAAAGGAGTTTGCAGTTCATGTAGAAAATAATTATAAAAATAACGCAAATATGCCTCTTGTTGATGGTTTGCTAAAGACAAAAACAGAGAATAATGTTACAGTTTTAACTTTTGATTCAACTTTGGATATGGATAAAGCTTGGATGGACATAAAAAAGCAATATTATAAAAATCTTGATAAAGAACATGATATAACGGTCTGGGAAGGCAATCATTGTTGGTGGTTGTTAACCTATCCTGAATCAGAATATACAGAGCTTGAAAAGATAAAAGAAAAAAAGTAAGACATTTTTTTATAAATCATAATTCAACTAAGCTTGACCTGTATACCAAGCGTTTTTATGAAGAGTCGGGCGTGCCTTTTATGATAAAAAATGAGCCGGTTGATTGTGATATGGCTATTTTTGGAGATACAATCATGCAAGTTTATCTTCCTAAGTCTATAAAAGATAACATAAACCAAATTTTTGTTAAATGCAAAAGTCCTTCAGAAGTAAATATACCTGATTTTATAAAAAACGTTCTAACAAAAAAGATTTCCGTAAGCTTAGTTCTTACAAAAAATAAAGAAATAGCTGAGCAACTAAAACAAAAAGTTGCTAAGGAGTTTAACCAAAAAGTTTGATTAAATTAAACCCCAGGTATATAACACAAAAAAATAAACCCTTAAAATGGACATAACAATAATTGTTGTAGTTGTTTATTTTATTTTAATGATCTTGCTTGGAATTTTTATTAATAAATCTAGAGACTCAAGTCAGTTTTCAACTGCTAAGAAGACTTTAACTCTTGGAGCAATAATTGCTGGCTTAGTTATGACTCACTATGGTGGTGGTTTTGTTCTAGGGGGAGCAGAGCTAGCTTATAATTATGGTTATTATGGTCTTGTATATGGAGTTTCTACAGCTCTAGGGGTTTTATTTTTAGGATTATTCTTGTCTAAAAGAATAACTAAACAAAAGAAAAACATAAAAACTGTCCCAGAATTTTTATTTGGCTCATTTAAAGATAAGAAAATTTCATTTATGGCTGCCGCCCTACTATCAATTATTGCTCTTACAGCTATTGCCTCGGCTCAGTTATTTGCTGCTCTAAAGATATTTATTGTTCTTGGGTTCGCACCAAGATTAAGTTTAGCAATAACTGCTCTTATAGTCGCTCTAATTGCTACAAAAGGAATAAGTGCTCTGACAAAATCCGGAAAATATAACTTAATTATTGCAAGTATTGGCGCTATAACTGCAGTGATTCTTGCGTTAAATGTTAATTTGCCCCCATTAACAAATACTTCATTTCAAGTGATGTCTTTAAGTTCTTTACTATGGATTTTAATCCCCACAGTTTTGTACACTCTGATTGGCCAGGACTTTCACCAAAAAATATATTCATCAAAAAATGCGAAAGTAGCAAGAAATGCTTGTATTTTATCTGCAATTATTCTTCTTTTACTTAGTTTCTTTCCGGTTTTAATTGGAATAAAAAGTAAATTTTTATTTGATATCGCAGCTTCTGAAGCTATGCCAAGATTTATTCTTTTTGTCGTTCCCTCTATCTTTAAGGGATTATTCATAGCAGCAATACTTGCGGCAGTTATAGGTTCTGCTCAATCTGTAATAAATGCTGCTGCAACCCAGGTTTCTGAAGATATTTTCAAAGGCTTTGGTAAATTCTCAGATAAAAAACTAGGAAAGATAGCCTTTGTTTCTGCTGCATTACTGACTCTAATAGCATTTGTAATAACTCTTTTATCAAGCAGTATAATAAATAATATAATAATCGCTTATTCGTTATATACTGCAGGAATGTTTATTCCGATTATGGCTGGATTTTTCTTAAAGAATAAACTAAGATTCTCAAAAACTATCTTTATATCTTCAATTGTAGGCATAGTTTCATCATTAATATTTGAATTAGAGCTGATAAAATCTGCAATACCTTCAATCATTATAGGAATTTTCTTTTCTTTCATGGTCCTTATTGGAGGTTATATGTTTTCATTATATAGGAGTTACAAAAGATAGATTTATAAATATAATGAGCTATTAAAAAACATGGTAAATATTGCAGAAAAACTTCAAATTACATGGCGAAACAATTACCACCCCTAGACAATATTATGAAGAATGTGCCGACTGGTTTAGATCTGATTAAACTTGAAAATAGATTAAAACCAAATCTGGGTAGATATGGTTCTAGCGAGGGCTTCATGGGCACAGATCAAAGAGTTGCAGATATAATTACTGCAGATTACTTAACTCTCTTAAGATTAGGACTTAGTTACGATCAAATAGCCAATAAGCTTGATCAGTTAATGCAAGGACAAGGTTTTATTGGAGATTATAAATTTGGTGGAGAAATAATTTGTGGAGAACAAGAATGTCCTTGGATGGATGGAAAAACCGATAATCAATATTTTCTTTGGATTGTTCCTAGTAATGGCAAGCCCGGTTTCGTTCCAGGAGAAGTACATACTCCAGGTACAATTGAAGTCTCTGGTTTAATGCCACATCTGATTAGGAAGCACTACTTTTTTGAAGGAAATAGTAGATATCGATTAAATCCAGAAGTTTTAAATAAATTTATTCGTGAAGAAGTAAGGAGATTTTAATGGCAGATTCACAGCAATTTGGTTTTTGCAATTCAGCAAATTTCCAATTATTTATAGATAATCCAAAAGCATTTGAAGCCTATCTTGGGTTAGTTGTTGATACTACTTTGGGAGTTGCTCCTGAAAGAGTTCATATTTCTGGATTTTGCGCTACAGAAAGTTATCTAAAAAGAGGAAGAAAATTACCTGCGAATTGGAAATCTGATGGAGATGATGGTTATTGGGAAGTAAAACCAGCTCACTATTGGTTAGAAATCTCAACATATCCATTAGAAGTTTGTACTATTGGTTCTGGAACATGGGTAATTGCTGAAAAATTAAAAACAGGAAGAGAAACTTTTGCAGAACAATCTGAGCTTATAGCAAAAGTTATGGAAATGATAAAAACAAAAACTTTTGATAAAGATGTCCTCCCCTACATTCCTCGAGATAATTTTAGAGATAGGGATATAAATGAATCTCTTTTGAAAAGCGTAATGGGTAGTGCTTCACTTCACTCCTTCGGTGGTACTCCTCTTTCTGGAGATGATCTTAGGGGTTCTGAGAAGATTGGTTACACAATAACGCAAGATAGTGATGGAGAACATGTACTATTCAATGCTCTGAAAATAGGACTTTGTAAAACATACTATCCGAAATAAACAAAGATATATAAATAAAGTAAAACAAATAAAATAAAATGGCGCAAAGAATAAAGCCTTATCTTTTAACAGGTGGATTAGTCCCACTATTAGAAAATCGACATGGTTTTAGGTTAAGTCCAAAAACTCAAGAGCAATTGAGAAGTTTAGAGTCTTGTTATTCTACTGAACTTAGTAAGTTATTGTCTGGTAGAGAGGATAAAGATGATAGTGGTAAATTTATTTGGGAAGTTAAATTTATTTCTGATCAAGAAATAGAACAAGCCATGAGAATAGTTGTAGCTACAAGTCAAACAGATTCTATAAGACCACTCGTTAGTTTTGATGACGTTTATGGTCAAGATTTGCCAAATGCGCATTATCATATAACCAGAATGCAGGATCCTAGTAAGATTGGTGAATCTCCTATCCTTAGTCCAAGATTTAACGCATTACCTTTAGAATTACAAGCCCGAGCAATAAAATCAGTTCATGGCCAAGAAATTGATTTAATGGATATTGGAGCATTTGAAGGAGATACACTTTATGGTGAAATTGCTGGCAGATTGAAAAGAGAAGGAATTAATGTAAGAAATGTAAATCTTGTTTTTGCAGGTCAAGGAGCAATTAATAAATTAACTAGCCTCGGGGTTAAAGTAAATTATGCTCATACTTTTGATTGGGTTGATTGGCTCGAAATAAGAGACTGTATGGGTTTTGATGGTAGAAAAGTCAAGATGCCTGAAACTGTAGAAAAACCAAACAATCGTTTTATAAGATACACTGAAAGAGCAGACAGTTGGGCAAGTATACCCCGAGAATTTGTTGAAGATTATAGAAGAATGTATTATTCTTATTTTAATGCTATTTCTTCTATCCTAGCTAAAGAAGGAATAGTTGCAGATTTAAGCAAGTCTAAAGAGCATGGTTTGGTTTATGAATTAAAGTTGAGGAGAGAATAAAATGAAATCCTTAGAAATCTTTCTGGATATTGATAGTTGTATAATTGATGGAACTTATCAGTTTACGGCGCCACTAGAAGAAGTTAGAAAAAAATTAGCTCAATATTCTACTAAAATGAGATTTCACTTAAATTCAAACCGTTCTTTAAGTAGCACTTTATCTATTTGGAATCAAGTTAGATTTAATGGATTGATTATCTATGAAAATGGACAAGGTGTATTTGACCCTGTAAGTGGTATAGACGCTTGTTCTCCTGGAATCCGATTAGACAGAGATGAACTTGTAAAAGTTTTAAGTCAAGTATCTGATAAAGTTTCTTTTATTTCTACAGATGAACTTATAAAAAATCCTGCAAGCTTTGTAAATGATAATAAAAGACTAATTTACTGTGAAGATAGTAGAGTTTTTACATCAACAGTCTATCCGAGAATTAATATTGCTGGAGTTCCTACATTTGATAGAGAATTTATGTTGAAGACACTAGAAGTATTAAGGACGCACTATCAAAAAGATTACGATATTCAAACCTCTGAGGATTATGGTAATATAATCTTAACTCCAAGAGGATCTCTTAAAAGTAATCCTATGAAAAAGATAGCAGGAAAGAATAGAATTGCTTCTTTTGGAGATCAAAAACAAGACATCTTGATGTTCAAAGAGTCTTTCAGAGGTCTTATTGGTTGCCCTATGAATGCTTCACAAGAAGTAAAAGATTTTGTCTTAAAAAATGGGGGTTTTGTTTCCAAATTAAAGTATACATCAGGACTACTAGAATTTTTAGATTATTTGTCTAAAAGGACGTATAAATAATCTTTATAAACTAAATGCGCTACTTAGAAATATGATACAGCCACACATTAAAATAGATAAAGTAAATAAATATGTCTTATTGCCCGGAGATCCTGGTAGAGTTGATAAAATATTAAATTATCTGTCTAATAAAAAAGATATTGCTAATAATCGAGGTTTAAGAGTCGCAGAAGGCAAATACGATAATATAACTCTCTCGCTGGTTTCTACAGGAATGGGTTGTCCTTCAGCCTCAATTGTTGTGGAAGAATTAGTTAATGTGGGTGCAAAAAGAGTTATTAGACTTGGTACTTGCGGAGGATTATTAAAGGAAATGCAACCAGGAGATTTGATTATTCCTGATAGGGCTTTATGTGCAGACGGAACTAGTCGCGAATATGGATATGATGGAAAAAAGATAGAAGCAGATAAAATTTTATTTGATGCTCTTATTTCTGCTGCTAAGAAATTAGGTGTGAGGTATTTTATCGGTACAAACAGAACACATGATGCTTTCTACGAACCAATAGAAAATTTTATAAAATTAGAAGGAAAGGGCTTAGTTAGTTCGGAAATGGAATGCTCTGCTATTTTTTTAGTTTCTAAATTAAGGGACATAGCTGCTGGAGCTGTTTTGGTTGTTAATACTCCAGAGCCGCCAGAAGAAGTAAAAATTAATCCAGATTCTATATATAAGTTGGTTGATGAAAAGAAAGTTAATGAAGGCATAGAAAATTCTATTAAAGTCGCTCTAGAAGCAATAAAGATATTAGAATCCAAAAAATAATTTTCAACCCTTTAGTTTAATCTGAGTTTAACCAAATAGATATAATCTTTCTTTTAAGAATTAGTTTATATGTTTTGTCGGAAATGTTTAAAGGACGATGAAAGAATAAATATGAAGGTAGATAGAGAACCAAAAATATATTTGTCCTGAATGTAAAAATGAGATAGAATGGAATCACGAAAATGATGAAAATTAAAAATAAAATCTTTTATTTATTTCTTCCGGTTAAAGATAAATAAGCTTTGCATTCTTCTACTATCTTATTGAGCTCTTCAACAATCATCTGTTCATATTTTTCAACTCTTTCTCTTATGAGGTATTTGTCATAAAGAGTTCTTAAGAACTTTATGAATGGCTGACCTGTCCATCTTTCTTCATAGTCCTTCTGCAGTATGGCGCTAAAGACTATTTCAAACTGACCTTTGTTCATCTTTTGTTTTACCCCATCTATCTCAACTTCTACGCTAGTCATACCTATTATATGCCAGTCTGCTTTAATCTCAAATCTGAAATAATCAGAAACTTTTCTCACAGCATCCCATTCAATCTCTATTTCTTTGGCATTTCCTGCACCTATAACTTCTTTATAGGTTTTTTCATTTAAATCATAGCCATTGTCTACAAACCACTCGTAAAGAATTCTGTAAGTTTCTTTAAAATCAAAGATACCTGTATGCTTTACCTTTGTCTTGAATAGCTTGTCTAATTCTACCATCTTTTATTCTTATATCAGTAGAGATAGCTATTTAAATATTTTTGTTGGGCTGTATTTTAAAGAATATGGCTTTTAGTACAATAATTCTTATAAATAATGAAAGAGACATATTTTTATGTCAAAAACTTATGTTATAAGGTGTCGTGGAAGAGATGATAGGAGTGATGAAGTACTCGATGACTCTGTTAAAGCAAGGATTATTATAAGCAAAAGAAGACGCTCAAATGACATTTCTATTAATGTTGACTGTCCATATAATACAGGTAGCCACGGCCAAAGATGCAAAGCATCTCATCTTAATATTGATAAGATTGGAGAAGGTGTTTTATGTCCATATAGTGTTGATTTACCCTATGCCTTTGATAATTTTAAACTCGAGCCAAGGGCTAAAAAGTAGAATAAAATATATTCTATTTTAATTATTTATATTACAGAGCATAATAATCTTTAAAAGTTGAGTTATCAGTGTTTTATTAGCATGACAAAAAAAAGCGTGGATAACTGGGTATCAAGAAGTGTTAGACAAGCTCTTAGAAATGGTGATGAAGAGCTAAAAACAAAAGAAGGTAGAGAAGAAATAAAAGAACGAATAGAGTGTGCTCAAGGGGAAGCAGAAATGAGGGCGTTAAGAATTGCAGGTTATATGCCTCTTGGTTTAAATCAACAAGTACGAAAATTTCACACTTTAAAAGAATTTATACCCTCAAGATATGTTGTCCAAGATATAATGGCCTTTTATGAGGATTTAAAAGTTGTAAAGAGACAGGGTTGTTATAGAATGGCTTCTGTTGAAGATAGACTTACAGCTTATCAAGAAATGATTAATATTTCAGAAAAATATCCAGGACATCTTATGCTTGAGGATGGGATTAGAAGGGCTCAAAGAATAGTAAAGAAAATGGATGCTGAATAAATTAAATAAAAATTAAATAACATTATACTAAAGATGGCAGAAGAAAATAATATCTCGATTGAACAAAGAGCTGCTGAAAGCGTCGTTTTTCAGATGACGCCAGAAAGAGCAAGAGGTAATTTATTCAAAGAAGCCGCCGATAATGACCTTTTTTTAAGCGGTTATGCCTGCGTGTTTGAAGCAGCTACTATGAGGGATGATAAAAAATCTGCTAAGGGCGGTTATGCACTTATGCTCGAAGTTTTTAGAAGAAGTAGAAAACCAGAAATGCAAATTTTAATATCAGAGGTTGAAAGAGAATTTCCATATTTGAAGAAACAAGAAGTGAAAGAGGGAGATATTGCAAGAGAAGAATGATAAAACAGAAAAATGACAAACGAAAAACCAATGTATATCATGCCTGAAAATGTTCAGAGAACTCTTGGAAGAGATGCACAAAGAAATAATATTCTTGCTGCAAAAGTTGTAGCTGATTGCGTTAAAACAACTCTAGGACCAAAGGGCATGGATAAAATGTTAGTTGACTCGGTGGGAAATATTGTCATAACAAATGATGGTGTAACTATCTTGCAAGAGATGGAGATAGAACATCCTGCTGCAAAGATGATGGTTGATATAGCCAAGACTCAGGAAAATGAGGTTGGTGATGGAACAACTACAGCAGTAATGTTGGCAGGAAAATTATTAGAGTATGCAGAATCTTTGCTTGATATGAAAATACACCCAACCGTAATCATAAAAGGTTATAAGATTGCAGCAAAAGAAGCTGAAAGAATTCTTGATGAGCTTGGGATAACAGTAAGTTATGATAGAGATGATATTCTAAGATACATTGCCATGACTGCAATGACTGGAAAAGGAGCTGAAAATGATAAGGAAAAACTTGCTGAGCTCATAGTTAGAGCAATAAAAAAAGTTTCTGACAGACAAACCAAGATAATTAATCTTGATGATATAAAAATTGAGAAATCTAAGGGTGAATCAATTGAAAATTCTGAATTAATTGAAGGTTTAGTAATAGATAAATCTCGAGTTTCGATAGAAATGCCTGTTCGAGTCGAAAATTCTAGAATAGCCCTTGTTGATTTTGCTCTTGAAGTAAAAAATCCTGATGGCGAGACTAGGATTTCAATAACAAGTCCAGAACAATTACAGGGTTTTGTTGATAGGGAAGAAAGATTATTAAAAGAAATGACGCAGAAAATTCTTGCTTCAGGCGCTAATGTTGTTTTCTGCCAACGAGGAATAGACGATGTTGCTCAGTATTATTTGGCTAAAAATAATATCTATGCCTTGAGAAGAATTTCGAAGAGTGATATTGAAAAACTTGCAAGAGCTACCGGAGCTAAAATAATTTCAAGTCTTAACGAATTAAACTCTTCAAGTTTAGGAAAAGCCCGAGTGGTTAGAGAAGTTTCTCATGGCGAGGATAAAATGACCTATGTTGAAGGTTGTGAAAATCCAAAAGCAGTTACTATTCTTATCCGTGGAGGAACAGAACATGTTATTGACGAGATTGAACGAGCAATTAGAGATGGACTCGGAGATATTTCTAGCGTTCTCAAACAAGGAAAAATAGTTGCAGGAGCAGGCGCAATTGAAATTGAATTATCCAAACAACTTAGAGCTTTCAGTAATAAACTTGGAGGCAGAGAACAGCTAGCTATAGAGCAATTTGCACGAGCTTTAGAATGTATTCCAAGCACGCTTGCTGAAAATGCTGGTTTAGACCCTATCGATATTGTAACTGAATTAAAGGCCAGGCATGATAAAGGAGAAAAATATACAGGAATAAATCTACTAACCAATAAAATAGAAAATGCTCTCGAAGCAGGAATTATTGAACCTCTGAAAACTAAAACTCAAGCTATTTCCTCAGCTTCAGAAGTAGCCATGATGATTTTAAGAATTGATGATGTTTTAGCTTCAAATCCAAAACGTGACAGCAAAAGTAGTCAAATGCTTCAAAGCATGAATGAAGAGTTCTAAAAATAAGAAATCAAATTTTATTAAGCTTTATCTTGATTTGATGTTTGGTTAATTGCTTGGCTACTTTTTAATCGCAAATTTTTAAACCTACTCTAAAACCTTAAATCAAAAATGAATTAAAATTATTAAAATAATTTTATTGATAAGTATTATCCTAATTTAATGCGGTTTTAATCTTCTTTTCTTGTTCACCCTGCTTTGCTCAACAGAAAGAATCAAGATTATTTACATTACTAAAACGTATTTTCTAGAATTAAGATTTATTTAAAATATTTAAATCATAATTATTCCATCTTTTGTTAGAGCGGTAAATCTAACTCCGACAGGCAGACTGAGTAAAGCAGAAATCAAAGCCATGTGTTCTTTACCATCTCCAGAGGCTATACTAAGTGCAACTTCTGAACCTCTTATTTTTCCATTAAGCTTTAATCTTAGTTCATCACGCATCTCGACTAGTCTTGAAGAAGTTATTTCAATAAATTCATGAGGCTTTTCAACCTGAAAACGCTTAGCAAACTCGGTTCCTATAAGAATTATATTTTCCCAGTCACCTTGTTTTATGATTCCAGCTACCTGTGCCCATGTTCCCTCTCCTGTTGATAATAATGCTACAAGTTCTGTCATGTTTATGCCCCACCGCCTGAAACTGTAATACCTCTTTCTCTATATGCTTCAGCTAAAGATTCTTGAATTACAGAAAGGCTATAACCTCCAATTGGTCTTAGTTTTACTAATCCGTTCTCCATTGAAACTCCAAACCTTTCTGGATTCCCTGTTCCAACAAATAACTCAAGTTGACTAGTCCCTATTCTTCCCTTAAAAACTGCTAAAGGCTGTCCGTCTCTGCTTAGACAAAGATAAAAGTTATTCATATTTTCTTCTGTCATGTTTATTTTTTAGTTTTATTTTTTTGCTATGCTATTGCTGCCTCTCTTGCCCTAGCCCAGATTAAATATGCTTGCCTAGAAGCTAGTGCTTCATTTTTACCAATAGGCATCATTTCATACTCTCCTTTATTTCCAAGCTCTATATCTGTTCCACCTTCACTTACTTTTAATCCCAAATCTGCTAATCTTAAATCTCCTGCAAAAATTTCTAAACCTGAGTCAGAAGAAAATCTTACAATGGTTCCATTTGCTGTGGGGTCTGCTTTTGGCTTGACTAACAAATAAAATTCAGTTGATTCTTCGTTCTCGGCCATGTTTTTTTCATGACTTTTTGGTTTATAAGTATTTATGTGGTAAAAATTATAATAGGAAATAGATAAATTTATTTTTATTCTGTTTTTAGAATGTTATCAACTTGTTTTCTAACCTCGGGAGGAACAAAACCCGTAATTATACCTTCCACACAAAAAGGTACTTCTTCATAGGTTAAATCATGCTTCTTTGACATAAATCTTACATGATCAAAAGCTTTTATTAGAATAACTTTTCTTGTTTCTTCATAAACTTTTGCTCGAGCTCTTGAGTAGTCTTGAGGTGCTGGCAGTCTTGTTCTAGCTTCAGGTCTACTTAATTCGGTTGTCGAACAGTCTAAAATTAAATTGTCAATTATCTCAACTCTTTTTTCTCCTAATAGTTTTATTATTGCTCCTTCTTTTTCTTCTCTAGTCTTAGCAGTGTCCATGGGATGCTTACTTTTTTCAGGATTATATCTAGCCTCAAGAAAATCCCAAATTTGCTCACTTGTAATAACTCTTGGCATTATCGGAATTTTTCTCCTTAGTTCACGATAACTTGTTATGCCTGTATATTTCATTGCTCTTTCAGTCATTTCCATAAAGGTATCTACTCTTTCAGCTCTTCTGAATCTATAGAGATGTCTTCGTGCATTAACTATCATTTGAGGATCAAGTGGATCTTTTTTTAAGCCAATATAGCCAATTTCTGCTTCAACAATTTTATTACAGTTAAATAAAAGTATATCAATAAATTCTTCTCCCCAAATCTCTCTTAACTTTTGTTCTTGACCTGCGGTTGCAATATATCCGCGGGTAAGCCTTTCTCCAGAAGTCATCAGGTCAGGATTAGGACCAAAGAAATCTTCTATTGCTCTTTGTTTTTCTTTATCACCCTTTTCTTCTTGCATAATTTTAATAAGTTTCAGGTATATTTATATTTTTTTAATCTTTTAAATTAATTATCGTACTATTCTGGTTCAAATTTAATTATTCTTCTCCTTATTACCTCTCCATCGCAATAAACATCAAGAGGGTCTGCGTTAGGAGGTCTTCTAGTTATTCTTAAAACCTCATTTTTTAAACTGGCTTTAGGATTATATTTATGATTGATTCTAGCATATTCCATAGCTGTTAGATAATCTATTAAACTATCTTCCGCAGGTTCTGGAAGTTCTTTCTTTTTAATTCTCTCTACTAAGTACATAAAATAAACCCGATATCCTGCAGGCAGTTCAGATTCATCAAAGACTGGCATTTCAATTATTGGATTTTCAATCAAAATTTCTACACGGTCTATACTAGGATCAAATGGATTTTTATCTCTGTCTTCAGGTTTTAGAGGAAGAGAAGTATGATATTTTTCTAATTGCATTCCAAGCATCTTCATTACATTAAGATTAGCCATAGAAGGAGATGTTTCACCAACTATTTTTGATAGGAGTGTCATATTTTACCTGATTTTTTATGATTCTAGAAAATAATTGATGTATTTATAATTTTCTGTAATCCGAGCCCAAAGTTACTTTAAGAATATCCTGCATTTTTTTCGCGTCTGATTTAACTTGGGGTGTAAGTCCAATTCTTGGTATTTGATGTGAATGAGCCCATTTAACAAGATAAGCTTGAGTTTCATCATCAAAAACAGAAGAGTCATATCCTAATTCTTTTAATTTTTTTGTTAAAGTAGCTAGGTCTTTATTTTTCATATTTTTAACTACTTCTAATGCCTGCTGCCTATATAATGGATTTAAGTAAAACAATCCATGGGCAACTTCATGAACGAAACGGCTATGATCTGCCCTGCGAGAGCTACTTATGACATAAAATCTTGAATTTTTCTCATCTTCTAACAATCTTAGGAGATTTTTCTCTCTTTGGGATAGTGGATTAAATTGACCTAACCAGAATGGAACAAAAGCAGTACTGGGTAGATTGAATCCAGCCCAATCAGTATAATAAGTGAACCTTCCTGTTTTTTTGCCATTGTCAGAATTTTTTATGTACCAGCTTTTGAACTCTTGAAGTGTAAAAACTCGACCCTTGAATTCCGGAGACTCGTAAAACTCTTGTGGTCTTAAAAAAGTTCTTGTTAGTTCGTATAAACTTGGATATTCTAGATGTACTAATCCCTGAATTATTTCTCTTTTTGTTATTCTTACTTCTGTTTTTTCTGTCATTTTTATTTTATGCTTTAGTTTTTAACTATATCACCAGAACTCTTTTTCCCAATATCTAAGGTTATGCGCCATCTGAGTCCAGAAAATTATAATTTTCTGGCCCGTAAAGTGGTTTGCTACTTTCCGGAATTGAAAATTCTCAGATAAGCATGCACTTTCAGTGCATAAATGCGCCATCTGAGAATTGAACTCAGCTCACCTCGTTGGCAACGAGGCGTTCTACCGATAAACTAATGGCGCGCCATTAGTTTAGATAAATATAAGGGTTATTTAAATCTTATTGGTTGAAAAATTTTATTGGCAAGATTAGATATCTTTATAAAATGCTAAATTCTAATTTTTATATGCGGGCTTTTAGGCTAGCGGTAAACCGGGTCGTTTACACCGACCATTCAGAGGTTCAACTCCTCTAAGGCCCATTTAGCAAAATTAGTAAAATGCAACCTCAACTATTTCTTTCTGGCGGTGGAAATGCAAAACAATCAAGAAAGTTTGATAGATTCTTTGCATCAAAAATAACTGGAGATAAAAGAGTTCTTTATATTCCTGTAGCAATGCCGGTTAGAAGGCATTCCTATAGGGGGTGTTTTGAATGGGCTAGAAAAACCCTAGGAGGTGTTGCATTAACAAATATTGAAATTTTCACTAGTATTAATAATAAAAGTTATGCAGATATTAGGGATTATGATGCTATTTATATTGGTGGTGGAAATACTTATGGGTTATTACATAGATTAAGAACAAGCGGATTTGATTCTTTATTGAGAAAGTTTTTAGCAGAAGGCAAGCCCATTTATGGGGGAAGTGCAGGAGCAATTATTTTTGGGAGAGACATAAATACTGCTAGTTTTGGCAGAGATCATGATAGAAATTTTCTTGGCATGAGAAATTTTAGGGGTTTAGACTTGTTAGGAGGATATTCAGTACAAGCACATTATACAAAAGCAGATAAACAAGCAATGGATAATTATATTCTGCGAACAGCTTTTCCAATAATTGCCTTACCAGAAGAAACAGGATTATATGTTCATGGGAAGATGGCTTAGGTTATTGGATATAAAGATGCTCTATTGTTTACCTCAGAGGGAAATAGAATACTTAAGCAAGGTATTAGTTTTAAACTAAAATAAGAATTAATTTCTTCTACGAGGACCGGTAAAACCAGGAAAGCCAGGAGGCATATCCCCTTTCTTTGGTATTCCTTTACCAAATGCTCCCTTTAGAGCTTCTCCTATATCGTCTCCTATCTCTAACATCACTCTTCTTTTTTGAAAACATTCAGCAACTCCTTTTAATGTTTGGGCTGCTCTTGACCTTAATAAAGAATTTGAAACATCCCTAACATTCGCCATTTTTTCTTTAGGAGCTAGGCTTGGATATAATTCTAAACATCTTTCTGCAAATTGTTTGTAATCTCCATATTCTCCGCTAATTCTAAAAACATCAGAGTCCCTAACTCCTCTTTGTAGTAAAAATTCTAGTTCTTCTTTTTTTGGTAAGCCCGCTTCTTCAAGTCTTACTACTAAATGCCATTCATCTTGTCCTGCCCGATTTACAAGTCCCTCATAAATTATTACTTTTTCTTCAACACTTAAACCATTAACTCTTTCTAATAATGCATTGGGGACAATACCACTAATAACTCTTAGGTAATCTCTTCCAGGTTGATCATTTGATTCTGCAAAATGTTTAGCTAGATGCTCTAGTGTTTTTGGATTTGCATCTTTAATAGCTCTTATTTCCTCAGCAGGAAGTTCTTTTAAAAACTTAGCCATTGGAATTTCATGGGCAAATGTTGGATATTTTTCTGGATTTTTTGCAACAGCTTGTATTAATTCTATAGCTTGCTCTTTTGATGGACAAGTGTATCTTAATAATAAAAGAAGTTGTTTTGAAGGAGTCTCACCAAGCATTGGAAGTTCAATTGGTTCAACTTCTCGAGTATACACTGAATTAGGTGATAATAGTGTATATGTTGGTATTTGTATTGGTTCTGCCATTTTATATTTTATTCATTAGAATTGTATTTATAAGCATTTATTTAGTTCAAAGTATATAATCTTCTTTTTAGGATTATGAGCGATTATTCTTGCTTAAAAATTCATAAATCTGATTGAAGTTTTAGTAATTCTTATACAATTCTTGCCACTAAAGATAAAAGAGGACTTTTAGTTTTAACAATTAAATTAATACCTAAAGATTAAGCCAGCATTAATTAGGATAAAACTTACTAAATTATTTGATGATAACAACGCGAAGCGCAAATTAGAAATATATTAAGGTTAGATGGTTTATTTAACGCATAGCAAACTTTTATAAGCCTACTTTTCCATTAGATTTTAGGAATGGCCGTGGTGCCAAAATGATAGAGTTTTTTTATTTTCTCTTTGTTAAGACAACTCTCGTAAAAATCCTTATAAAATAGACGAGAAAAAAAAGTCTAAGAAACAAAACAGAAAAATAAAACCCAGAAATATGGAAGAAAAACACAAAGAACAGAAAATTGAATTCAAATATAATTTGAAAACCTATTGGAGTCTTATTCATAATTATAAGCCAGCAATATTTGGAGCTCTATTCTTTTTATTTCTTATTGAAGTTGTAGATATACTTAATAAATATTTTTTGAAGACAGTTATTGATAATGGCACTAATTTCGCAGCAGGAACTCTTCCTATTGCAAATTTTACTAAAATTCTTTTGATGATAGCAGGAGCTTATCTTGTAGGTCAAGTTATTTATGCATTTTCTAGTTGGTATCACCATAATTTTTTGAATAAAGTTGAAACAAATAGCATACTAGATTTAAAGAAAAGATATTTTAATCACATAATTGGATTATCAAATAAATTCTATACCTCTCATAAAACAGGAAGCTTAATTTCAAGACTTTCAAGAGGCGCAGGAGCAATGGAAAGAATGAGCGATGTATTTATCTTCAATGTTTTCCCTCTTTTATTCCAATTAGCAATTATTATTGGTTCTTTAATTTATTTTGATTTAATTACCGCAGTAATAATATTTGGAATAATCGTTGTTTTCGTAACCTGGAGCGTCATTGTTCAAAGAAAGCAGGCACCCCATAATCTTTATGCGAATAATTGTGAAGACTTTGAAAAAGCAAATGTAGCTGATATTTTCACTAATGTTGATTCAATAAAATACTTTGGAAAAGAAGAAGCAATAAAGAAAAAATTCTTTGAGATAGCTAATAAAACTCGATTAGCTTTTATGAAAACCTGGAATTACTATCGTTTAATAAGTGTTGGCCAGGGTTTAATACTAGGATTAGGAACCCTATTACTTATTGGAATCTCGGTAATGAATCTTATCAGCGGAAAAATTTCAATAGGTACTCTAGTCTTTATCTATACCCTATACGCAGGTATTCTAGGTCCATTGTATGGTTTTGTTTATGGAATAAGAAACTTTTACCGTAGCTTGGCTGACTTCCAGGATTTGTTCCAGTATGGTAAGATTGAGAATGATATAAAAGATAAGCCAAATGCAAAAGAATTAAAGCTAGAAAATGGAGAAGTTGAATTTAGTAATATTAGTTTTGATTATGGCAAACGTAATATTTTTAAGAACTTCTCATTAGTTATAAATAAGAATCAAAAAATAGCTTTAGTTGGGCATTCTGGCTCTGGAAAATCTACACTTATTAAGTTACTCTATAGATTTTATGATGTTGATTCTGGAAGAATACTAATTGATGGCGAAGACATTAAGGATTTCAAGCAAGAATCCTTGAGAAGCGAGATGGCAATAGTTCCTCAAGAGTGCGTATTGTTTGATGATACTGTTTACAATAATATACTTTTTTCTAATTCTAAAGCTAGTAGAAAAGAAGTCATGGCTGCTATTAAGTTTGCACAACTTGATAAAGTAATAGCTAATTTTCCTAAAAAAGAAAATACAATTGTTGGCGAGCGAGGAGTCAAGCTTTCTGGTGGAGAAAAACAAAGAGTATCTATAGCCCGAGCCATACTGGCTAATAAAAGAATCTTAGTCTTAGATGAAGCTACATCAAGTCTTGACTCAGAAACTGAGCATGAAATCCAAGAAGACTTAAAAGAACTTATGAAAGGGAGAACTAGCATAATTATTGCTCATAGATTATCAACCATAATGCATGCTGATAAAATAGTTGTTCTAAAAGAAGGTAAGATAGTTCAGATAGGCAAGCATAATGAGTTAATAAGAAAGCCAGGAGAATATGCAAGACTCTGGAAACTTCAGCGTGGCGGATATATAAAATAAAAAGATAGAAAGATAATTAAGCGCCAACAGCATTCATTATTCCTTTGATTATCATTCCTATACCTATTGAGGCAAGGAATAATCCTAGAACTCTTGAAATTATACCAACTACTTTTAGATTTATTTTCTTTATGCTAAAAGCAAAAATGATGAATACAATTGATACAAGAATAAATGTTAAAACTATATTGAACAAAAGAAGCATTTGACTCATTTCATAGGCTTTAATTGTTATAAAAGATATTGTTGCAGGTCCTGTGAGAAGTGGGGTTGCAATAATAGAGATTAAACTATCAACCTTGCCTATTTTTGTTTTTTGCTGTTCTTTTTTTCTTATGGTTTCTATACCGAGTAATAGCAAAACAATTCCTCCAGCAATACGAAAAGAATCGAGTGTTACATTAAAAATGCTAAATAAATAAGGTCCAATTAAGGCCATAACTATAGCTAGTATAAAAGCAATAATAACAGAAGTATAAGCTATCTTTCTTACATCCATTTTGCTCTTATATGCAGAAACAAGAACCGAAAGAGAAGATAGGGGGTTTATTAAAATAAATAGCTGCGCAATCAAAGATATATCAATTAAGCTTACCATTTTACCTTACCTCCTTTATCACCTCTTTATAACTTGATTTTTATGTTTTTAAACCTAATTGCTATGAGAAAGTTAGATTAATAACTTATATTCTTAATAATTGTTAATCAATTTAGGGGGTGTTAATAGCAAGTTTGGGTTTAATTGCATAACCTTAAAGCTTTTCTTAACCTCTCTAAACTCCTTAAGATTGAGTTGCATTATCAAAACCTAATTTTTTAGTAAGTTTTATCCGGATTCTATTTAATACAAGCTCGCTCGCCTTCTACTCGAGACCCCACTCGAATGCTATTAATTACACTCGTGAAGTCTCTCGCTCGCTCGCATAACTAATATATTTTATTAAGTGTTATCCTAATTAGATGTTTTGTTGGTTGCAAGCGTTTTGAGATGCTTAAACTACTTTAAAACACTAAACCAAAGATGAATTTGCATTATTAAAAACCTTTTTTGAAAAGTTATATCCTTATTCAATGCTGGTTTAATCTTTTGATGTTGTTTTAATTGCTGGAATAATTAATATAGAAATTATTAATTATTCTTTCTTGATTTTTTCTTTTTCAATATCTTCTCGGTCTTCAAGATAGGCTTTTATTAATTCAGAATCACTAGGTTTCTTGGGTTTGTTATCTTGTTCTCCCTGAGCTAGGTCTTCATCACTGCCAATCTTTTCTTCATCTTCCATGTAAGTTGGCATAGATTATCGAGGTGATTAAAGTATATAGATTTTTCGCTATTTTATTATCGACGGAGAAAAGTTCATCTTGTCTTCTCGGGCAAGATAATTTGTCTAGAGTTTATAAGTTTAAAGAGCTTTCGTTCTCGTCGGGCATAGGTTTAAAAGGCATTTTTCGCTTTTTTGAATATGTTTTGTGAAAAATGTGGAAAGATAATGCAGCCTGAAATTATGGGTGATAAAATTATTGGTAAATGTAGCTGTGGTTTTAGTAAAGAGATAAATGTTTCTCATGAAGAAAAGATAAAACAGCCTGTAGAAAAAGGTAAAGGTTATGTAAAGGATAAAAATGAATTGGCAACATTTCCACATAAATGTAAGAAATGTGGATATGAATTTTGTCAAGTCATAGAAATGGGAGTATGGTTTGGTGATGAAGCAGGAGTCATAAGATATAAGTGTGGAAAATGCGGACGTACGGAACAGGATAAAGAAAGTAATACCTAACCTAAATATTTATATATTCTAAGCCCTATTTTTTAAAATAAGATAATATCTAAAGATATGAAAATAAAAATAGCCAAACCTGATTTTGCATATTCTTTCTTATTAAGAATGACCAGTTTAAGGCAAGAGGGAAAAGAAAGAGAACCTTGGAAAACTAGAGATGATGATGAGGAGCTTGAAAAAATACGTGCATCAGGTTGTATAAAATATTGTTTTGTAGAACTTCCAGAGCCATTGGATAGAGCATTTCCGATTTTTCACAGAAGTGGTGATTTATATTGTATGGAAATGAATTTTGTTGCAAGAGACCCTAGTGTTTATGTTAATTTATCTTCTGCTCTTAATAATGCATTAAGACAAGTTGGCAAAGAATTTTTTCCTACTACTGCTAGCGGTACTGGACATGTAATTGATTCAAAAAGAAGAGTAGTTGCAAGTATATCTGCGTTTTCAAATCAGGATAATATAAGAATTGGTAGAGAAATAGTAATTGGAGCAGACGGTGCTTATGATAGGGTGTTACCGCAAGATTTTTCAGAATTTGCGCTAGCTGTGAGCGAACTAGAAGCCTTGACTAATATTTTTGCTTCTTGCTGTTATCAACCGCTTATAGATGCGGGAAGAATCAAACCCTTTCCTCCAGAACTAGTTTTGTCCATTAATCCGGCTAAATAGCGCTTTAATTTTTCTATTTATTTTAGTTTTCTTTTTATTTTTTAGGATCTTATTATCAGGCGTTACTATCAATAGCTTTAAAAACACCCAAATTTATATAGTCTTGTAAATAGATATACAATATGGAAAATAAAGAATCACCAAAATCACTTTCTGATGAAATAAAAAATCCTGGTGCAGACTATAATCCTAATGCTCCTAAAATTCCTGGAGAAATAGATGAAAAAGCTAAAAAAGAAATAGATAAGACTAAAGAAAAACTTGAAAGTTTTAAAAAAGCTGTTCTGAAGAAATTTCCATTCACACTTGCTATGGGTATTATTCCTCCACAGGCTGCTGAAAGATTTGATGAAGAGATGGGATTAACTCCTGAAGAGAAAAAAGAAAAGCCAATGCACCTTACAGTTATTATTCCTGAAGAAAATTTCAAGGAAATAGCTAAGATAAGAGCCGAAGTTATAAAAGAAGCAAAAGATATGAAGCCAAAACTATGGATTAATGTTATAACTCCTGTTGACTTGGCTAACTATTGTCTAGATTCTAAGTATGATATTGTTGAAGCAATAGCAATGAGCTATCCTCTGCATGATAAAGGTATTCTTGGAACCTATAGAGTTAGTTCTATACATAAAAGCTTAGTTCTTAGAAAGTTCGAAAAATATATTTACAGTTATGTTATCGGAGGCTCACTAGTTAGAGGAGAAGGAAAACCGACCAGCGATATTGATGCTTATATTATAATTGATGATACTGATGTAAAAAGAATGCCTAGGCTTGAATTAAAAGAAAAGCTTAGAGGAATTATCTATCAGTATGTTGCAGAAGCTGCAGAATTATCTGGAGTAAAAACAGTTTTACATGTTCAGGTTTATTTACTTACAGAATTTTGGGAATCTGTAAAAGATGCTAGTCCAGTTATTTTTGGATTTATCAGAGATGGTATACCTTTATATGATAGAGGCGGATTCTTACCATGGAAACTTCTTTTGAAGATGGGTAAGATTAAGCCTTCACCTGAATCTATAGATCATTTTATGGCTATGGGTGATAAAACTAAAGAAATAGTTAAAAATAGATTATTAGACATTGTTATTGGAGATTTATTCTGGAGTGTAAGTGCACCTACTCAGGCTGTCTTGATGTTATATGGTATTCCTCCGCCAAATATTCATGAAACTGTTAAAGAAATGCAGAGAATTTTTGTTGATGAAGAAAAAATGCTTGAACAAAAATATGTTGATATACTTGAAGATATCTGCATACATTATTACAAAGGCTTTGAGCATGGAAAAATAAAAGAAATTACAGGAACAGAAGTTGACAAGCTAATGAAAGATGCTGATGATTATATGAAAAGATTAAAAGAGCTTCATCTAGAAATTGAGAAGCGTGCTCAAGATAGAACTCTGAAAGATACCTATGATAATGTTTTTTCACTCTTGAAAAAACTTTTTGGAAATAAGTCTGAAGCTGAACTAGTTAAACAATTTGAAAAAGACTTAGTAAATAAAGGGGGAGTAGAAGTTAAGCAATTGCATATTATTAATGAAATTCTAGACATAAAAAAGAAACAAGCCAGTAAAAAGAAGCCTACAAAATATGAAGTTGAAGATGTAAGAAAAAATGCAAGTTATCTTATTAACAGTCTTACTGAATATGGACAGCGCTGTGAAATGCAAGAAATAAAAAAGATGCAAGTCAAAGTTAAATATAAGGAAAAAGGTAGTGATAGGAGTGCAGAATTATACTTAACTAGTCCCACATTTATTGTAGCACAAGGAAAAATACTTCGAGCTAAGGGAAATAAGCTTGAAGAAAGCAATCAACAGGAGTTTGATGGAGTTATTTTTGCACAAAAAAGCAAGCCAAGCAGCATAACTGCAGAAACTCTAGAAGCCATGAAAAAAGAGTTTGGCGAGTTCGATTTAATTGTGTGATTAAGTTAATTTATACTTCTCGACTGCAATAATCCTTATAAATCTTAAAAATATCAAATTTTCATGAAAGCAAAATATTTAGCAGCAGGTTATTTTTTAGTTGCTTCGATGATGACTGTTGCAGGATTTGGTGCTCTTGGAAGAAATTATTCTGAATCTAGTTCTGCAAAAAGAGCAGTTCAAGTTATTTCTGAACAAGTAAATTTTGATTTGCTCTGTGCAGATATTGCAGGTGTAAGGATTAATACTAGTGACGCTTACAGAGCAATGAATAGTATAAAATCAGAAAGAGCAGTACGCTCCATTGGTTACGGTACTGCTTCTGTTATGTCCTTTGGTGCTGCTGGAATTCTTGCACTAACTGGTTTTCAAAGAAGAAAACAAAGACCAAGTGTGCCTATTCTTTAAAGAATATCCAAAG
>Ga0172375_10002632_pt1 | contig 27820 bp, 41 predicted proteins | sample LakKiv1m_FD_114537 | JGI IMG/M metagenome (GOLD analysis project Ga0172375, IMG submission 114537) | Freshwater microbial communities from Kabuno Bay, South-Kivu, Congo - kab_092012_11.1m | ecosystem: Environmental > Aquatic > Freshwater > Lake | place: Democratic Republic of the Congo... | reverse complement strand
TCCGCCCTTACTATCTCTTCATAACTCAAACTCTCAAAGTCTCCCCTTTCAAAACCCTGCTTTCTCTGGATGGCTTAAAAACTTATAACAATCATGTCAATATCCTTTTTCTCGGCATTGCTGGAATCGATCATGAGGGGCCTAATTTATCTGACTCAATCGTTGTTGTTAGTTATGATCTGAAAGCTAACCATTTAACAACCATCTCTGTTCCCCGCGATGTCTGGAGCGAAGCACTGCATGATAAGATCAATTCCGCCTATGCCTATGGTGAAGCTAAAAAAAAAGGGGCCGGATTTATTTTAGCCAAAGCCGAAGTTGAAAGCATTATTGGACAGCCTATTCACTATGCAGTTGCCATTAATTTTGACCAGTTTGAAGAGTTGATTGATTTTCTGGGTGGAGTTGAAGTTAATGTTGAAAATTCTTTTATTGATAATGAATTTCCGATTGCCGGACGCGAAAACGATCTTTGTGGTAACGACCCCGAATATAAATGCCGCTATAAAACCGTTTCTTTTACCAAAGGATCGACTTTAATGGATGGCCAAACCGCTTTAAACTTTGTCCGTTCCCGCCACGCTGAGGGCTCCGAAGGTACCGACTTCGCCCGGGAAAAAAGACAACAAAAAACCATTGAAGCTATTAAAAATAAATTAATTGCCTTTGCTAAAAAACCTAATTTGAATCAATATAAAAAACTTTATGAGCTAATGGACAAACTGATTAAAAGAGATATTGATAATCAACAGGTAGCAATCGTTTTAAAGAATATTGTTCTTAAGAAAAATTTTAAGCAGGAAAAGATCGTTCTTTCGGAAGATTTTTTTATAAATCCTGAAATTAATCTCAGTAAATATGATGGGCTTTGGGTTTTGATTCCTGTCAACGATGATATCGGAGTTGTTCACAAATATATTGATTGCCGATTGTCTCAAAAAGCCGATTGCGAACAGTTAAAACCAAAAGGAGAAAAAAATCGTTAAGATTGCCACTCCAATAATTAGAAATCCTTTTCCCCAACTACTTGTTTCTGGAAGAACTTTGAGTGCACTATCAGTAATTCTTTGACCACTAGTCGGATTTAATGTTGGTGTGGGACTGGAGGCTTGCGCCAAAATGATTTCTGTAGGAACGATCGCTGGTGATATCGTAGGAGTTAATGTCGTCTGTGACAACATAACAGTTGGTGTTACTCTAGGGGTCGTTGGCGAAGGTGATAAAGATATAGTTGAGGATGATGCTAATTCAGGCGATAAAGTTGTAATCAGAGTCGGTGATAAAATAACTTTTGGTGTTGGCGATATGAATTTGCGGGTCGGTGTTGGTGAAATAACAGTTGGGGAGCTAACTAAGGCTTGATTACGTAAAGAACTATTTCGCTTTATCAAAATAAAAACAAAAAGAACGATCATAACCGTCAATAAAGAGATAATCAAAAAAACTAACTTAGAATAACTAACTGCTTTAAGTTCTTTTTTGGCAAAAGAACTTGGAAGAATAGTGAAATTAGCAACTTCATTAGAATTGTTTTTTTCTTTAAAATCTGGGATTGCGGGTGTTTGTTCTTTAGATTTTTCTTTTTTAAAAATGTAAACCTGGTAACCAACCACCAAAGTCGTGATAAAAAAAGCAATCAGGCTTACTTTATTTATATAGGACAAAATGTTAAATATATCCATAAAATCATTTTAACGAAAAATTAACTCAAAAAACAAGAAGAATTCCTCCTCCTATAATAATTAATGACAAGCTAGTAAAAATCGTTCCTAAAAAATTATTTCCGCTAACCGGTGGAGTTGTTGTGATAATAGATGAAATAGTAGGAATAGGTGAATTGTAGATGATATTTGTCGGCACCATAGTAGGTTCGCCTGAGGCGGTTCCTAAAACTCTACCCTCATTTCCCTGCTGAGCTATGATAGTAAACTTTCTTTTTATAGTAATTTCTTTTCCGGTCTTATCTTTTGTTTTTATCACAATTGTATGTGGTCCTAACTCTAAATCTTCCGGAAGAAGATAGCTCCAATTACCTTTGTCATCACTTGTTGTTGTAGCTGAATAGGTTTTTCTAGAATTAACCGTAATTTCTATGACTGTTTTTGGTAAAGACACTCCTTTAATCAAAGGAATTTTCCCAGGAATTAGTTTACCTTCTTCTGGATATTTAATATCTATTTGATCATTTTTTAATTGAGTAAAGTCCGTGGTCGCCGATAAAACATTATCATCTTCAACAAAAGAAAAGTTTTTGTCTTTAATAAAAACTGTCGTTTGAGGTAAAGGGGAAATTTTAGATTTTACAGTAGTAATGGTCAGTTGCTCTCCTTCACTTGTTACAATTTCTATTATTATTTTATCTTTATCCGATATTGTTAAAAAGTTTTGACTATCCTTACTATATATCTGATTTAGGGGAATAAGCCAACTTCCATCACCTTCTGACTTTATTTGGGTTAAGAGTGAATAACCTCCTTTAACGTTCAAAATAATATAAGAATTAATTAAAGGATCAACAGAATTTGATTTTAGAATTTTTCCGAAAGCCGGGCTAATATTTTGAACATTATTAAAAGTATTTTGTGGAGTAATAAAACTAAAAGATTTTCCATCTGGCTTAACAATAATTTGATTATTGTCGGTAATTATCTTAAAAAAATATTTTTTACCGGGTGTCAATTCTTTTAATGTTGCCAAATGAACTATATATTTTCCTTTTTGTTGACCGCCTAATTTATTTAAATCCTTTTCATCAAAGACAATTTTGTTTTCTTTACTCTCCGTCTCTCCATAAATTACCCAGCCTGATTCCTTTTGATTTGTTTGCCAAAAAACACTAACCTGAGTCGGTGATAAATTTACTATCTCAACTCTTTTTGCTACTTTTAATGACGCTTTAGATGATCCAGCTAAATTCAAAAAAAATCTTGAAAAAATAATCGTAATAAAAAGTACGAATAAAAAACCAATTGCCGTTGGTAATCTGTTTTCTTTGCGTAAATATAAGTCAGAATATATCATAATTATTCAGTTTTATTTTTTAATGTTTCCAAAAGTTCCTTGCTGATTTTATATTGATATACTTGGGGCATATTAATTTTTGATTCTATTTTGTCTTCAGTTGAAGTATGATAAATATCCGCAATCAACCAATAAACTACAGTCAGAAAAACTCCTATCGAAAGTAAAAACACTTCTTTCTTATTCATAAATAATAACCGTCAATTGTTAAAACAACTTTCAAATTTCCAGAATCACTTGATTCTCTATCACGGTTAATCACTAAGTTGTCAACCAATTTTAGTCTTCTTTGAGAAAATATGTCTGTCATAAATTTTCTCAAATTTTCAAAACCGGTAGTCGCTTCTATTTTTAATTCAACATTCTGTTTTTCTTTGTTAGTTTTGGAAAAATTAATATTAACGATGCTCGCCTTATTGATAAAAAGAGAGTTTTTGTCAGCTATTTTTTTTATATCTTCAATTATTTTATTTACTTCTGGATGTTCTGGAAGTGATTGATTGAGTAAAGATAAATCATCTCTATTTTCTTCTATTTGTGTTTGAATTGAGGTAATGTTGTTTATTTTTTCTTGATAGACTTGATTGATTTTTGTTAAGTCCATTTCTTCTTTTTTTAATGAAAATGCTGTAGTTAACGATGGTTTTATTGCAAAAAAAATAAAAACTGAAAAAATAAGAAGAAAATAAATAATATAAATATATTCTTCGCTTTTTTTTTCAAAAATTGATTTTGATATAACGTTTAAGTCCATGATTTTTTAAATATTAGTAAATTTTTCTAAAAATAATATAAAATTGTATCCTGTTTCAGTTTTTTTTATATTTTGAAGGTTGACTGTTTTAAATTTATTTTCTTTTTTTAATAAAGCATAAAATGTTTGTAGATGTTGCGCATTTTCTGCATCGCCTGTGATTTTTATAGACTCCCCTTTTACCTCCATATTAGTTAAAATAACTGTTTCTGGAAATGAAGTAATAAAATAATCAATCATCTCACTAAAATTTTTTTGTTTAAGAAGAGTTTCATTAATAATTGAGTTTTTTTTATCAATCTTAGCTGCTTCATTCAAAAGTGGTAAAACTATTTTGACCATTTCTTTTTTTTGTCTAACTTCTTCTCTTAGATCTATAATTCTTTGATCAATTTGAAACCTATAAAAAAAGACACCAATTACAATCAATAGAGTAATAACAACAATATATCGTAAATAATTGAGACCAAAAAAAGTCAATTTATCCGAAAACCCAATGTCTTTTTTTTCTAGCAAATTTATTTTATATTTCATTTCTTTTTTGAAATTTTTGTACTGATCCGTGATTTTAATCTTTTTGCCTTATTTTTATGAATTACACTGTGTTTAACAGCTTTATCGACTTGAGAATAAAATAAGCTGATTAATTTTTTTACATCAGCACCTCCTTTTCTGATTTTTTTTAGTGTCGTTTGATAAGCTTTGACATAAAGACTGTTTACTTTTGTTCTTTTTTTGTCTTTTCTAACTTTTTTTATAGCCGATTTAATTATTGGCATAATATACTTAAACACCTCCCCTCAAAAAATATTGAATATTTTAAATTTCGTATTCTTTTATAAAATATTTATCTTCGTTATTTCCTTTAAAAACCAACTCCACTTTTATTTTACCTTTGACATTGTGATAAACGCAGGTTCCCGACGAACAGGTTCCTAAAGTTATTTTTTTTTCAAAATCTCGTCCGATTATTTCAGCCGTACTATTAACTCCTTGTAATCCGCCTTCCACAGTCTCATATGATAATATGTATTCTAATCCTGTGGTATTTATGGGCATGTTTTTTATTGAAAGTAAAACTTCTTTTTTTCCCGTTAATGCTGTTAAGCTAATTTCTACGGAACTATCAATTGTGGGTACAACACCGTCTAATGGAGCTACTTGTTTATTTTTTCTATTGGCAGAGATTTTTCTTCCAATAAATAACCAATAACTAGACAAAATAAAAAATATTAAAAATACTCCACTCAAGATCATCATTGCTTTACGATTTAGTTTCATATATCAATTAAATTTCTAACTAATCAATTTATAATTTTTCAGCCAAATATTCTCTTAACTTGCCAATCTCAACCCTCTCCTGCTTCATTGTATCTCGATCTCTTACGGTGATCGTCTCGTCATCTATTGACGTATAATCAATTGTAACACAAAATGGAGTGCCGATTTCATCCTGACGCCTGTACATTTGGCCGATATTCCCTGAGTCGTCAAATTCGCATACATAAGTTTTTTTTAGATCGTTCATAAGTTCTAAAGCTTTCATTCTTAACTTATCGTCCTTTTGTAAAGGAAATACGGCCACTTTAACCGGAGATAAACTCGGTTTTAATTTTAAAACCGTTCTTTTTCTACCATTAACTTCTTCTTCATGATAGGCATCTATAAGAATGGTTATTAATAATCTTGACAGTCCAAAAGTTGGCTCAATTACATGAGGGATAAATTTTTCATTGGTTTTCGGATCTCGAAAGGCGAGGTCTACCCCGGAATTTTTCGTGTGATTTTTAAGATCAAAGTCGGTCCGATATGCCAGTCCCCACATTTCTTTCCAACCAAAAGGAAATTCATATTCAATATCTATGGTTTTTTTCGAATAATGAGATCTTTCAAAATCTTTATGTTCCCGCCAACAAATTTTATTTTTTGATAACCCTAATTCAAGAGCAAAGTTCCACATTTCTTTTTTCCAAGTTTCAAAAGTAGTTTCCCAGTTTTCGGGTTTGATAAAATATTCAAATTCCATTAAATCAAACTGGAGAGTTCTAAACACTCCCTGACCCAAGGTAATCTCATTCCTAAAACAGATTCCGGTTGAGGCAATTCCGAAGGGTATCCTGACTCTCATTGTATCAATAACATTTTTAAAATTCATAAAAATTCCCTGAGCTAACTCTCCTCGTAAATAAGCCTTTGATTTGCTATCTTCGACCATACCTATTTTCGTTTCAAAAAGAAGATTAAACTTTCTAACGTCCGTTAAATCGGACGATCCGCAGTGTGGACATTTTAACTTATTGGTTTTGATTATCTCGGTCAATTTCTCAACAGGCAAACCCTCAACCTTAACATCTTTTAATTTAACTTCAATTAAATGATCGGCTCGAGTCCGATATTTACAGTTTTTACAATCAACCAGAGCATCATTAAATCCATTTACGTGTCCGGAAGCTTCCCATACTTTAGGATTAAGAATTACCGAAGCGTCAATTAAAACCATATCGTCCCGCCCCAAGACAAACTTTTTCAACCAAACGTCACGCAAATTATTTTTGAGAAGGACACCGTAGTGACCAAAATCCCAAGTATTAGCCAGTCCTCCATAAATTTCCGATGACGGATAAAAAAATCCTCGTCTTTTTGCTAAAGCAATGATGTTATCCATAAAAATTATATATTCATTATAACGGAAACAGGGGAATTTTTTCATTAATAATTTCTTCAATCAGAGATTTTAATTCAGGAGAACTCACTTTTTTATCTAGGTAACCCATCAGCTTCATTGCTTTGGTCAAATATCTAATAATTATTGTTTCCGATTCGAAAGATTTAGATAGATCAATTAAAAAATTCTTGGTCAGGTTATATATTTTTGTTTCTTTTTGCTGCTCCGGTAATAACCGATCCAAAACAAATAAAAACGAATATAGCTGCTCTACTTTATTCTCGTCTTTTTTCAGTTTGGAAAAGCCAGAGATTAACTGGCTTTCCTGAAGATAATAGTGATCGTTTTTATGACTGACCAAAATATTAATCAAGTTACCCGTCTGAAGGTGGGGAGAACGACGGCTGGTTATTTTCTTAATCCCTTTAGCGAAGATCATCAATCGACCTAAATCTTGTGTAAACAGACTGATTAAAACATCCTTGTTTAAAAGACCTTTTTTCCTTAAAACAACCGCCTCAGTCTTTAAGCTTCTGATCATAAAACTTATTTTACCTTAATCTCTTTATCAGTTTCCAATACTCCATCAAATAAAGACTGGTTATCAAACTCTACTTTCCATTTTTGATTTTCTACTCCTGGTTGCTTTTGAACCAGGAGAGAATAATTATTGACGTCAACGTTGGAAGGTAAAGTATATTTGATAATTACGGTTCCTTGTCCTTTGGGTACTATTTCCAAAAATCCTTCATAGACCGTTTTTCCTAATTCGTCATAGGTCTGAACTTTCTTGATTGATCCCTTAAAGCTAACCAGTTTTGAGCCCAAAGGAACATAAAATCTAATCCAGTTACGAAGAGTGGCGTTTAAACATAGTCCACCCCGTTCTAAGTTACAATCTGAAGCTGGATATGGGTTTTTAAAATTAACGGTTACTTCTCTTGTCTGACCATTAGTCTTTGAGTCTATGCTTTCGTTGACAAACATATTTGATTTGGCTCCGGCAAAATTAACGTTATTAACATGAAGATAATCACCCTGATAGTCTTTAATTCTTCCGGCAAAATTTAGTTGCTCTAAAGATTTTTGAGTTTCCAAATCGTTAAAATAAACTAAAATATGTTTTTCTTCAAGATTTTTAAACATTGTTTGCATTAGGGTTCCCCAATACTTTGAAGGTGAAAAACCGATTGCGTTATAAAATAACCTATACATTAAATCCCCTAAGATTCCTTTTCTATTATCTTTAAAATAGCCAACCGGTCTGTCAACCAGATCAAAAAGTGTATAAATGGCTTGTGGACAATCACATCTGTGATCTATCTTTGCGCTAAATCTAATTCCATTGACATCAACATCTCCAAAAATTGTCAACATGTCAACTAAGATTTTTGAGTCGAGAGCAATTATGCCATCATATTCTACTTTGGCTCCACTTTTCTGATAAAGGCTTTCAAACAGCTTGATTGATTGAATAAAATCCGGGGAAAGATTACTGTCACGAATATAAAACTGACTAACTCCTTTATGATAAGTTAGTATTTCCTGAGGGGCTTTTGGATGATTAGATATGGAAGCATCTAAAGAATAAATGTCATCAGATCTATAAATAGTCATTTTGCCATTTTTAATCTTAAATACTGCATAAAATGTCAAAAATCCCCCGGTAGCCCTTTTTTCTTTATCGTTTTGATAAAGAACCAAATAAGTCTTTTCTTTTTTACTTCCTAAAATCTCCGGCAGCTTTTTAATTAATGGTTTTGCATTGACAAAAAGTTCCGTCATCCCTTCAAACTGATCCTTGAGATTGGTAATTGTATCCCGAGGCATTAATTTTCCTATTTTTTTTGGGTAACGATTGGGATTTATTTTGGCAATGCTTTTTTCTGCCTGATTTATATCTTCTGCAATCGGATCTACTTTCTGCACCATTTTATCTAAAGTTAAAACTGCAGTCTGCAGCCTGTCTTCAGCGGACTTTTCGGTAAAGGATTTTTCACCTTTTTTAAAACCAATCAAGTCGGCATATGGTTCGATTGTTATTACAGTTTCTTTGGCTGCTTTAACTAAATAATTCCCGGCAGTTAATCCGTTTTTTAGATCAGAAACATACGGAATAAAAGAGGCCCAATAAATTGACTTTGATGCTTTCTCAAGATTTTGGTATTTATTCGAAAAATCATCCAATTTTATTCTCAGTAATTCAATGTCATTTTTAGCAAAAATTGACTTCATTTCTTTTGCCGATGCCATAACAATGGTTGCTTTTGCTTTTATATTAAAAATCGGCCGAAGAATAAAAAAATATCCAAGAGCTAACAATACAACTAAGAAAACTATACCATTTTTATTTTTTCTCATATATTTTGATTATAACTAATAATTTTGCTATTTGTTATTTAAAATTTATTATTTTTAAACTGCGCCTTTTCCGCTTATCATTATAACCGGAGTTAAAAAAATAATTTTTAAATCATTCCATAAAGACATATGTTTTACATAATCAGCATCAATCATAATTCTTTTATCAAAATTTATTTCCGATCGACCGGTTACCTGCCAAAGACCGGTCACTCCCGGTTTAACAGATAGAACCTGATTTACTAGTTTTCTGGTATGAGGATACTTACTTAACTGATTTTCCAACTCGTCAGGATAGTAGGCCCTTGGACCAACTATGCTCATTTCTCCTTTTAATACGTTTAACAACTGTGGAATTTCATCTATTGAATGACGTCTTATAAACTTTCCAACACTGGTCACTCGAGGGTCTTTTTTTAGCTTGTAACTGCTTTTTTTATATTCATCAAATAATTTTTTGAAACGAGGGTCAGTTCTAAGTAAATAATGAGCATTGTTAATCATTGATCTGAACTTGTACATCTTAAATTTTTTTCCTTTTTCACCAATTCTCTCCGGAACATCAGCAAGAATGGGACCTTTTGAATCAATTTCTATTAATAATGATATTAATAAGGCTAACGGTAAAAAAAATATCAATAAAAAAATTGCTCCAACGACGTCTACAATTCTTTTTAAATAAAAACAATAATTTTCCCCGTTGAATATATTTGTCATATTATTTATGTCAGTTTATCGTATTCTGTTCCTGCAAAATTTTCGACAAGTTTCTTAACTTTAGACATGGAGCTTTTTTTGGTAATTAAAATAACATCGGCGGTATTAATAATGATATTTTCTTCCAGATCAACTCCAACGATTAGTTTTCCATTATCATAATTATAAACCAGACTGTCTTTAACATCTTTAAGCTGAACTTTACCTCTGGTAATATTTTCGAACGGAAGTGATTGAAGAGCTTCTTTTAAGGCTTCCCAACTTCCAACATCGCTCCATCCAATATCTTCGACAATTACTTCGGCGTCAGATTTTTCTAATTTTTCAAGAATGATATTATCAAAACTAACGCTTTCCATTAGATTATATTGTTTTTTAAGTACTTCATCATAATCTTTTTTTTCATAGTGATCTAAAATTATTTGAGTTTTTTTAAATATTGAAGGAGCGTATTTTTTAAAAGAATTATTTATAAACTTTGGCGTTGAAACAAAATAACCTAAATTCCAGGCATAATTACTTGACTGGAAAAATTTTTTGGCTAATTTTTCATCCGGACGGTATTTCCATCCTATAAATTTAAAAAAATTAATCCCTTCAAGGTTGTTAATTTCATCACCAAAGTTAATATACCCCAGATTGACTGAAGGAAAACGAGGTTTATGAGAAATAAATATTATTTTATTGGGATTTTTTTCAATTTTCTCACGGGCAGTTCTCAACATTTTTTTAAACAGATTTACGTTTTTTACTAAGTGATCGCTCCATAATATCGCTATCGGCTCATTTGGTTGATATTTATTTAGAATTCCCATAGATAGCGCAATTGCTGGTGCAGTATCTTTTTTAAACGGTTCTAAAATAAAATTTTTTTCTGGAATCTGGGGAAGTTGCTTCTGGATAAGTTTTTTATAAAAAATGTTACTGGAAATATAAATATCTTTATGATCAAACTCTGGAAGCAACCTTTCGACAGCTAATTGAAGAGTTGATTTATTACCGACAATTTTTTCAAACTGTTTTGGAGATTTTCTCCTTGATAATGGCCAAAGTCTTGTACCTGTTCCTCCTGCAAAGATGATTGCTTTCATAAATTTTTTATAAATTTTTCAATAAAATTTTTTTTACTAAATCTTTCTGAATTGCCAATAAAATACTTGTTTACCTGATTCTTCAGATTGTACTCAATTTTGATAAACCTTTCAATCGCTCTCCTTAAACTTTGTTCTGTTTGTAAGTCAAAAAATATTCCGGTTTTGTTGTTTTCTACTGTTTCCAACACTCCCCCTTTTTTATAGGCAATAACTGGGCAATTAAAAAATTGGGCTTCAATCGAAACATAACCAAAATCTTCTTCTTGCGGCATAATCAATGCTTGAGCATTTGAATAAATATTTCCCAACTCAACGTCAGACAATTTTGACAAAAAAGTAATATTTTTTCCCGAAATTTGTTTTAATTTCGCTTCTTCTGTTCCCTCACCAACAATAATTAAATGTTTATTTAATTTATTAAATACTTCAATTGATAGATCGACTTTCTTGTATGGCTCAAGCCTTGAAACAATTAAGAAATACTTTTCCTTGCCCACCGAAGTCTTGACGAAGGTGGAACTTTTCACTTTTAACTTTATTTTGTTCCAATATTCAATATCAAACCCCGGATAAACAATTTCCGAATTTCTTTTATAATATTTTAAACACCGTTTTTTAACCGTCTCTGATATTGAAATAATTCTATCGGGTCGCCGACTGGCGACTAAGTCCCAATTTTTAAACATATCAATGTAACCACTAACCAAGTAACTAACAAACCTATTGTTTAAATAATCCTTTCGATGACTCCATAAATATCTTGTTGGTGTCAATAAATAACAAATGTGCCGTGTTCCCGGTTTGGTAATAATCGATTTTCCAAATGAAGAGGTAACCGAAATAACTAAATCGAAGTCAGAAAAATCAAACGATTCAAAGGCAAATGGATAAAAAATAAAGGATAAAACTCTGTTTTTTTTAATAAAATCAGGAAATTTTTGCAGAAAAGATGTTTTGATTTTTAAATTTTTTGCCCAATTAGCTTTTTCTTTATCAAAATATGAAGTGTAAAAAATTGCATCAGGAAACATTTCATGAAGATGCAATAAAATCCTTTCCACCCCTCCCCATTTATCAATCCAGTCATACACAATGGCGACTCTTTTACCTAAAAACATATGTTTTATTATATCAAGAAGATTATATTGATGAGTCTTTTTTGGATAATAACCATGAAGAGATAGCTACTATGAGAACGATCAACGCGAAAATAAATTGAAAGCTAACCAATAAAAGAATAAAGACAATCAATCCAAAAAGGGCCAAATATTTAAAAATTGTTTGTTTATTAATTTCCATTTAGTACCTCCCAATATATCTTAAGAGTTTCGTCGGTCATTTTTTTAAAAGAATATTTTTTGATGATATTCTTATAATTAAATTTGGATTTTTTTTCGATAAAACTTTTTATTTTTTCGGTAATATCATCAATGTCATTCGGATTAAAAGATAAATAATTATCTCCTAATAATTCCTTAAAAACTTTAATATTTGAGGCAATGATTGGACAGTTAAAATATGAAGCTTCTATCAAAGGTAATCCAAATCCTTCTGATAACGAAGGATGAATCAGCGCTAAGGCATTTTTATAAAAAAATACCAAATTCTCGCTCGATATGTTGTTGATAAATAATATTTTTTTCCCTTGATTCAATTTATTGATTAATTGAGTTAAACGATTTTTGAAAAAGTCATTCGGACCTAATAAAATTAATTTACTAAAGGTGTCAACCTTGGCAAATGCTTCTATTAATTTTTCAACATTTTTATGAGGGTAAAAATTTCCAACATAAATAAAAAATTTATAATTAATTTTATTCTTTAAAAGAATATTCTCTTTAAACTTTAATAAATAATTATCTACTCCCAGATGAACTGAAAATATTTTACTTTCAAATGACTGACCAAATTTATTTATTAGTTGATTTTTAACAGTTTTTGACGGTGTTAATATTTTCGTTGCTTTTTTTATTTGTGTTTTTAAAATAATTTTATAAAAAAAATATTTTACTTTATATAATAGGCTGTTTCTAGTAGAAGCTTTTCCAGTTTTAAACAAAAGCGGAGTTAAGTCATGAACGGTAGCAATAAATCTTTTTTGATATAAAATTGGGTAGCTAAAATAAGTAAAATGCATTAAGTCAAGATCGTCCAAGTAAAGTCTTAAAGCAAAACCTAATTGTTCCCCGACGCTATGCCATCGATAGTTTACCTTCTTTTTAATAATATTTTTGTTTTTAAACGAAAGATTATTATAATCGTTGGGCATCAAATATATATAAAATAAATTATTCTTTAATTCTTTTTTATCTAAATAATAGATAAAGTTTTTTAAGTAGGTTCCTATTCCTGTTTGAGAATATAATCTGGCATCAATTCCGATTTTTTTCATTTATTAAAATATTTTTTAACATCTATTGCTAAATAAACCAACCCATTAGTCAGTCGATTATGGTTCTTTGCATAATGCTTTTTATAAAAAATCTTCATTGAATCATAGAAATAATAATTGGTTTTTTTCTTAATATTTTTGTCTTTTTTTTTCAATCCTGATACTGATTTTAGATGGAGAACTTTCCATAAGTGGTAATAAATAATTTTATAACCTAACTTCTTTATCTGAAAGGCCATTTCAATATCTTCTCCGTAGGCAAAATAATCTTTATCAAATCCGCCGAATTTATTAAGAATTTTCCTCTTTGCAAACAAAAAAGCGCCTGTTGGAACATCAATCTCATGAATATTGTTTAAATTTAAATCAACTCGATGATATCCGCCAAATAATTTGTTTAATACTGGAATATTGGAAAAAGCTTTTTCTAATCCTGAAAAATATGTAAGAGATCTCCAAAGAGTTGGAAAACCTCTATGAGATGCGGGGTCAATTTCGCCTGTTGGTAGAACTACTTTAACTGTCAATGCTCCAATATCTTTTTGCATTTCCATTAAATTAATTAAGTCTTGAAAATCTATATCTGAAACAATTGCATCAGAATTAAGATATAAAACATACTTTCCCTTACATTTCTCTAAGCCAAGATTATTTCCTTTACCAAAACCAAGGTTTTTTTTATTCAAAAATATATCGATATTATTCCATTGTTTTTTCAAATCCAAAAGAAATTCAACAGTTCCGTCGCTTGAATTATTATCTACAACAATTATTTCGTGTTCCAGCGGATATTTAACGAAGTTCTTTTTTAATGAAAGAAGGCATTTCTTAGTTATTTCTTTTGTATTAAAAGAAACAATAATAATTGAAAGAGAAATCATAAATAAAAAGTAAATTATCGCTTAGGCGATTGCTTCATTCTTCTTGCTTTTCCTCCCGTACCTACTTTTCTCGTTTCCTTCTTCCTTGGGTCTCTTGTTAATAATCCATTAGCTTTAAGAAGTGGACGATAGGTATTGTTATCTACAATCAATAGGGCTCGGGCTATCCCATGAACCATGGCATCTAATTGTCCGGTTGTTCCACCGCCATTTACCATTATTGAAACTCCAAATCGATTTTCATTTTTTGTCAAAATTAATGGAAATAACAAAAATCTTTTTTTATAAGGTTTGAAAGATGTTTCATCAATGGATTTGCCGTTAATAAAAATTTCTCCTGTTTTAATTTTTAGTTTGCCGACTAATACTTCAGCGTTTTTTTTTATCAAATAAAGCCGTATACGAGCTACTGATCGTTTTCTTCGGCCAACAGCTTCATAATAACTAACATCTTTAACTTTTTTTACCATATTATTTGTTTATAAATTTATTTTTAAAATTATGTTCCGCATTTGAAAAAATATTGACCCGATTTAATCTATCACTACGAAATTTATTTTTTGCCAACATTCCAGATACAGCTCTTTTGATAATTTCCCGAGAATCTTTTTTTAGTAAATCTGCAAAATTAATCTTTTTTAAACCACCAGGGTAGCCTGAATAATTGGTATATTCTTTGGACAGCGTTTTTTTTCCGCTAACTGTAACCTTAGAAGCATTAATTACAACAACATAATCGCCTAAATCCATATTAGGAACATAATTTGTTTTATGTTTCCCTTGAATTAGTTTAACAATTTGCGGTGTTAATCTACCTAAAACCTTTCCTGACGCATCAATTAAGTGCCATCTTCTGACTATTTGTTTTTTTTTAGTTGGTTTTGTTGATTGAGTTAATTTATTCATATTTTTTTTGTTTTATAATCGGATACACCCATTCTATACGGCCTATCTCAGCTCCGTCAGATTCTCTTCTGCCTAATTTAATAACTCTTACATATCCTCCATTTATTTTTGCTATAACCGGGCCTATATCTTTATATGCAATCTCCAAGATTTCTTTATTGTCTAATTTTTGTTTTAAATAATTAAGGTTTGATTCTGTTTTTACCTTCATTTTTTCTATTAGTTTTTCAATTACTGGTTTAATCGCTTTTGCTCTTGATAAAGTTGTTGTTAATTTACCTTTTAAAAAGAAATTTACCGCCAATTTCTTTACTAAGGCATGATTGGCATCAATACCAGCACTAAATTTTATTTTTTTCACTCGATGTTTCATATATAAATTAACCTAATTCTATTTCCATTTTCTTTAATTCTTCTTCTATTAACTCGATTGATTTTTTTCCAACACCCTTCATTCCAGTTAATTTTTCTTTTCCAGTTTTTACCAAATCAGCCACTGTTTCGATTTTTTCCCGAAGCAATGCGTTGATTACTCTGGACGGTAAATTTAATTCATCGATAATGATATCAAATAATTTTTTATCAATTGCGTCTTGTTTCTCGTCGGCCACACTTATTTGTTTTTTTAATTCCGGTGCGTCATGACCCGAAAGAAGATAGTTAAAGTAAACAGCTAACAATTCAGATGCTTTCTTAATAGCTACTTCTGGCTTAATGCTTCCATCAGTTTCTAGTTCTATAATCAATCTGTCAGAATTATCTTTTCTACCTATTCTGGTTTCTTCTACTTTAACATTAACTTTTTTTATAGGTGAAAAAAAAGCATCTACCGGAATATACCCGGTTTTTTTCTCTTCTCGATCGTCTACCGTTGAATAACCAACTCCCACTTCAACAATTGCCTCAAAAGAAAGGTTGGCTTTATCATCCATCATTTCAGCAATATAAAAATCTTTGTTAATTGGTTTAATTTCGCCCTCTAAGTCCTTAGCTAATATTTTTTTAGTACCTTTCCCTTCAAAACTAACTTTATAAGGCCCTCCTTCTTTAACATCAAATTTAAGCTGTTTTAAATTTAACATTATTTCCAAAATGGATTCTTTTACTCCCGGGATGACTGAAAATAAATGCGGAGCACCATCAAATTTGATATTTGTGACCGCTACTCCTTTTAAAGAAGAAAGAAGAGTTCTTCTTAAAGCGTGGCCCATACTTTGACCAAAACCTTGTGGTAACGGTTCAATAACAAACTTTCCGTAATTACCCTCTTGATTTTTTTGAGTGAAAAAAATCGGACTAAACATATTTTTTAAAAATTCGACATCTGTCGAAACTATTAATTATCGAGAATAATATTCAATGATTAATCTTAAATTTATCAATTTTTCAATTATTTCTTGAGTTGGCTCTGCTATCAATTTTCCCATAATAGCTTTTTTTTCTAACCAAGAAGGTAATATAATATCCTTGTTATTCAGACAATTCTCAATATATGGAATTTTTGCCGTCTTATTAGCAATAAAACTTATTTCTTCCCCTACTCTAACATGATAAGAAGGAATTGTAAGCTTTTTTTTATTAACGATAATATGTCCGTGGGTAATTAGTTGACGGGCTGCGGCTCGAGTTGGAGTAAAACCTAAATGAAAAATTATATTATCAAGTCTGCTTTCCAAGGAATAAGATAAGTACGAAGCTGTATTACCTTTTCTTAAACTGGCCTTTTTAAAATAATTTTTTAATTGTTTTTCGCTAATTCCAAACATATACCTTAATTTTTGTTTTTCTCGGAGTTGGGTACCTCTTTCTGATACTTTTCTTCTTTTTCTAACCCCATGCTGTCCGGGAGGTACGTTAAGTTTTTTTAGCAAACGCGCGTGAGACTTTGAACCTACTGTCTTTAATTCTAAATCTACTCCTTCTCTTCTTGATATTCTGTTTTTTGGACCAATATATCTCATATTATTTAAACCCTTCTAATTTTTGGTGATCTCACTCCATTGTGAGGAACCGGCGTAATATCTATAATTCGGTTAATATCAATTCTTGAAGATTTGATTGCTCTTAAAGATGCTTCTCTCCCCGGGCCAATTCCTTTAACCAAGATGTCTGCCACCTGAAATTCATATTTTTCTTCTGCTTTTTTTAAGGCATTTTCTGTTGTTACGGTAGCGGCATATGGTGTTGATTTTCTTGTGCCAGAAAATCCATGCATTCCACACGAACCAACTACTATCGGATTTCCTTTTTCATCGGTGATTGTAACTAAGGTATTATTAAACGTAGAAGTAATGTATATCTTTCCTTTAATAACAGTTTTTTTTATTTGTTTTTTTATCATATTTATAAATATTTTATTTGTCAGTTCCAGTCTTTACTGCTTCGGCTGTTTTATTTTGTTCAAGTTTAGCCCACATTTCTTTCTTTAAAGCACCAACTGTTTTTCTTTTTCCTCGTTTTGTTCTGGCATTAGATTTTGTTCTTTGACCATCAACAGGCAGACCTCGAACATGTCTTATCCCTTTATAACTTCCAATTTCCCTTAATCTTTTGATATTTTCATTGACTGTTTCCCTCAGATAACCTTCTACTTTATAGTCTGTTTCAATTACTTCTAGAATTTTTTTGAACTCTTCTTCAGACACTTCTTTGACTTTTTTTTTGGCTTCCACCCCTGTTTTTGATAATATTGCCTTTACATTTGTCCAACCAATACCATATAAAGTCGTCAACGCATAATCGATTCGTTTTTCATCCGATAATGTAACTCCTAACATTCTCGCCATAATTTTTTATCCTTGTTTCTGCTTATGTTTAACGTTTGAACAAACAACATACAAATTACCTTTTCTTTTAACTATCTTACATTTAGGGCAAATCTTTTTTACTGATGATTGAATTTTCATAGTTATTTTCGATAAACAATTCTTCCCCTATTTAAATCATAGTGGGTTAATTCTAGCTTTACCTTATCTCCAGGAAGAATTTTAATATAGTTCTTTCTCATCTTTCCTGACAGATAACACAAAATCACTTTTTCCGAATTTGTTAATTTTACTTTAAACAAGGTGTTGGGAAGATTTTCAACCACTTCTCCCTCGACCGTAATCACATCATCCTTCATAAAGTCTATATTTTATCATAAAATGATTATATATTCATGTCAAAATTATCGGCCCTTGATCTGTAACGGCTATTGTATGTTCAAAGCAGGCCGATAAACTTCGATCTTTGGTAATAAGCGACCAGTTGTCTTTTTCATAAATCATATCATTAGTCCCCATTGCATAAATAATTTCGATTGCTATCACTAAACCTTTTTTAATCAGCAATGATTTATTTATTGGTTGATCAACAAAACCGAATATGTATGGATCTTCGTGTAATTCCCTTCCAATTCCATGACCAGTTAACTCTTTTATAATAAAATACCCATTATCGGTAATCTCTTTTTCTATTACTTCGGAAATCGCCCCAAGTCTATTTCCTATTTTTGCCTTTTTAATTGCAAGATATAGGGTTTCTTCTCCTATTTTTAAAAATTTATTAATTTTTTCGTCTTTACTTTGCCCTCCGACTACTTTGGTAACCGCATAGTCGGTGTGCCAACCTTTATATAACATTCCAATATCCAAAGTTAAAACATCTCCATCTTTTAAAATGCGACTGCTGGGTTTTGTGTGTACTATTTGTTCATTAATGGGTGAACAAATACTGAATAAATACCCCGGAACAGTTTTAAAAGAAGAATTTCCTCCTTGTTTCTTTATTAATTCTTCGGCTTTATCGTCTATCTCTTTAGTAGTAACCCCAGCTTTAATCAAGAATAACAGATTTTTAACAACCGCTTTCAGTTTTTTACCACCCTCTGTCATTTCTGCAATTTCCTTATCAGATTTCAAATTGATCATTCATGAAAAATAAATTGTCCGATATGTTAATTCTAATTTATCGTAAAACTCCTCTCGTGAATAATTATTCTTAATTACAAAGTCCGCAAAAGCAATTGTTGGACCCATATTAATTCCGACTATTTCATTAATGTCTCTTTCTTCTCCATAATGCTCAGAGCGGTTGTTTCTTTTTGAAATTCTTTTATAACGAAGGTGTTTTTCAGAGTAAATACAAACTATTACTAAATTAACTTCTGGAAATTTATTTTTTAAATATAGATATTCTTCCCAAGAACGCATTCCTTCAACAACGATGATTGAATTATTTTTTAAAGCTTTTTTAATCTTGTCAATGTTTAGAACCGCTATGGCCTCCTTTCCATATTTTATTCTTAATTCTTCCCTGACTTTTTTATGAATTTGTTCACTATGGGGTAAATTTTTTTGATTAATATAGTCATTGACGGTTTTGCCAAAAGGAATAACTACTAGGTTTTTTCTTTGAAAAAAAGCGGCTGCGTCCGTCTTACCACTCCCTGGTAAACCAACAATGGCAATTAAAGTTTTTTGTTTTCTTTTCCAGTTTGTTACTTGATTTTTAATTAATTGTTTACCTAAACCTTTAAGAATTTCTTCATTTACTTCTTCTATTTTTATTGTTCCGTCGATATCAATTAACTTATTTTCTTTTCTGTAATATTCAATCACCGGTTCGGTAAATTTATAGAATAAAGTAATTCTTTTCTTTAGGGCCGGTAAAGTTTCGTCACTTCTCGTATTATCACCTCGGTGAAACAATCTCCAGATAGCTTCTTTTTGAGAAATATCAAGATAGATAACTTTATCGACATTATTCTTAAATTCTTTTACCTGTTCCAAGGTTCTGGGAAAACCGTCTAGGATATATCCTTTTTTATATTCGGGACGGGACAAATAAGAATTTACGATCTCTATTGTCTTCTCGTCCGGAACAAGTAGTCCTGCATTTACGGTTTCTTTTATATAACGACCTAACTGTGTTTTTTCTTTGGCAATTTCTCTAAAAATATGACCAGTCGAAAGGTATGGTATTTTTAATTGTTTGGATAACAAGTTACCTTGAGTTGACTTTCCGGATCCTTGAATACCGATGAGGATGAGCTTCATAATTAAATTGGACTAATGAGACTAATAAGTCTCATGTGAAATTTTAATCTAGCTTTTTTGTTTCCTTATGCATTGTATGTTTTCGACATTTCGGACAGTATTTATTCAATTTTAAGCTACCGGTTGTATTGATTTTATTTTTTTCAACCACGTAATTGATAGATTGACATACTTCACAAACTAAACCTACATCAATTCTTGAACCTTTTTTAGCCATAATAGTAAAAATTTCTAAATTATAATATTCAAGATTTATTTAACAAATCTATCATAATTTCTCATCACGAGTTGAGCTTCAACTGTTTTAAAAGTTTCCAAAATTACTGAAACAACGATCAAGATTCCAGTTCCCCCGATCACTAAATTTGTCATACCGGTTATTTTTGAAACTAAAACAGGCATAACGGCAATAACGCCTAAAAACACGGCTCCCACGGTTGTAATTCTATATAAAATTCTTTGTAAATATTCTTTTGTCGCAACACCCGGACGGGTTCCTGGAATAAATCCACCTTGTTTTTGGATTTCTTCAGAGATTTTTTGCGGATTGAAAACAATAATCGTATAAAAATAGGTAAAACCCACCACAAGAAAGAAATAAAAAAAATTATAAAAAAACCCTGTTGGAGAAAAAACCGTTGAAAGAAAGTTGCCTATACCAGCTAAAGCTGGATTTTTTACGTATTTTAAAAAATTACCAATCAATTGAGGAAAGAGAACAAATGAAACAGCAAATATAATTGGTATAACACCAGCCTGATTAAGTTTTAGGGGTAAAAAGTTAGTCGCTCCCTGATACATTCTATTTCCCTTAATTCTCTTGGCATATAATACTGGAATTCTTCTTGTTGCTTCGTTAATAAAAACAATGGCGGCGATAACAAACAAAGAAAGCGCTAAAAATATAATCACATTAAAAATAATTTCCTGGTTAAATACCGTGGCTGTCCTTCCAAGTAAAACATGAAGTCGCCCAACGATTCCAACAAAAATTAACAATGATATTCCGTTTCCAAGACCAAATTCAGAGATTAATTCACCAAACCAGACTAAAATAAAAGTACCGGCAACCATAGTTAAAATGAAAGAAAAGAATTCAATTGGACTTAAAATACTGATTACTTTTTGGTTTCTGAGAAGCATAAATATACCGATCGCCTGAACTATTGTTAAAGGAACCGTTAACATACGTGTATATTGATTTATTTTAGCCCTTCCATATTCTCCCTCTTTGGATAAATTCTCAAGGTGAGGAATCATCATTGTTAACATTTGCAAAACGATTGAAGCGTTAATATAGGGATTCAAACCTAAAGCCATAACAGAAAAATTTATCAATGTTCCTCCGGAAAATATATCAAGTAATGAAAGAAACTGATTTTGTGAAAACAGGACTCGAAGTTTTTCTAAATTAATTGCAGGTACCGGTAAAAAAGCAAAAAATCGGAAAGCCAAAAAAATAAATAAAGTAAATATAACCTTTCTTTTTAACTCAGGATCTTTTAAAAGAATGTTTATTTTTCCGATTATTTTTTTGATCATTTTTGCGATTCGACCTGACCGCCGAGTTTTTCGACAACTTCCTTAACTTTTTTTGATACAGATAGTTTAACGACCAGCCTTTTTTTCAACTCACCATTGGCCAAGATTTTTAACGGCAAGTTTTTTTCTTCATCAGCAATAATATTTTCTTTGATTAACGTTTCTCTGTTAACTATTGAGTCGTCAGCTAATTTATTTAAAACTTCTAAATTTATTACAAAAGCTTTTTCTTTTATAGAATTATTTTTTCCTTTACCGCGTAATAATGGAAATTTTTTGACAATTCTTCCTTGTCCACCCTCAAAATGAAGAGGGATACTTTCTCGAGCTTTTTGGTGTCTGGTCGTACCTCTTCCGGATTTTGATCCTTTTCCACTACCAAGCCCGCGACCAAGTCGTTTTTTCTTTTTGATATTTATTTTTGGTAAATTAGATAAAAAGCTATTCATAGTTCAATAAAATAATTAAAATTTAGTACGCAACATGCTTAAAGCTTTCATGATCGCATAAGTATTAACTATTTGACTCCTGGAACCAATGATTTTCCCGGAGGCGTTTTCTATTCCAGCTAAATCCAGAATTACACGAGCGACGCTGCCGACTTTTAAACCTGTTCCTTCAGGTGCTGGTTTTAATAATATTAAGGCTGCTTTAAATTTTACTCTTACTTCATGAGGAATAGTTTTGTTTCTCATTGGAACATTAATCATATGTTTTTTTGCATAACTAATGGCTTTCTGAATCGCTGGAGGCACCTCAAGAGATCGACCCAGTCCAATACCGACTTTACCTTTACGGTCTCCAACAACAACCAGTGCAGAAAAAGTCACGTAATTACCACCGGTGGTTTTTTTGGAAACCCTTCTTATCTTAACGACTTTTTCTTGATATTGTTTATCTTCCTGTCTGTATTGATTCATATTTTTAATCCCCCTTCTCTTAAGCCTTCCGCTAAAGCTTTGACTCTTCCTTTATAAGCATAGCTACTTCGATCAAATATTCCAGTTTTTATTTTATTTTTAATAAGTTTTTTTGCAAGCCCAATTCCAATCTTTTTTGAATCTTCCTTTTTTTTACCTTTTTTAAAATCAGCATCTTTTTTAAGATCTGAATTAGAAAAAGATAAAATAGTTTTTCTTGTCTTATCATCAATTGCTTGAGCGTAAATATAGCGAATGGAACGAAAAATCGATATTCTTGGTCTATCACTTGTGCCTAAAATATTTGAGCTAATCCTTTTTTTTCTTCTTAATTTGCGATCAAAATTTATATTTGTCATATTTTTTTAAGCTGTTGCTCCGGCAGCCTTGACCTTTTTACCTGGTTTAATTCTTAATTTTTCCCCCAAATATCTAATCCCTTTTCCCTTATATACGTCTGGTTTTCTGATCATTTTTATTTGGTAGGCTACCTGGCCGACTAATTGTTTATCGTACCCTGCAACAGTTATCTTATTATTTCCTTCGACCGTATATTTTATTCCCGGTTGTTTTTTAAAAGTTACCAAATGAGAATATCCAATTTTAAAAACCAAATCTTCACCTTGTAATTTTACAGTATAACCGGTTCCGACTACCTCTAATTTTTTTTCCCAGACTTTTTCTACTCCAGAAACTGCATTACTGATTAACTGTCGATATAAACCATGAATTGATTTAATTTTTTTCTCATTATTTTTTCTTTTAAAAATTAAGCTGTTTTTTTCCCTAATTAAGGTTAATTCTTTTGGAACAACAAAAGATATCTCGCCCTGAGGACCTCTAACAGTAACATTACTATCCTCAATTTTGAGATCAACTACCGATGATAGGACTATTGGTTTTTCGCCGATTTTAGACATAAAATTACCAAAAACTAAATAATAACTCTCCCCCTAACTTTGCTTTTTTTGCCTCTTTATCCGTCATAATACCTTTCGAAGTGGAAAGAATAGAGTGACCAAAACCACTCAAAACTGGTTTTAAATTCTTATAAGAAATATATAATCTCATCCCCGGTTTTGAATAAATTTTTACATCGTTTATGGCCTGCTTACCTTCCTCATAATTTAAATTGATTGTAATATTTTTTTTAATTTCGTTTTTAACTGTATAACTTCTAATAAATTTCAAATCCACCAGTTTCTTCAAAATAGCTTCTTTATATTTTGAATAAGGCGAATCAATGGTTTCCCTTCTCGCCATATACCCGTTTTTAATTCTGATAATTAAATCAATAATTGAATTTTCCATAAATTTTTATGTTGCTTCAATAACTTTTTTTGTAACTTTTCCATGACTCCTAAATGTTCGAGTGAGCGAAAATTCACCCAAGCGGTGACCAACCATAGCTTCAGTTACGGAAACTTCAATAAATTTTCTTCCATTATGAATCCCAAATTTGTGTCCGACAAAATCAGGTGGGATCTGACAAGCTCTTGACCAAGTTTTTATAACTGTATTATCATTGATCTCCTTTTGTTTTAGAACCTTTTTTAATAATCTATCATCAATATATGGACCTTTTTTTCTTGATCTGCTCATAGTGAAATTTTTTTAACTCCGGGAATATCTCCCTGTAATGCTTTTTCTCTAAAACAAATTCGACATAGTCCAAAACGTCGCATATACCCTCTTGACCTTCCGCAAATTGAGCAACGATTGTGAAATCTTACTTTAAATTTTTGTTTTTTCAAAAATTTAACTACATCTGATGTTTTTGCCATAATTATTTTTTAAAGGGAATTCCTAACATTTCAAACAATTTTTTTCCTTTTTCTTTATTTTTAGCGTTAGTAACTACTGTTACCTGCAAGCCTCTTATTTTATCAATTTTATCGAAATCTATCTCAGGAAATATTATTTGTTCTGGAAAACCAATATTGAGATTGCCATTTTGATCAATATTATTTTCAGAGACGCCGCGGAAATCTTTCAGTCGGGGAATCACTATTCTAATCAATTTTTCCAAAAAATGATACATTTTTTTTCCTCTCAGGGTTGTCTTAACTCCAATCGCCAGTCCCTTTCTGATTTTAAAGGCAGAAACGGATGTTCTTGCTTTAGTAATGATTGATTTTTGTCCAGTAATTGTTGATATTTGTTCTTGAATTTTTTCAATGACATTTTTATTTACTACGGCTTCACCAGCTCCGACATTAATGACAATTTTAATTATTTTGGGTACAGCCATAATATTCTTAAGGTTCAAGTCCTTTTTAAGCTTTTCGGCTATTTCCTGATTGCAATAATCTTTAAATGTCATATTTATATTTTGCTATCGCATTTTTTACAAATTCTAAATTTCTTGTTTTTTTCAATTACAAATCCTATTCGAGTTATTTTTCCACATTTTGGACAGACAAGATTCAACTTTGAAACATCTATCGCCCTTGGAATTTCAATAATTCCACCTTGTGGCATTTTTTCATTTTTCTTTACATGCCTTTTATAAAGATTCATCCCTGTTATCAATACTTTATTAGAATTTTTATAAACTTTTTCTACTACCCCGCCTTTACCCTTATCTTTACCGATTGTAATTTTTATTTTATCGCCTTTTTCAATTTTCATATACATATTGGTCTCATTAGACTAATGAGACAAATTTGATTAATATATTTCTTCAGATAGACTTGCAATTTTAGAAAATCCATTTTCTTTAACTTCTTTTGCTATTGGACCAAAGATTCTTGTTCCTTTCGGATCTTTTACGTCTTTGCTGGCGAGTAACACACAAGCATTTTCATCAAATTTTATATAACTACCATCTTTCCTTCTAACTTCTTTTTTTGTTCTGACGATAACGGCCGATAGAATTTCACCTTGTTTTACTAAACCGAAAGGCTGTGCTTCTTTGACGATAATATTTATGACTTCGCCCAGATATGCAAACTTTCTGTTGCCCTTTTTAGCCATGCCAATCATAGAAACCTTTTTGGCTCCACTATTGTCTGCGACGTTTAGAATCGTTCTTAATTGCAACATATTTTAAAAAATTTTAAATTACAAAATTCAAATAACAATTCAATAATAAATCACAAATTTTAAATGTTTAAAATATTTGTCATTTAACATTTGATGTTGATTTGACATTTGTTATTTGTGATTTGTTATTTATTTTTTCAACAACCTTAAAATGCTTATCTTTTGAGATTGGTTTTGTTTCTTCAATTTTGACCACATCGCCTAGTTGTAAATCTAGTTTTTCATTGTGAGCCTTAAATTTTTTGTGTCTAATTATAACCTTATGATAAACAGTGTGTCTGAATTTTCTTTCAACTAAAACCACAACTGTTTTTGCCATTTTTGTCGAAATTATCTTTCCAATCAATGTTTTTTTCATACTTCTTTTTTTTCCGACAACACTGTTAATAAAACTGCTAACTGTTTTCTTTTTTTTACCAAACTATTTGTATCTTTTGGGGGATTACTCTTAAAAGATAACTGTAATCTAGCAATTTCTTCTCTTATTAGAGAAGCTTCTTTTACTAACTCCTTATTGCTTTTTTCATTATATGTCTTAGTAATTTTTTTCATATTTCTTTGCTTACAATTTTTGTTTTTACCGATAATTTAGAAGCGACATTGTTTAATATTTTAATCGATTCTTCTTTTAGCAATCCGTCAATTTCAAATAATATCCGACCCGGTGTAACACTGGCAACAAAATATGCCACATCGCCTTTTCCTGAACCCATTGTTACTTCTGGTGGCTTTTTGGTAAATGGTTTATCTGGAAATATTCTAAACCAATATTTACCGCTTTTTCTTGTCCCCCGGGCAAAAATAACTCTAACCGATTCAATCTCTCGATCTTTTATCCAACCGCTTTTCATTGCCTTTAAGCCATAAAAACCAAAGTTTAACCTATCACCTTTAACGGCAATTTTCCGGAATGTCCCTCTAAATTGTTTTCGATATTTTTGTCTTTTTGGTGATAACATATTTATTTACAAATCCATACTTTAACTCCCACATATCCTGATCTTGTTAGGGCGGGATATCTAGCCAAGTCAACTTCCTCTCTGATTGTCGATGTTGGGATTGTTCCTAAAAAATACTTTTCTCTTCTTGAGATTTCGGCTCCACCAACTCTTCCGCCTAGTTGTATTTTTACCCCCTTAGCACCGGCTTCCATTACTTTATTCATGGCATTGTGAACTGTAGAACGATGGGGAAAATTCTTTACTAATTTTTCCGCAACCATTTGAGCTACATAATATGAATTTAAAAATGGTTTTTTTACCGGTTCAATTTTAATATCAATTTTCAGTTCTTTAACTTTTTCACCTTTCTTTAAATTATCGAGTACAAACTGTTTTATTTCTTCCAACCCCTTTCCACCCCGACCAATTATCATTCCTACTTTGACAGCATAAATAATTAAAGTAATTCTATTTATTGCCCTTTCAATATCTATCTGAGTTACTGAAGAAAAAGCTAACTTATTCATTAAGATTTTTCTTATCTTCAAATCAGATATTAAAGAATCCTTGAAGGATCTTTTATTAGAAAAAAACCATCTTGAATTCCAATTATATATTACTCCAAGCCGTAAACCTCTTGGATGAACTTTTTGTCCCATTTATTTTTTTACCTTGCCCACCGTAGCTTTAGCGAAGGTGGGTTTTCCAACTTTTAATTTTGGTGCTTCAACCGATTTAACTGGTTTAACAGACTTACTTGCTTCAAGGACTATCTTAATATGACTCATTCTTCTATTGATCGGTTTAGCATTTCCTCTCGAACCTGGTCGATAACGTTTCAACTTCCGGCCTTGTTCTACAGTTAGAAGTTTAAAGTTTAAAAAATTGTCTTCTACTTTTAGTATCTGTCGAGCACTACTAATTGCCGACTTAATAGCTTTGTATAAAATAACAGAAGCATCGGTTCTTTCATATAAAAGATAATCTAGACTATCAATCGGTTTCAATTTTTTTATTGCTGGCAAATAAAAACGGGCTTTTTTGGGTGAAACTGGTAGATTGATAAAATATGCTTTTGTTTCCATAATTATTTACGTCTTTTTATAATTAGTGATTTACTCCATTTATTTTTATTTCTGGTTCTTTTACCCCTAGCTGGTTTTCCCCAAGGAGTTTTTGGATGCATTCCCTCTCCTGATTTTCCTTCTCCTCCACCATGTGGATGACTGCGGGGATTTTGAGCCGTACCTCGAACAGTTGGTCTTATACCCATTAATCTTTTTCTTCCGGCACTACCAATTATTTCATCTTTAAAATTTATGTTTCCCAATTGGCCGACTGTCGCCCAGCAATTTTTAAAAAATCGCCGTACAGCGCCTGATGGCAATTTAAGATGAACATATTCATCCTCTTTAGCTATAACTTCGGCAGAAGTTCCGGCACTTTTTATCATCTGCCCGCCCTTACCAATATAAAGTTCGACATTATGAATCAAAGTTCCGATTGGTATATTTTTTAAAGCTAAGGCATTCCCAACTTTTA
>Ga0172375_10002631_pt1 | contig 27834 bp, 16 predicted proteins | sample LakKiv1m_FD_114537 | JGI IMG/M metagenome (GOLD analysis project Ga0172375, IMG submission 114537) | Freshwater microbial communities from Kabuno Bay, South-Kivu, Congo - kab_092012_11.1m | ecosystem: Environmental > Aquatic > Freshwater > Lake | place: Democratic Republic of the Congo... | reverse complement strand
GGCGAACAAAGGCATCGAGATCGCACGCAGACTGCTCGCGCAGGTCGCCGCACAACCGCGCGTACCGATGCCGTGGTCGGAAGTCCTCGCTGGAATGGAATGCGGCGGATCCGACGCGATGTCAGGCGTGACTGCCAACGTCGCCATCGGCGCGGTCGCCGACTGGCTGGTCGGACAACGAGGAACGGTGATCTTCGGCGAGAACACCGAGATGATCGCTACCGCGCACGTGTTGGCGCGCCGCGCGAAGAACGAACTAGTGGCCGAGCAGATCAACCTGATAATCGACCGCGCCGAACGCCTGACGCACGAAATCATGGGAGACATGGCGAGCCTGGTGATCTCGCCCGGCAACATGGACGGCGGCATGAGCACCATCGCCGAGAAAGCGTTGGGGTCGATTTGCAAGGGCGGCACCACGACGATCAATGAGGTGGTCGACTACGCGCAGGCGCCTCGCGAGAAGGGGCTGATCTTGCAGGACGGCCCGGGCTATGACGGCGATTCGATGACAGGCCTGGCGGTCGCCGGAGCGCAGATCATGTTCTTCTCGACCGGACGCGGAACGCCGGCCGGGTTCCCGGGCGTGCCGGTCGTCAAGGTGGCCAGCAACTCACGCGTCTTCAAAGCGATGCGCGACGACATGGACGTCGACGCCGGCGTGATGGTCGACGGCACGCCGCGCGAGGCGGTCCGCGACGAAATGATCGAACTGATGGCGCGCGTGATCAACGGCGAACCGACCCAAGCCGAACGCAACGGCATGGAAGTGTTCACGTTGATGACAGTCCACCCGCCGTTCTGATGTATTGGTGCTCGTCGTTGCCTGAGAGCGGCACGAAGTGGAGCGGATCATGAAGACCCTGGCTCGCTCGCTCGCAGTCTCCGCGCCATCGACGCTCCCGGTAACGGGCTTCGATCGCCGAATCGCCGCGCTTCTGGCGCTTCGCTTCGGTAACGCAGCTGTAGGCGTCGCGCTGTGGAACGGTGAAATGTTCTGCGCAAACGGCGCGGCCGTCGAGTCGTCTCTTCGCATCGCCGACCGCGCCACTCTCGTGAAGCTGCTTACACGGCCGTCGTTCGAGTTCGGCGACTGCTACGCCCGTGGTCTCGTCGAGGTGGATGGTGACCTCGTGGCAACGCTCACTGCGCTGTTCGTGCACGCGTGGACCCGACCGTCACCGTGGAGCGGCCTCGCAACGTTGCGTGACCGCCTGACGCTTCGCTCCAAGCGCACCGCCCGCAGCAACGCGCGTCACCACTACGATCTCGGCAATGACTTCTACCGTCTGTGGCTCGACCAGCGCATGCTCTACAGCTGCGCGTATTTCCCTACACCTGACACTTCGCTCGAAGATGCCCAGAGCGCGAAGATCGATCTGGTGTGCCGTAAACTGGGCCTTCGCGCCGGACAATCGGTAGTCGAACTCGGCAGCGGCTGGGGAGCCTTGGCGCTGCACATGGCCTCGCGATACGGCGTCAAGGTTCGGGCTTTCAACGTCTCGCAAGAGCAGGTCGCGTGGTCACGCGAGCACGCGAGACGAGCCGAGATCGACGGCCGCGTCGAATTCGTCGCCGACGACTATCGCAACGCGCGCGGCCGCTACGACGCCGTGGTTTCGGTGGGCATGCTCGAAGCGGTGGGGCCCGGGAACTACCGCAGCTTCGGAGCGCATATCGCCCGGCTGCTCGATCCGGCCGGAAGAGCGCTGGTTCACACCATCGGGCGGCACCGGCCGTTGCCCACCAACGCGTGGATCCGTCGCCGCATCTTCCCGGGCGGCTATGCCCCTTCGCTCGGAGAAATGAGCGCCATCTTCGAACCCAACGACCTGGCGATTCTGGACATCGAAAACCTGCGCCTTCACTACGCGCTGACGCTGCAGCACTGGCTCGGCCGTTTCCGTGCCGAACGCAGCGCCGTGGCGAGACAAAAGGGCGAAGACTTCGCCAGGACGTGGGAACTGTATCTGGCGGCCAGTCAGGCCTCGTTCGCCAGCGGCTGGAGTCATCTCTACCAAGTTGTCTGCACACGGGCCGCCAACAACGCCATCGCGTGGACCAGGGTGTCTGGCGGAGTATAGCGTGCGCTGGCGCAACGCCGCGTGTGTCGGCCGCATCGACGTCGACGATCGGACCGTGCGCTGGTGGATGATCCCGGCTAGAGTGACGGCACCGTGCAAAGAACACTCGAGAAAGTGCCCTACACCTTGCTGTGCGCGATTCTCGGCCTGCTGATCGGCTGGACGCCGGTGCTGGTGCACGGTCCGATCCCCGAAAAGTGGAGCTATTTCCGGATCAACGGGGCCGTCCTGGTGTGGGGCTACTACCTCGCGCGGCTGTCGATCGGGCTGTGGGTAGGCATGACGAGCGTTCCGCAGCGTTGGTACCTGCGAGGCCCGCTGTGCGGTGCAATGGTCATGTTGCCGCTCGGATTCGTGGCGCTCGGCAACCCGTTGTGTGGCCCGCCTTGAATGTTCTGGAATACGGTCACCGGTTCGGTGATCGGCCTGGCGGTGGGCGCTCTGGCCTGGCAAGCAACCGGCAAGCACCACGCCTGACGAAGAGGCGAGATCTGATCGTAGATGTGATCGCCGCGTCCGTCATCGGCCGCTGCGCGGCCTGCGATTGAAGACGAGCGCCGCAACGACGAGCCCCGCGCACATCCACACGAAGACGTCACCGAAGCGGCCGAAGAACGTGCGGGTGGACGACGTCGCAACGCGCGCCGTGAAGAACCCCGAAGTGAACGGCTCGGTGCGCTGTTGCACTCGTCCGCGAGGATCGACCACTGCCGATGGCCCCGAGGTGGAAGCCCGCACCAGCCAGCGCCTCTGCTCGATCGCGCGCATCGTGACCAACGCGAACTGATCTTCTGCAAACTCGGTGCTCGCTACCCAGCTGTCGTTCGACAGATTGACCAACAGTTCGGCTCCGTCGCTGACGCGACGCCGTGCCAGGTAGGGAAACATCGCTTCGTTGCAGATCAGAATGCCGGCGCGGCCCACGGGTGTCGCCATCGGAGCGGTGGCCGCGAGGTTCCCCGCAGAGAATTCACGCACCCGGCCGAAAGAACGGCGCAGCAATTCGACGCTGGAAAACGGAAAATACTCGGCGAACGGCAGCAGGTGTGCCTTGTCGTAGGTAGCCAGGATCTCACCGTCGGAAGCGAGCAGAAAGGCGCTGTTGTAGTAGGTGGGCGCGAGTTCGCCTTGGTAGCGGGGCGCGCCGGCGAGCAACTGCGCGTCGTGAGGTCTGGTCGCCGCCGCGATCGAGGCGCGGAAGAGTTTCTCCTTGTCGACGAAGAACGTCATCGCGTTCTCCGGCCACACCACCAGGCGCGCCGGGGCGGACTCGAGAGCGCGCTTGGTGAGCATGAGGTAGGCCCCGAGGTTGCGACCGTACAGCGAAGGATCCCAGCGCGAGCCGAGGTCGAGATTGGCCTGCACGACGGCAACCGTACTCGTCGCGCTTTCAGGTCCGGGCACGGTGGCGAGTCGCCACGATCCGTACGACACGCTCGCGCCCACTAGCGTCGCGCAGCAAATCCCTTCGAGCGCGAGCGCGTGACGCCGCTCGGCCTTGGGTTTCGACGTAGCGGGCGCGGCGAGCAACAACCACGCTTCTGCCACCAGTGCGTTGACCGCGACGATCACGAAACTGACGGCGTAGACGCCGCCCAGATCGGCAACCTGCACCACGCGCTCGGCCAACCACGCTGCGGGCGAGTGAGCCGCCGCTGCCTCGAGCGGCAACTGCGAGTAGCCGATCAGTCCCCAAGGGTTACCGGTAAAGAGACGATCGCGACCATACTCGGCGACCGTCCAGGCGGCTGCGGCGACCAGCACCATCGGCCTTCGCGCGGCGAGCCCTGCCGCGCGATAGCACGCCGCAAAGCCCATGTATTCGAGCGCCCCCATCAAGAAGGACGCGCCGATGAAGAGGCCGAGTCCCACCCAGTATGGCTGATGGTAGTAGACGCTCAGTGTCGGAGGCAGCCAGTCGGTAGTCCCGTAGGCGGCCAGCATTCCCCAGAGCCCGGCCGCGCAGAGCGCGGATGCCGCGCCCGAACGCCGCAGCGTGACGAACAACGGGACCAGCGCGATCCACGCCAGGCCGAGCCAGTGCGACGGAGGAAAACTGACAACGAACAGAGCCGCCGAAGTTGCGACTGCGAGCAGGCCGAAGAGTGCCACTGTAGTAGTTTTCACTTCAGCAACGGAGGCGACATCCCGACTTCGACCACCGGCGCAGCGTCGAGGATGAGGTCATAGCTCGTGCTGCGACCGCCGGCCGAGCCGCGCGCGAAGATTCCCATTTCGACCAGGGCGTGTATGTCACGTCCGGCAGTGTCTTGAGAACACTTCGCGAGTTTCGCGTACTTGGAACTCGTGAGCTTGCCCTCGAATCCGTCCATGAGACGGTTCAAGACGCGCTTCTGGCGATTATTGATGCTTGCGTCTCGATGACGCTCCCAGAACCGCGCCTTGACCAAGACTTCGCTCAGCGTGAACTGCGCACCGTCGATGGCGCGCCCAAGACAACCAAGGAACCACTCCATCGACGGCGTCACGTCGAGCGAACCCTTCTGCGTTCGCTCCAGAATGTCGTAGTAGTCGCTTCGTTCCGCCCGTATTTGGGAAGACATGCTGTAGAAGCGCTGCGAGCTCTTCTCCGAGCGCGCAAGCAGCATGTCGGCGATCGCGCGGGCGATACGGCCGTTGCCGTCGTCAAACGGATGGATCGTCACGAACCATACGTGAGCGAGAGCGGATCGGAGCACCAGATCCGTCTCGGATTCCGAATTGATCCAGTCCAGAAAGGCGTGCATTTCGCGTGCGACACGTTGAGCTTTCGGAGCCTCGAAATGCACCTTCTCTTTCGCAATCGGGCCCGAGACCACGGTCATCGGCCCCGAACTGACGTCACGCCAAGCTCCGACGGTGATTTTGCGCATACCGCTGCGGCCCGTCGGAAACAGCGCGGCGTGCCAGCCGAAGAGACGTTCATCGGTGAGCGGTTCGTCGTAGTTGCGGGTCGCGTCGAGCATCATCTCGACGACCCCGTCGCCGCTGCGGTCAGCAGATGTGAGCGCACCGACATCCATTCCAAGCCGACGCGCGATAGAGGAACGCACTTGCTCCGGATTGAGCTTCTCTCCCTCGAGCTCGCTGGTCTCGAGAACGTCGTCGGTCAGCGTCCGGAGGACGGCTTCCTCGCGGAGCGAAAAGCCGAGCGCTTCCATTCGACCGATGAGCCGCCCCTGGCGGTGCCGGACGTCGGCGAGGGGCTCGGCAAGCTTCTGGCTGTCCCAACGAAATCGAGGCCAGCCCCGGCGTTCGTAGATATACATTATCCGCACTTCCTGCGGAGATTGTAGACGACAATCTCCGCAACGCGGAACGCTTCTACGCACGTTTTCGGGGAGAATAGGCCCTCTATTCTCCGCCGGCGATCTTGTCCGCGCAGACCACGGCCGGCCCGCGCGTTCCACGCGAGCAACGTCGGGCCTGCCCCCGGTCGCGTCCGCCACGGGCTGGGTTGACAGCGCAATCGGAAACATGTTACTGCAATCCGCATGCAACAAGCTTCGGAGGGAGCCTGCCACAAGAACTGCGCCTCCGGTCAGTGCTGCACCGACAGATTGGCGTATTTTCTAGGTCTGGAAGGCGGTCGGCTCACCAAGGAACGGGAACTATTGCTGCAACTAAGTTGCGATTGTTCGTCGCACTTCACCCCCGAAGACCTCCAGAAGGCGCTCGCGGCGCGCGGCTCTCGCATGGCGATGACGACCATCTACAGGAACCTGCCGGCGCTGGAGAAGGCGGGAATCATCCGCCGCACCACGTTCCGAGAGGCGGACGCGAACGGGGCCGCGACCTACGAGCACGTGTGGGGACGACCGCACCATGACCACCTGCTCTGCCAGGGTTGCGGCAAGAAGGTCGAGTTCCAGTACGACGCCCTTGAGGTACTCCAGGACGAAGTCGCCCGAAAGTACGGATTCAAACTCGCCTACCACCACCTCGAGTTGGTGGGACTCTGCTCGGACTGCGAAAGCCGCAAAGAGAACGAGCCAGCTGGAGGTTCGGCGCGGTGAAGGAGATTGCGCGGACCGAGGTTCAACGCAGGCCGGCCACGGCCGAGCGCCACTGCGACTTGCGCTGCGATTGCGGCTCTCTGCTCGCGCGTCGCGCCGGGGACCACATCGAGCTGAAGTGCCGGCGCTGCAAGCGGGTAGTCGGTATTGCCGTGATTGTCGCGGCGGGAGGGAACGGCACATGTGACGCGTGTTGAAGGCAACCTATAGGCACTGACCGAGCGCGTGTGCGCGCGCCTCTTGCGGCCAGAGGACCTTGATCCCTGAGCCCGAATGAAAGCCCGAAGTGGGCGTTCGTTCGAGCATTGAGATCCGGACCTCGAGCCTCAGGTCCGGAATTGGAGATTACCAATGAGGACCACGACCTTTATCGCCTTTACTTGCCTGGCAGCGATCGCGAGCGTCACCGAAGCGCACGCCGACCGGCGCATCTTCGCCTACACCTACTCGTACCAGACCCTGCCCAAGGGGGAGCTCGAACTCGAATACTATCTCGACGCGGGGATCAACGGCTGGGACGACCCTAAAACCCCGAAGCGGGAGCGTGATTGGAGCCACGTCGACTGGCAGCACCAGATCGAATTGGAGTACGGCGTCACCGACCGTCTCGATATCGGTTTCTACAACGTCTTCAGCCAGGAGCCTTTCGATTCGTTCCGTTACGAGGGAGTCAAGCTGCGCTCACAGTACCGCTTCGCTGAACGAGGCGAGCTTGCCGTCGACCCTGCCGTCTATCTCGAAGTCGGCTACTCCGGCGACGAGGTCAAGACCGAAGAGATGCTGATCCTGTCAAAGAGGCTCGGGCGTTTCGATTTTTCGTTCAACGCCAAGGGCGAGCAGGAGTACGTGGTCGACGACAAGGAGTGGGAGTTCGAGTTTCTGCCGCTGCTGGCGGCGGGCTACTACTTCACCAATAGCGTCGCGCTCTCTGTCGAATATGTCGGCACGCTCAAGATCGAAGAGGGCGAGGTCGAGCACTTCGCGAACTACTTCGGTCCGGCGCTGAGCGTGGCCGGCGGAGCGTTCTATTGGACGCTGGCCGTGCAGCCTCAGCTCGGGAGTAACACCGATCTCGCCGCGGTGCAGATTCGTTCACTGATCGGTGTGGAATTCTGAGGCACGGTATGAGAACGACAGAGCCGCTTCTGATCTTCTCGGCAGCCGCGATGATGGCGCTCGTCGGCGGCTGCGCACTGCTCACTCCGTCGCCGATCTCCGAACGCTCGCCCGAGCTTCGGCTGGTCTCGACGAAGTGTTCGGTGTGCCATCCTCAACCGGAGGAGGGAAGTCTGAGCGAGAGCCAGTTCGAAAAGGTGCTCGCAGCGCACGTCAGGCGCGTGCGTCTGTCCGTCGAAGATGAGGAGGCTCTACGGAGCTACCTGGTGAGGGACGACAAGCGGCAATCCCTCGGCAAGCCGAATACGGAACCCTCGAGATCTTGCAGGCCGGCTCCCGGTTCCGCAGGGTGTGAACGCTGATGCCCAGCGCCTGCGCGAACCGGGCTTGGGAAGGGCCGACACCGCCTCGCGACAAGTGTTCATCCGGATACGAGCCACCCCCGCGACCGGCCGGCGTACTCTTCGAACGTGCCGCGACCTTCCGTGGCACCCGTAGCCGTTGACGCACCGCATCCTCCGCACTAACGCCTGCAACGGCGGCCGGTTTGCGTCTTGGTGGCACCCGGCCGTACAGTCCGCGCGCGACGCCTCGCCATGTCTCGCGACACCCCACCAACTTCACCGGACCAAGGCGAACGCCGGCAGGCAACGGTGCTGTTTGCCGACATCGCCGGCTTCACGGCTCTATCCCAGACCCTCGACCCCGAAGACCTTCGCGATCTGATGAACTCGTGCTTCGCGCGCATCGAGGAGATCGTCAAGGAACGTGGCGGCGAGATCGACAAGTGGATCGGCGACTGCGCTATGGCGCTGTTCGGCGCGCGCACCGCGCTCGAGCGCGCGCCGTTCTACGCATGCGACGCGGCGCTGGCGATTCGCCAGGCGGTCGGAGCCTTCAGCCTGGAAGGCGGAGCGCCGACACCGCTGAACGTACACATCGGCATCAACACCGGCACGGTGGTCGCGGGCGAAGTCGGCGGCTCGGCCAAGCACGATTTCACGGTGATGGGTTCAGTCGTGAACGTGGCGTCACGACTCCAATCCAAGGCCACCGACGGCCAGATCCTGGTCGGAACCGAAACGCGGCGCGCAACCCGGCGCGAGTTCGAGTATTCGGAACCGGTCGAACTCGAATTGAAAGGCATCGATGGGCGCGTGCCGGCCTACTTTCTGAAGGGTTACCTCGGCGACCCAGCGTCGTGGACCCAGGGCGGCGGACGGCGCGCGCATAACGCACCGTTCGTCGGTCGTCAGACCGAGCAGACGAGCCTCGGCGAGTTCGCCGAGCACTTGATAGCCGGCCGCGGAAAGGCGCTGGCGCTGTGGGGCGAGAGCGGGCTCGGCAAAACGCGTCTGCTCGCCGACTTCCTTTCCAGCCTGACACCGCATGCGCTTTGCGTACACGTCGGGCACGCGATTCCGGTAGGGCGCAACCTCAGCTTCTATCCGTTCGCGGGCCTGCTGCGAAGTTGGATGACAGAGGTTCTCGGCGAGAGCGCTGCCGCGCGAGACTCGCAATCGGCGGTCTTCGTCCGCGCCGTCCTCGGGCACGAGGACCCGGAGATCGAAGCCGGCATTTCTGTCATTCTGCACGCGACACTTACCGATCGGCAGCAGCAGAGCTGGGCGATGATGCAGCCGGACGCGCAGGAGCGATTCGTGCACGCGGCCCTCGCACGCCTCGTCCGCAGTGCTGCGGCCACGCGCCCGCTGCTTCTGGTTCTCGAGGATCTCCACTGGGCGGACGATTCGTCGCTCACGCTGCTGGAGTTTCTGCTTCCGTTGGTGCGCCACAATCCGGTCGGCTTCCTGCTGATCGCTCGCCCCGGTTACGACGAGACATCCGAACGTGTCGCGAACTGGGCCAGAGAGGTCCTCGGCAGCGACTGGGAGCAGGTCACGCTCGGTGCGCTGACACCCGAAGAAACGCGGCGTCTGCTGCGCTTCCTGGTGGGATCCGACAGCATCCCGCGCGCGGTCGCCGAGGTGATCATCGACCGAACCGCCGGCAATCCGCTGTTCCTCGAGGAAATCGTCGAGGATCTGCTCGAAAGAGGTGCGCTCGAGCAAACCGAAGACCGGGTGGTAGCCACCGAAGAACTGGCGGTCGCGTCGATTCCCCAGAACATCGAAGGCGTCATCCTGTCGCGCGTGGACCGGCTTTCACCAAATGCCAAGGCCGCAGTCGAGGCCGCGTCGGTGCTCGGACGACAGTTCGAGTACGCGCTGCTAACCACTGTCGCCGGGCAACTGGCCGTGCTCGACGACGCGCTGGCCGAGCTTGCCCGGGCCGGATTCGTGACGACCGCCGGCGCGTCGCCGGCGGTAGCGGGTAAGGCAGCGAGGCAGGCCACAGACACCTACGAATTCCGGCACGCGCTGTTTCAGGAGAGCATCTACCAGTCGCTGGTCAAGAAGCGGCGGCGCGAACTGCACGTCGCCTGCGCAAGAGCGATCGAGACGGCCGACGCCGAAGACCTGACCCACCGCTACGGGACACTCGCCTACCACTACCTTCAGGCCGAGGACCTCGATAGCGCCGAGAACTACCTCTTCCGCGCCGGCGAACGCGCTGCGGCCTTCGCGGCCTCGCGCGAGGCGCTGCGCTACTTCCGCGCCGCGTACGATGTCTACGCGCGAACGCAGCGCGGCAAGGGCGATCCAAAGCGGCGCGCGCTGCTCGAGAAACAAATCGGACTGGCGCTGCTCAACACCGGCGGCCTGGTCGAGAGCGTTCCGCACCTCAACGCATCGCTCAAGCTGCGCGGTGAACGAGTTCCCGATACGCCGCTGCAGCTCAACGCGAAGATGGTTGCGGACTTGTTGGCGATCGTCATTGACCTGTACCTGCGCGGCGGCGCGTTGCGCAAATCGAGGGGGCGCGACGACGACCGCGAACTCTTCGAGATCCTCTACAATCGCTGTCGCGCCCAGAACCCCACCGACCCGAAACGGGCGTTCCAGGACAACTTGGCGGCGATACGGCACCTGCGTCATCTCGACGCGACGACGGTGCCGTACGCGTGCGGAATCTTCGCATCGGCGGGAGCTTTCTTCGCGTTCGCGGGTTTGTCGTTCGCGGTCTCCGCCCGGTTCCTGGAGATCGCACGCAAGCTCGCGGAGGCCGGATCGGACGTCGACCGGTTCCAGTACACGGCGATGTCTTTCGTCAAGACCTACCTCGCCGGCGCGTGGTCCGACGGCGACACGATGTCCCCGCAGCTTCTCGAGCGCGGCATCCGAACCGGGCTGCTGTGGGACGCCGACACCTACCTCGGCCTGCGCGCCGAACTCGAGATCAAGCAGGGCCGTTTCGAAGCCGCCGAGGCGACGATCGCAGCCATCGAAAGCCTGCAGCAGAACTTCGGCTACGGCTTCTCGGAAGCCAACGTGCTCGCCAATCGCGCTTACCTGCTGACCGAACGCGGGGAGTTGCCCGAGGCTTGGTCGGCGATCAATCGTTATTACGAGTCTCGCGAAGAAGACACGCTGCAACTGATCGCGCTCAGCACGCGTGCGAAGATCGAGGTGCGAATGGGCAACCTCGACGACGCCACGCAGACTCTGCAACTGGCAGGCAAACTGGTGACGCGCGCACAACGGATCGCTCCGTACTACCAGTCCGCTTACGTCAGCGCGGCGCTGCTGCTGGCCGTGACCGGCTACGAAGCCGCCGTCAAGAACCGCAGCGGCAAGGCCCGGCAGGCACGCAAGAACTGCGCGACGCTGATCGGTAAAGCCGATCGGATCGCCGAGCTGGTCGCTCGCGATCGCGTGCAAATCTACTCACTCGCCGGACGCTTCGCGCACGCGCGCCAAGACGCCAAGGCCGCGCAGAGTTGGTGGGCGAAGGCGTCCGCGGCTGCCGAAGCGCTCGGCGCAGAGCCGGATCGGCGCCGTCTACGCGAAGAAATCGCCGAGCGCGACTGAGAGCCCGTTGAAAATGGCCCATCTGCGGCGTTGCGCGCGAAACCACTCGCTACGACGTAGCTCCGCTACGCCTCCGCTCGCGGCATTTCGCGCGCGCCTTGCATCTGGACCATTTTGAACGGGCTCACAACGCTTCTTCAAAGGTCTGGCTAGCGGTGGCTCGCGCGGCGCCCACCGCCGTTGACACCTGCGGCTGCCCGGGGCATTAAACGCTCGTTTAGAACGAGCGTTTAACGTGCCGAAACCAGCAGCCGCGCCCGACCCTCAATCGCGAATCCTCGATGCCGCAGAACGGGCCTTCGCCGACTACGGGTTCGACGGCACCTCGATGCGCAAGATCGTCGCGGCCGCCCACGTCAACGTCGCTACCGCCTACTACCACTTCGGCTCCAAGGAAGGCCTGCTGGCCACGGTTTTCAACCGCCGCTTCGGACCGGTCCACGAGCAGCAGTGGCAGTCCCTGCGCAGCCTCGCCAGAGAGTTCGGCCGCACTCCTGCGCCGCTCGAGCGGATCCTCGCGGCGATGCTTCTTCCCCCGCTGCGCCTGGCCGACGGCACGCCGCAAGGTGAGATCGCACTGCGCCTGATGGGACGCGTGCTGGCCGACCCGAACGCGCGCGCACAACGGCTGTTGCAGAAGCAATACGAAGATCTGCGCGCCGCGTGGCTCGCGGCAGTCCAGCGCGGCGTGCCGCGACTGCCCAAGACCGATCTTTGGTGGCGCTTCGAGCTGTTGTGGGGCGCCTTCGTTTTCGTGCTGTGCAATCCCTCGCGAGTCGAGCAACTGACCGGCGGGGTTTGTGATCCCACCGACAGCGACGCGGTGTTGTCGCAGTTGCTGGCGGTGTTCGTCGCCGGCTTTCACGCGCCGGCCGCGGCCAAGCGCAGCGCGGCAAACTCTCGGCCGCGAAGCAGCGCGACTGCGCCACGGCCGCGACCGGGCCGCGCCGAAACCCTCGGCCAGAGGAAACCGCCGCGCAGGTCGCGCGGCACATCCGCAGCCTCGTGATGCCTCGTGATGAAATGAAACGATCTCGCCACGTCACACCGCTGATCGCCGCACTCGCCGCCACGCTGCTGTCGTGCTCGCCGCCGCAGCCGCCGATGGCGCCTCCGGCCGCGAAAGTCTCGGTCACCACGCCGCAGATCGGCACGGTTCAGGATTGGGACGAGTATCCCGGTCACGTCGAAGCGGTCGAGTCCGTCGAAATCAAGACCAGAGTTGCCGGCTACCTCGACTCGATCCACTTCGAGGACGGCGCGGAAGTGGCGGCCGGCGACCTGCTGTTCGTGATCGACCCGCGCCCCTACCAGGCCGCCCTCGACCGCGTGCGCGCCGAACGCGTGCGTGCCGAGACGCAGCTCGAACTGGCGCGCAACGACCTGCGACGTGCCAAGACGTTGCGTGAAAGCCGCGCGATGTCGGAAGAAGAGTTCGACGGCCGCGACAAGGCCGTGCGCCAGGCCGAAGCCACGGTGGCCGCCGCGCGCGCTGCCGAAGCTGCCGCGCAACTCGACCTCGAATACACGCGCATCCAGGCGCCGATCGGCGGCCGCATCGGGCGCCGGCTGGTCACCGCCGGCAATCTGATTGCGGCCGGCGCCGGCGCGACCACGACACTGGCGACGATCGTGTCGCTCGACCCGGTCTACTGCTACTTCGACGCCGAAGAACCGGCTTTCTTGCGCTACCGCGCCGACCGCGCTGCGCAGATGCGCAGCGAACTGGCGCTGGTCGGCGAAGACGGCTTCCCGCACAAGGGCCGCGTCGATTTCTTCGACAACCAAATCGAACCGAAGACCGGCACCATCCGGATGCGCGCGGTGTTCGCCAACGCAGACCGCGCGCTGGTTCCCGGCATGTTCGCCAAGATCCGCGTACCTGCGCGGCCCCCCGGCAAGGCGATGCTGATCCCGGCGGTCGCAGTCGGTTCGGATCAGGCCGGCAAGTTCGTCCTGATCGTCAACGAAGCCGGCGTCGTCGAGCCGCGCCCGATCAAGATCGGCCGCCGCCACGACGCGATGATGGCGGTCACCGACGGACTGACGTTGCACGACCGCGTCATCGTCAGCGGCCTGCTGATGGCGCGGCCCGGGACCAAAGTAGAAATCGTGGACACTGCCAGCGGCGACCCGGCAGCCGCCGACGCGAAACCCGCCGCCGCGGCCAAGCAATGACGGACACCGGTCCGTTCGACGATCCAGTCACGTGAAGTTCTCGCACTTCTTCATCAAACGGCCGATTTTCGCGGCGGTCTTGTCGATCGTGCTAGTGGTGCTCGGACTGGTCGCGCTGACGACGCTGCCGATCGCTCAATACCCGGAAGTCGCCCCGCCCACAGTGTTCGTGATGGCCAGCTATCCCGGGGCCAGCGCAGAAACCGTCGCCGATACCGTCGCGACCCCGCTCGAACAGGAGATCAACGGCGTCGAGAACATGCTCTACATGACGTCGTCGACCGCCAGCGACGGCCACTTGCGCCTCGGCATCACGTTCGAAACCGGCACCGACCTCGACATGGCCCAGGTGCAGGTCCAGAACCGCGTCGCAATCGCGCTGCCGCGGCTGCCCGAAGAGGTTCGCCGCCTCGGCGTTGTCACGATGAAGCAGTCGCCGAGCATCACGCTGCTGATTCAGCTGGTCTCGCCGAGCGGCAAGTACGACGACCTCTTCATGGGCAACTACGCCTTCCTGCACCTGAAGGACCGCATCGCACGGCTGCCGGGCGTCGGCGACGTGCGCATCTTCGGCGTCAGCGAATACGCGATGCGCATTTGGATCGACCCCGACAAGGCCGCCGCGCGCAATCTCAGCGCCGCACAGATAGTCGCAGCGATCCGCGAACAGAACGTTCAGATAGCGGCCGGCGTTTTCGGTCAGCCGCCCCAGCCCAAGGGCAACCTCTTCCAGCTCACCGCCCAGACCCGCGGACGTTTTTCCACGCCGGAGGAGTTTTCCGCGATCATCCTCGCCACCGGCGACGAGGGCCAGGTCACGCGCCTCGGCGACGTCGCGCGCATCGAGCTCGGAGCCAACGACTACAACATACGCGACTACCTCGACGGCATACCGTGCGGCACCATCGGCGTCTTCCAGCTGCCCGGTTCCAACGCGATCGCGACACGCGACGCCGTGGTCCGCGCGGTTGAACAGATGTCGAAGGATTTCCCGCCCGGCCTCGAATACCGGGTGGAGTTCGACACCACCATCTTCATCCGCGACTCGATCCGCGCCGTGGTCGAAACCCTCGTCGAAGCGATGCTGCTGGTGGTGTTCGTGGTCGTGCTGTTCCTGCAGAACTGGCGCGCTTCGGTGATCCCGCTGGCGGCGGTACCGGTGTCGCTGATCGGCACGTTGGCGGTCATGGCGTTGATGGGTTTTTCCCTCAACAATCTCTCTCTTTTCGGACTGGTGCTCGCGATCGGCATCGTCGTCGACGACGCCATCGTGGTGGTCGAGAACGTCGAACGTAACATCGCGCTCGGGTTGTCGCCGGTCGAGGCCACGCACCGGGCGATGGACGAGGTCAGCGGCGCCGTAGTCGCGATCGGTCTGGTGCTGGCGGCGGTCTTCATTCCGACCGCTTTTCTCCAAGGACTGACCGGACAGTTCTACCGGCAGTTCGCGCTGACGGTGGCGGTCTCCACGCTCATTTCGGCGTTCAATTCGCTGACGCTGAGTCCGGCACTGGCGGCCCTGCTGCTGAGGCCCCACCACGAAGAGAGAGACTTCGTCGGACGCGCGATCCACTCCACGGTCGGTTGGGGATTCGCCGTCTTCAACCGCGTGTTCGATTCCGGCCGCGGCAGGTACATCGCAGCGTTGACGCGAGTTCTGCGTCACTGCGGCGTGGCGATCGCGATCTACGCCGGCCTGTTGGTGCTGACCTGGTTCGGGTTCCAGCAAGTCCCGCGCGGATTCGTGCCGCCGCAGGACAAGGGCTACGTCATCGCCTACGTGCAGCTTCCCGACGGCGCTTCGCTCGAGCGCACCAAGGACGTCAGCCACCGCATCTCGGAAATCATGCGTTCGGTGCCGGGGGTCGGCCACGTGGTCGAGATCGTCGGCCTCTCGCTGGTCACGTTCGGCAATCAACCCAACGCCGCCAGCTTCTTCGTCACACTGAAGCCATTCGAGCAGCGAGTGGGGCAAGGCCTCGGCAGCGACGCGATCATCGGCGAGTTGCACGCACGCCTGTCAACGATCAACGACGGATGGATCGGAGTTTTCGGTGCGCCGCCGGTGGACGGTCTCGGCATGGTCGGCGGCTTCAAGCTGCAGGTCCAGGATCGCAATCAGCTCGGCTACCAGGCACTGCAAGCAGGAACCTTCGCGCTCATGGGCGCGGCAGCTCAGGATCCGCGCATCGCCAACACCATCAGCACCTTCCGCGCCAGCGTCCCCCAGGTTTTCCTCGACGTCGATCGCGAAAAAGCCAAGACGATGAAGGTCGCGCTGCCCGAGGTCTGGGACACGCTGCAGGTCTATCTCGGCTCGCTCTACGTCAACGACTTCAGCGCTTTCGGCCGTTCCTACCGCGTCACCGCCCAGGCCGACGCGGCGTTTCGCGTCAGCGGCGACGATGTCGCGAAACTCAGGACGCGCAACCAGGCCGGTGAGATGGTCCCGCTCGGCACCATAGTCACGGTGCGCGACGTCTCGGCTCCGGTCTCGATCACGCGCTACAACATGTACCCGGCCGCCGACCTCACCGGCGCACCGGCACCCGGCATCAGCACCGGCGAGGCGATCGCGGTCATCGACGAATTGGCGGCCAAAGTCCTGCCTCCCGGCATGGCGATCGAATGGACCGAGATCAGCCTGCTGCAGATCATGGCGGGCAACTCGGCGCTCTACATCTTCCCGCTATGCGTGCTGATGGTCTTCCTGGTGCTCGCCGCTCAGTACGAAAGCTGGTCGCTGCCGCTGGCGATCATCTTGATCGTACCGATGTGCCTGCTGTTCGCGATTCTCGCCACCTGGGCGCGCGGCCTCGACAACAACCTCTTCACGCAGATCGGGCTGGTCGTGCTGATGGGTCTGGCCTGCAAGAACGCGATCTTGATCGTCGAGTTCGCCAAACAGAAACAGGACCTCGGCAGCGACCGCGTCAGTGCGGCGATCGAGGCCTGCCGCCTGCGCCTGCGCCCGATCCTGATGACCTCGCTGGCGCTCGCGCTCGGCGTGCTACCAATGATGATCGCCAGCGGCGCTGGCGCCGAAATGCGCCGCAGCGTCGGCACCGCGGTCTTCTGGGGCATGCTCGGCGTGACGTTGTTCGGCATCTTCCTGACCCCGGTCTTCTACGTCGTGATCCGTCGAATGGTGGAGCGCAAGAAGCGCACCGGTAGTCATACCGCTGCATCGACTGCCGCCGTATCGCTGATCGCCGGCGTCGTGCTCAGCGGCCTCGGCAGCGGTTGCGCCGTCGGTCCCGATCACAAGCCGCCCTCGACCGAAACCGCGGCCGCGTTCGCCAACGCGCAGCAGCCCGGAGTGGCGGCCGCGGCGATCGAAGCCGACTGGTGGCGAGGCTTTCACGACGCGACACTCGACGACCTGGTCGCGCGTACCATCGCCGGCAACCAAGACTTGCGCATCGCGGTCGCGCGCATCCGCGAGGCGCGCGCACTGCGCACCGAGGCAACACTAGACCTGGCGCCGGCCGTCACCAGCAGTGCCGGATACAACAAGTCCCTGGCGTCGCGCGACTCGAGCTTCGCTTCCGCCGACACCACCCGCGCGATGCGCGAGTCGGAGAACTTCGACGCTGGTTTCGACGCGATCTGGGAACTCGACTTCTTCGGCGGCACGCGCCGCCGCATCGAAGCCGCCAACGCTACGATCGAGGCGCTCGAAGCCTCGCGCCGCGACCTCGTAGTCACGCTGATCGCCGAGGTCGCACGCAACTATTTCGAACTGCGCGGCGCACAGCACCAACTCGATGTCGGCCGCCGCAATGCCAAGAACGAAAGCGAAACCCTGATCCTGACCGAGTCGCGTCTGCGCGGCGGCCGCGGCACCGAACTCGACGTGGCCCGCGCGCGCACACAGCTGGGCGTCACGCTGGCGACGATCCCGCCGGTCGAAGCTTCGATAAAGTACGCGACCCACCGTCTGAGCGTGCTAGCCGGCCTGCAACCCGCCGTTCTCGTGCCGATGCTGGCGCCGGCCGCCGCGATGCCGCAGGCGCCCGCGCTGATCGCGATCGGCAGCCCCGCAGACCTGCTGCGCCGACGATCCGACATCCGCGCCGACGAACGCGCGCTGGCCGCCGCCACCGCCGGCATCGGCGTAGAGACCGCCGATTTGTTCCCACGCGTGACCTTCAACGGCCGCGTCGCGTTCGCTGCCGACACCATCGCCGACCTCGGCGCGTCCGGCACCGGCAGCTACTTCATCGGACCGCGAATCAGCTGGGCTGCTTTCGACCTCGGCCACGTTCTCGCACGTATCGAAGCATCGAAGGCGCGCGCCGACGCCGAGCTGGCCGCTTACGAGAAGACCGTGCTGGCAGCACTGGAGGAAACCGAGAACGCGCTGGTAAGTTTCGGCCGCGAACGAGCCACGCGCGACCACCTTCGCGCCGCCGCGCAATCGGCCGCCGACGCCAGCCGGCTGGCCCTCCAGCGCTACCAAGCCGGCGTGAGCGATTTCCTGCCGGTGCTCGACGCGCAGCGTGCGCTGTTCGTGATCGACAACCAGCTTGCGGCCAGCGAGACCCGCACATCGACCGCGCTGACCGCGATCTACAAAGCTCTCGGCGGTGGTTGGGAACCCGCGCTCGGTGAGGGACAACCAGCGCAGTAACGACGCGCCGCGCGAGTCGCCGCGCCTGTGGCATCGGCAGACGCACGGTACTGCGAACGTCTCTCGAATTCCTGGCGTCAGCCCGCCGTAGGAGCATTCTGAGAAAGCCATGGACCGCTGGACGTCTGACTGGAACCGCGGCGCGCCGACGCGGATATGCCTGCGCTCGCTGGTCGCCGTCTTCGCCGTGCTCGCGCTGTCACAGTGCTCGACGGCTACCGACACCGTCGGACGGCGCATGCGCGCGGCAGACACCCCGCAAGCCGGAGCCCGCCTCGGAGAGTCGCGCACGAAATCGCTCCAGCCGCGCGACGAAAGGACGCGGCCGGTTCTCGCTGACGACGAACGGAAGGCCGGCTTCGTCGTGTTCCAACGCTCTGTCTTGAAGCGTGTGTCGTCCCATTCCGCGCCCGCAGCCGGCGAAACGCCGCCCGTCATCCGCCTGCAGGCCGCGTGGGACGAGTACGAACCCGCACAGATCGCGGTCCACGCGCTGAGGAACCTCCGCGACGTCGTCGTTTCGGCTTCCGAACTGAGCGACGACAAGGGCCATACGATGCCGGCTTCGACGGTCGATCTGCGCATGGTGCGCTTCTACGCGCTGCGGCTCTCGCTGCGCAGGGGTAGCCGCGTCGGCGTCGTGCCGAAGACCCTCGAACCGGCAGCGCCCATCGCGGTACCGTCCGGCAGCACGCGTCCGTACTGGATCACCGTGCACGTCCCCGACAAGCAGGCCGGGGGCACCTATCGCGGAACCGTCACCGTGCGCGACAAGGACGCGCACGTAGACGTTCCGCTGGAAGTCGAAGTGCTGCCGCTGCGCCTCGACGAAGCCACCGCGATGACGGGCCCCTGGGCACTGTCGGTGCTGCGCAACTATCCGCGCGCCCGAGGCGCCGACGCCGAGCGCATTCGCGCGACGGCAGACCTGGTTTTCGCCGACATTCGCGAGCACGGCATGACGTCGATCGGCATCTTGTCCGGGGACGTGGCCCGACTCGACGACGACGGCCACGCGCAAGTGCCGGACCTCGATGCCGCGCTCGACCTGTACCGTCGTCACGGCTTCACGCAGCCTCTCTTCTACGCGCCGGTCAACTTCCTCAATACCAACAAGATCGGCACCTCGTCGAACTACAAGAGCTACGACGCGGCAGTCAGCGTCAAACTGACGGCAGCGATGACGCGCGACTACACCAGGCGTGCGGCCGAAGCCGGCACTCCCGGCATCGTCTTCGCCCCGGTCGACGAACCGAACCTGGGCGACGGCATTGCACGCGGCGACGCCCCCGAGACGCGCCAGCGCATCGCGACCCAGCTGCTGAAGACCGTCAAATCCGCCGGCGGAAAGACGGCGCTGACGTGCACGCCAGACAGCGCGCGCGTGGCCGATGGCAACCTCGACTACTGGCTGGTCGCCTACAAGAAGTTCGAGCCGACGGTGTTCGCGCAGATCAGGCGCGCGAAGGGCCGCGCCGGGCTCTACGCGAACAGCACGTTGATGGGTAATGGTACCTCGTTCAGCCGCTTTTTCTTCGGGTACTACCCCTGGGCGATGCGCCTGGAGGCCATGATGGCGTGGACCTATCCGCTGCTGCCCAAGCGCTTCCCCGCCAATCTCGGAAGCCAGGCCGAAGGTCCCTTGAACGTCATCGACGGTTTCCTCGGATCCGACGGCAGGCCGATTCCGGTGATCCAGTGGGAGCTGGCGCGCGAAGGGGTCGATGATCTTCGCTACCTGGTCACACTCGCGAACCTGGCCGAACGCGCGAACAAGCGCGGCAGCGCCGACGCACGCCGCGCAGCGGCGGAGGCGACGGCCTTCCTCGCGTCGCTGGGCGGCTCCATCTCTCCCGACGTGCACCTCTACTCGTTCGAGGATCCCAAGACCTTGGAGCCGATAGCATCGGCGGGCTGGAACGAAGCAAGTTTCGAGGCCACGCGCAGGCGCAGCTTCGAATTGGTGAAAAGACTGTCGGCGCTGATCGGGGACGGACCTGCGGGGAATTGAAGCGACGCATTCGACTCTGCCGGCGGCGATCATCGCCGCGACGCTGCTGGTCCAACAGCACTACGCCGTCGACCTGATGGCCGGAGCGCTGGTGTACGCGGCCACCACGGCGTTTCTTCGACGCGTGGAGGTCGTCGGGCTCGAATCGGTGCGCAGCCGCGGTGGCACCTTGCGGTCTCGCGTCATGGCTGCCTGGTATCGTCGTTTGCAACGCGATGTGCCGGCTGCCCGCCCGTCCCCGCCAGCGCGGCCAGGATCTCGTCGAGCTTGGTCGTGATGCGCGGATCGATGTAGCGACCTCGAAGCTCTCGCAGTGAATCGGCTGCGCGATCGAAACGCGCGATGGCCTGGGCGATCAGACGCGAGTCGGTGGCGAGAAAAGCCTGGAATTCGCGAGCGTCGCCGGCGATGCGCGCGGCCAGCAGCAAAAGCGCTGCCTGTCTTGCGGCCGGATCAGCGTCGGGCGCCGCAAGAGCTGTTTGCAACAGAACCGGCGGTATCTGCAGGGGCGCTCGCGATCGGGTTTCCGCACCCGAGGCCCGGCGCGCCCCGGCGGTAGCGGGGTCGCCGAATACGCGTAGCCGCGCCAGGACCTCGGCGCCGGTGGCCGGATCGACTGCGGTCTCGGCCATGTAGCTCTCGCGCCACAGCAGACGACCGAGCAATCCGAGCAGCGCAACGTCGCGGTAGGTTCCGCCGGCGGGCCTGTCGGCGGCGTCGTAGAATTCCAGCGTGGCCCCGGCGCGCCAACACAGATCCTCGACCAGAGTGCGAAGCGAGGAGACGCGGCCGACCACCGTCGCGCGTTGCGCCGCGTCCACTTCGACGACGAGCCCGTCCGTGTCCGCGTCGGCGCTGCCTGCGTCGGCCATGCACAGCGCGAGCGCAAGCCGGAAGAACGCGCGTGCCAAGCCAAGCCCCCTCGTGTGATCGGCTCTGCGATCAACTGCCATCGCCGGCCTCGTGCGCGTCGCCGCGCGCTGTTGCAAGTGCGCACTGGCCGCCAACGGCAGCTACTACGCGACATAAGCGGCGCGCTGCGCGTCGTGGCACGAGGCCGAGGCACCGCCTCAACGGACGTGCGGCGAAGGCAATATCGTCGCAGGTGTTTGCAAAGCTGTTGACAAGTGGGGGGGGGCAGCGATGTAGAAGGGAAACGCCTCTGGTCGGTGCGAGACTCGGGCACGCTGCCGCGTTTGGCTCCCGCACCGCCGTTCCGACTGCTCAGTTCGAGACCGCTTGCTTTCGGCACGTCGCCGCGTTGCCGGGGGCTGGAGGAGGACAGATGAAGGAACGCTTCGTCCCTCGGTTCCTGCCTCGCAGTCACGCTTTCGTCTTGACTACCGTCGTCGTGATAGTCGGGCGGTCGGGTTTGGCCTTGGCGACGGACTGCACGACCAACCCTTGTCCGTGTACCTACATTTGCCCCGCGACGGGGGACTGCGTGATCGGCTCGCAGAAGAACGTCGACCCTGGCGCCAAGATCGACTGCAGCGGGCGGGACATCACGATCGGCAACAGCGGATCGCTGAAGGTGACAGGTGGCGACCTGATCCTTCTTGCTGACGATCTGACCCTGAACGGCCCCGGTGGGCTCATTTATGCTGTGGAGGGGACGGCCGAGGAAGCCGGAACGGTCGAGATTCATCTGACGGGCTCGCTGTTGCTGGCCGGGAAAGTGCGTGCCAACGGCGCGCACGGAGGAGGGTCCATCTACATCGATGCTGCGGGAAACATCTCGATTCCAGAGAATGGCACGGACGGGATAGAGGCCGACGGAACCGAGCCTGACGCAAGCGGGGGCGATATCGTCGTCAGGGCCGGCGGGTCCATGGCCATCCACGATCCGATCCACGCGGAGGGAAATACGAGCGGAGAGTCGGGAGGAGGGAGCGTCGAGCTTCGAGCGGGCGGCGACATCGACGTGTCCGAAGACGGACACCTCAGTGCTCCAGGCAAGACCGAGGGCGGCGGGGTCATCATCCTCAAGTCCGAGGACGGCAACGTCACTTTTGCAGAGCACATAGACGTTGATGGCAAAGGGCCTACAGGCGACGGAGGAACAATCGAGATTGCCGCGGGTGGGTCGATCGCGATCAACGGGCAGTTGTATGCGCGCGGCGGAATCAACGCAGGAGGGGGCACCGCGGCTGGCGGAGAGGTCGTCTTGGAGGCCGGGTGTGGAGGCGTAACGATCAACGCGTCCATCCTCACCGTCGGCGGACAACTCGGTACCGGCGAAGATGGTGGCTCGATCGAGGTCGAAAGCGCCGGTGACATCCTGGTCGCCAGCGGCGTACTGCTGGACACGCACGCGTTGGCTTCGGGCGGCGACGGCGGACCGGTCCGACTCGCGGCTGCGGATCTGGTGAGTCTGGTGTCGGGCTCTACGATCGACAGCCGCGGCAATTCGACCTCGCCGGGCCGTGGCGGCGATGTGTCTATCCGGGGATGCCGCATCGACATTCAGTCGGCAGTCACGCTGGATACCACCGGCGCCGAGGGCGGAACTGTCAAAGCATCGGCGACCGCGGTGCCTCCAGCCGTGGGCACACAGCCCCTGTTCGTGAGCCAGTCTGCGTCGCTCAGGGCGAAGGGGGCGAGCACTGCCGTCGACGGCCGGATCTCCATCTCTCCGCTGACTGCGAAGAAGGGGAAGTGCAGCAACAACGAGGCAATTGCCTGCGTCATCGACCAGGACTGCACGGATGGTTGCCTCACCGGCGATTGCCTCCATGCCAATCCGGACACGCAAGGGGTTACCAGCCAGTTCGATCTGGCGCCCGGCACGCTGGCCGACCTCAGTCTCGGCGAGTGCGAAGCAACCTGCGACTGATCGGACGGAAGGAGGGGCCCGTGAAGCATTCTTCGCATCACATCGCCTTTGTCCTGGCGACGGGGGTCTTGGCGGGTTACTCTGCGGCCTTGCCGGCGGGCGCGGCAGCCGGGGACGGGGAGCGCGTGTGCACCCGGTACGGAGAAGGCGACGTCACGTACCAACCACACAACATCGTGCTGTTCGTCCTCGACGATGTGAGTTGGGCCGAGTTGCCGGCTCTCAACTTGCCGATCAAGTGGCCGGACGACGACTCTCCACCTACGTCGGGTGCGGTGTTGAGCGAAGCTGTGCTTCGCCGGCCAGATCTCAACCGTTTGGCTGCCCGGGTCTACGCCGCATCGGATGGCGAAGACTGTGGAGTCGGTCCCGCCGGCACCTCCGACCCGGCCGTCAGCGCCGACTCCGCCTGTCTCGGCGCCGCCGACGGCAATCCCGTCGTCCCGGTCGATTTGCAGTCGGGAACTCCTCAGGCCTCGGGCGCGGCCGATTTTCGATATGAGACGGGCATCGGTGCCGATGACGTTCACCATATCTTGGAAGGCCATGGCGGGCTGTCACTGCTGGCGCGCGAGGGCGTCGCCTTCTCGAGGTACTACGCCACCTCCGCGAAATGCGCACCCACACGGGCCTCGATCATTACCGGGCGCTATCCGCACCAGATATCAGTACCCCGGAACAGGATGGAGCTCCCAGACCAGCAGATCACCATTGCGGACTATCTCAAGAGCATGTGTGAGGACCCTGAGGAAGGCGACACCCCGTCCAACACGCCGTGCTATGCGACGAGCTTCGTCGGCAAATGGGGATTGGGAAGGCGGCCGGGACCTTGGGAACGCGGGTTCGATGAGGCTTTCTACTACGCGAGCGATCATAGAAAGCACTGGGCGCAGACAAAACTGGAGTGCGCACCAGTCGAGCAATTTTATTGCACGCCGTCCTTGAGCTCGGGCGCGGAGTGTAACGACTCGACCCCGTGCGCTACGGGCGAAGTATGCTCGACAACTCCGCATCCGGGCTGGGACGGCTACTGCTACGAGGCTCAGCCGACGACCACGTGCGACCCGAACGGCTCCTGGTGCTCGGGCGATCTGTGCGACCCCAGCGGCACTTCCTGCTCGGCAGGCCTTCAGTGCCTGCCTTGGAGCGCCTACCTCGGGCCGATGCCGCAACTCGCCTGTCACCCCGAAGACAGCGGCAGTCCGTCGTGCTGTAAGGCGAAGAGTACACGCAACGCAATCAGAAGTGACATCTATGACTTCTCGGAGAAGAGGCTCGCGAGTGGCGCCAAGTTTTGGCAGGTGGACAGGGGGACTTCCCGACCGTGTGACGAAAATGCAGGGCCGACGACGGAGACGCGATGTTCCTACGATACGCGCTACTACCGGGACGTGGCCAAGAACTTCATCCTCAGACACGCCCACGACAGCACTGCCGAAGCCGACAATCGTTTCTTCCTCTATTTCGCACCTCATGCCCTGCACCACCGCAGTGATGCGCCGCTGAAGACCCAGGAGCACTACGCAACAGCGGGTTTGGAGCCCGAGCTGCCGTCCAAGGCGCAGGCCGGGAGGAAGTTCTGGGGGGCGCTGGAGGAGATGGATGCTGCGGTGGGCGAGATTCTCAATGTGATCAACGGATACTGCGACGGGGATCCCGTGGGATTGGGGATCAATTACGGTGTTTCCTGCAGCAGCAACGACGACTGCATCGCCAACGCGACGTGCAACACGACCTTGAAGCAGAACACCCTGGTCCTGTTCACGGCCGACCAGGGACGCCCGAGCGAAGGCTATGGGGAACCTGGTCTGCGCGGCGGCAAGGGCTCGGTATACGAAGGCGGCATTCGCGTGGGGCTTCTGGCCTGGGGGCCTGGCCTTGGGGTCGATCCGGGCCGGTTTCTCGAGACCCCGATCGGCAGCCAGGTCGACTTGTTCGCGACAATTGCGCACGCGGCCGGATGCAAGCCGGACGTGGTCGGCGATGGTGAAGCGCGTTATCAGGTGAAGGTCTGCAACGACGGCTCGCGCAAGTTCTGCAGCGACGGCGGCGATTGCCCGGGAGGCGTGTGCCAGACGCGCTTGCTTGCGGGCCATACGCTGCTGCCGGACCTCTCGCCGGACATCGCCGGATCCACGTCGATCGAGCCGCGCCGGTTCGCATTTGCGCATTGGGGCGGCGCCAAGACGGTCGTTGCGCATCCGGATGAATTCGGTGTGCGGGTGTGCGGGCGCAAGATAGAAGAGCCGAGAAGCCAGCAGCAAGGCTGGATAGAGCGGGTGCGCAGGCTGCACTCGTGCAGTACCTGCACGACGAATTCGGACTGTGACAGCGAGAAGTGCCGGAGCGACGGGTCGTTTTGCGTGCCGGACGCTGACAAGACCTACTGCGAGCAGGGGAACTCGAACTGCGATCCGAAACGATACGCCCGCTGCGGACCGACGGCAGCCTGCGGCAGTGGAGAATCGTGCACGCAGTTGTTGGCGCCGTGCGTGAGCGAGAACGACGGGTGCACCAAACCCGCGGTCTGGAAGCTGCGCGGGAGTGGTGGCGACGGCAATGCCGATGTGACGGTCAGCGCGTTGTTCGATCTGGCGACGAACCCGGAGGAAGTCGATACGGTTGACCCGCAAGAACCCGGCGCGAGCGTTCTGAGCAATTGCGCGGTGGCCAACCCGACGCAGCAAGACGTCGAGGACGAAACGAAGCTGGCCTCCGTCCAGGATCAACTGCAACAGCGACTAAACGGCTGGTTCGACTGCGTGACCGGGGGAGGGTCGAACACCGATTGCGACGCCGAGATGCACCACTGACGCCGCAAAGTCGCCTCCAGTGCTGCGGGTAGCGCATACGAACTGAAGCGGGGAGCTGACATGAAACGACTGATTGCATCACTGACGGCTGCGGCCTTGTCGGCGGGCGTTTCGGTGCCGGCCGGAGCCGCTACGCAGTTCACTGGCCCGGCGCCGATCAGTGCGCACGCGGCGACCGACCCGCAGCAGTTCACTCCGCGGCTCGGCGTTGGCTGGGATGACGACACACCGGCGCTGACCACGGACGGAAGCGGCGTCTGGGTTGCCGTATGGTCGTCTGATGATGCGGTAGCCGGTGTGAGCTCGGGTGCGCACTCGGCCGTTTTTGTCCGATCGGTCGATGATGGGACGACATGGACTGCGCCGCAGGTCGTGCGTTCCGAATTCGCAAACGACATTGGAGAGGAGACGGTGTTGGCAACAGATCGAAACGGGCACTGGATCCTGGTTTGGATGCCGGATGTGGTGACGCTGAAGACGACACAGTCGTTCGACAACGGTGTTACGTGGCAGGCTCCAGAAACCCTGGTCACCGGCACCGCGTTGCAAACTTCTCCGGCAATCGCCACCGATCGCGCGGGTACCTGGATCATCGCCTGGGATTCGGATAGTTCGCTTGGCGGCACCATCGGCAACGATGGAGACATTCTGTACTCGCGCTCGACCGACGACGGCGTTAACTGGTCGGCTCCGACGTACTTGAACACCAATGCACCGGATCCCTTGAACTGGAACGCAGAACTAGAACCGCGACTGGCAACCGACGGCGCAGGCACATGGATCGCGGCATGGGAGGTTAACGGCGCCCGTACGGAAGTGGCTCGCAGCACGGACAACGGTGCGACCTGGCAGCCGCCTGCGGAGGTGAGCTCAGCGGGAAGAGGCGGAGGCACCGCCCCGGACATCGCAACAGACGGTGAGGATCGATGGGGCGTCGTTTGGACGAATCGCTTCGGCCAAGCGGCGGGCCACATTTACTACGGCGTCTCGTCCGACGACGGTGCGACTTGGTCTGCCGAGCAAGTGCTGCATACCGACCTCGCCAAGAGTGACAAGACCGATGACGGCGCGGTGCGCATCGTTGCGCGCAGCCCGAACGACTGGCAAGTGGTGTGGATGTCCACGCATCCGCTCGGCTCGATCGGCGACGATTTCGACATCCTGACGTCGTATTCGCGCGACGGCGGCGCCACCTGGTCGTCTCCGGGCGCCTTGGTCCCACGCGCGGCGAACGACAAGGATGCCTTCGACCGCGATCCCGCCATCGCCGCCAGTCCGACCGGCAAGACGATCGTGCTGTGGGGCTCGGACGACTCGCTGGAGGGCACGATCGGAGCCGACTGGGACATATTGATGGCACAGGCCCGGCGCGACTGCGCCGCTGCTCCGCGCGAAGACTGCCTGCTTGCAACCCGCCCGCGCGCGTCGAGTCTCACCTTGAAGGACGGTTTCGGCGGCGCCGACAAGCTCGCCTGGAACTGGCGCTACGGCGAGTCGACGACCAATGCCGATCTGGGGCAACCGACCACGACCTCGGACTATGTACTGTGCCTCTACGACGAGGTTGGCGGAGCACCGGGGCTACTGGCCCAGTGGGAGGCACCAGCCGCCTCGACGTGCAGCGGCGTACCCTGCTGGAGCGAGACGGACGGCGTGATCACCTACAAGGATGCCCAGCGCGTGCAGGGACCGACCAAGGCTCTGTCGGTAAGTGCAGGCGCCGAGGGATCTGCCAAGATACGACTGCGTGCCAGCGGCCCCACGTTGATTCCGCCACGACTTCCGCTGCCGATAACTCCGTCGGTGCGCGTCCAGCTCGTCAACCAGGAAAACAACGTGTGCTGGGATGCGACGTTTTCGACAGCCAGCCGCAACGACACAACGGTCCTGAAGGCGAGGTCGGACTGAGAGACGAGCGCGACACTTCGGTCGCCGGTCAGCGCGTGAGGTACGGCTGCGACCGGGCGGCTGGGTACGCATACGCGACGACGCTCGGGCGGCGGTTGTCGGCAGGTTCCGATCGCACTTCCATGTACCATCACGATTTCGAACTGCTCGGCCACTCGCTGTCGATCTGGAACGCGACCTTTCTCGCCGCAGCACTGGCCGGCTACGTTGCGCTTCGCTTTGCAGCAACAGCCGAGCCGCGCCTGAACTTCTTGGCGTTGCGCTACCTGGCAAGCCTCTACCTGATGGTGCTCGGGGCGCAGCTTTT
>Ga0172375_10002630_pt1 | contig 27838 bp, 24 predicted proteins | sample LakKiv1m_FD_114537 | JGI IMG/M metagenome (GOLD analysis project Ga0172375, IMG submission 114537) | Freshwater microbial communities from Kabuno Bay, South-Kivu, Congo - kab_092012_11.1m | ecosystem: Environmental > Aquatic > Freshwater > Lake | place: Democratic Republic of the Congo... | reverse complement strand
TTCTTACTGGATCGTTCCTTCCATTGAGATCGTGCACGACCGTATCGGTATCGAGGTCATGCGGGGGTGTCCCCATGGCTGCCGGTTTTGCCAGGCCTACGCATCATTTTATCCTCTGCGTCTATTGCGCAAGGAAAAAGTCCTTGCGATGGCCCGTCGGCTTTATCGCATGACCGGCTATGAAGAAATATCCCTTCTGTCTTTGTCGAGTTCGGACCACCCGCAGTTAAAAGAGATCGTCGAGGCACTGGTCGCTGAATTCAGGGACAAAGGCGTGAGTATCTCGTTGCCGTCCCTGCGCGCCTCCAGCCTTGTCGGGGAGCTTTCCCATGTCTTTGCAACGATGCGCAAGACGACCCTGACGTTTGCTCCCGAGGCCGGCAGTCAGAGATTGAGGGACATCCTTGGAAAGAAGCTCAAACCCGAGGACATCTTCGATGCGGCCCGCCAGGCCTTCCGGGCGGGTTACAGGACGCTTAAGTTGTATTTCATGATCGGCCTTCCGACGGAAACGGAGGAGGACCTGCGCGACATTGTTTCTTTCTGTCTGGCCATGTCTTCTTTGAAAAAAGAAGTGGATGGGCATCCGGCGCGGCTCAATGTGACCATATCGAATTTTGTGCCCAAGCCCCATACGCCGTTCGAGAGGGCCGCCATGTGCAGCGTCGGAGACTTGGCCGCAAAACAGGAGTTCTTGAAGAAGGCCCTGGGGCATAAAAGGGGATTGATCCAGCTGAAATTTTATGACCCGCACATGAGCTGGCTCGAGTCGGTCCTGGCGCAGGGAGGCCGGGAATGCGGCCGGGCCATTGCCGCTGCCTGGGCCGCCGGCGCCAGATTCGACGCCTGGAGCGACCAATTCAATCCTGCCATCTGGAGAGAGGCCTTGTCCGCCCATCATGTCGATGCGCCTTTGTTGACGGTAGGCAAACAAGAATCTTTCGTCCTGCCGTGGGCCTTTATCGGGACCGGCGTTCCTGCCTCGCGCACCTAAAACACCTGCACGTCTTTTTTATTTCTCAAAGCCGGCCGTGGCCTATTTTTCGGCCTTTCGGTGAAGGAAAACGTTGACGCGCCGCGCTAATTATGTTACCTTATATTACATAAATATTTACAGCAAGAAGTTAAGACCTCATGGGTTAAAATGGAGAGAGGCCATGGCCAATTTAACTAAGAAACTATCGATTGCATCCAGATCCCTCAGGCCGCAGCTCATCATTGCATTCTGCCTCATGTCCATCATCCCCATCCTGGCGCTTTTGAATTTTGTTTTTCCCAGCCTTCTGCCGAAAAATTACCTGGCTATCATCATTTTTGCCATCGTGATCATGTCCCTTTTGGGGTTTGTCGTCGTCAAGCGCATCGTCGATCCCATCATCGAGATCAATTCCGAGGTCAAGGTCATTGCCTCCGGCGAGCTCAGCCACCAGATCAACATCTCCCGCGAGGACGAGATCGGCGAACTGAGCCATTCCTTGAACCAGATGACACAACGTATCAAGAGCAATATGGACGAGCTCAAGATTTACGGCGAACGCACCAAGGACATCAATCTCCAGATCAACCGCCAGGTGATCGCCCTGAACGGCCTTTTGCAGATTAGCAACTTGATCACAAAGAACGCCCATCTCAAAGATGTCTATGAAGTTACAATCTCCAAGCTCGCCCAGATGGCGAATTCGTCTTTGGCGATCCTGATCTTCAAGAAGGACGAAGGGTTTGAGGTCTCGGCGCAGTACGGCTTGGGGGAGGAGACGGTCAGCTGTCTGATGATGGCCTCTAACAGCGGTTTATTGTTCCATTTGTTGGCGGCTTCCAAGCCGTTCCTGAAGGTGGACGATACGACCCAGGGCGGCATCAGCGAAGAATTCATGAAGTTTCTGGGCGCGCGCAACCTCTTGGTACATCCGATCCTGATGCAGGGAAAACCTCACGGGATCATCGCAATCGGCAACATGCTCGATAAATTCAAGTATTCCAACGACGACGTCGAGTTGATGAGCATTTTTGCCAAGCAGCTGTCGATTGCCGTCGAGAATGATTTCCTGACGCAGAAAGTCCGGGACCTGGAGGTCAAGGACGCCCTGACAGGGCTTTTCAACAAGCGCTATATCACGGTCAGGTTTGAGGAAGAGATCATGCGCGCCATCTCCCTGCAGGAGCCGTGTTCTTTTGTGGCCGTTGTGGTGAATAACATGCAGGAGTACCGCAAGGCTTACGGCGACGCGGCTGCGGACGATGTCCTGGTGAGGGTCGCGGCATTGCTGAAATCTTCCATCCGGGAGATCGACCGGGCGGCCCGCCTGGATGAAGGCGTGTTCGGCATCGTCCTGCCTCAAAAAAACAAACGCCAGGCCGAGCACGTGGCTGAACAGTTCAAAGACAAGCTCCGGGCGGCGTTCCAGGGCGCCGACATGAAGAAAAAGGTACAGTTCGGCTTCAGTATTGTTGAGAACCCTATCGACGGCGCCGATTCCCTCACGCTGTTGCGCAAGGCCATGGAATTATCGGGAGCAGGGATTACCCTGTAGCCTTTTGCCGGGTTTCCTTTTTTTGAGGGACGGGGATATAAGGACAGGAAATGACGTCATCTTTCAAGAGAGTCACAACGAAACAACTGGGTGAGCTCCTCATCGAGAGGAAGATCATCACCGCCGAGCAACTGCAGAAGGCGCTGGAATATCAACGCGTCAATGGCGGGTTGGTCGGCGAAATCCTTGTCCAGCTGGGTTTCTCCAGAGAGGAAGATATCGCCCAGGTGCTGACGGCGCAATACGGTTTTCCCTATCTGCCGCTGATCAATTACGATATTGATACGGAGGTCGCGCGCGTCATCCCCGAGCAGGTCGCACGTCAGTATTGTCTTATCCCGATTGATAAAATCGGCAATAACCTTACCGTCGCCATGTCGAACCCTCTCAACACGCAGGCCATCGAAGACGTGGAAATGATCACTCAGTGCGTGGTCCAGGCGTTCGTTAGCACCACGACTGACATTAAGAAGGCCATTGAGAGGAGCTACGCCAAAAAGTAGGCCTTTGTCCAGATGGCTTCTTTCAAAAGATCGGTCCTGAGTCTGATGGTTCCACCCCAAGCGTTCGTCCAAATTTCCTTCCACAGGAAAGGCCAATGAGTTCCCTAAGAGAGCGCCTGCAGGACATCCTCATTAAAAACAAGCTGATATCCGAAGATGACCTCAAGCTGGCCCTGCAGGTCCAGAAAGAGCATGGCGGCAGTCTGAGCGATTGCCTGGTGAAGCTGAACCTTATCGGCGAGAAAGACCTGCTTGTGGCGCTCAGCGAAGGCCTCGGGTTCCCGCCGATTTCTCTGGCGCGTTTCAAGATCGAACCCGAGATCCTCAAACTTATCCCTAAGGACATGGCCAAGCATTACCAGATCGTCCCCGTCGCCAAAATGGGGCATACGCTGACGGTGGCCATGGCCGACCCCCTGAACATATTTGCCATTGATGACGTCAAGGCATTGACAGGTTTTGAGATCAATCCCATCATTGCCGACCAGAAGGAGATCCTGCAGACCATCGAGAAATATTACGAGGAGCCGGCGACCCAGGTCTTAGATGAGATCATCAAGGATATCTCGGACATGGATATCGAGGTGGTCCGCGCCTCGCGCGAGGGCGGGCTCGATGCCCAGGAGCTCGTGCGCCTGACAAAAGAGGCGCCGGTCATCAAGATCACGAATCTGCTTTTGGAAAAGGGCATCGAGATGAATGCCAGCGATATCCTGATCGAGCCCTGGGAGCGCTCCATGCGCGTGCGCGTGCGCGTGGACGGGATGCTGCGTGAGATCGAGGGCCCGCCGCTGAAGTTCCATGCGCCGATCGTTTCGCGCATTAAGGTCATGTCGGAACTGGATATTGCCGAACACCGCCTGCCGCAGGACGGCCGTTTCAAGGTGAAGATCCAGGATCGCTTTGTCGATTTTCGCGTCTCGATCCTTCCGTCGTTCTTCGGCGAGAAGGTGGCGCTGCGTATCCTGGACAAGAGCATGGCGACGCTCGACCTGGACCGCCTGGGATTCGATGTCGACACCTTGGCCACCATCAAGGCTGGCGCCGACCGGCCCCACGGCATGATCCTCGTCTGCGGTCCGACGGGATCGGGGAAAACGACGACGCTCTATTCAGTCCTGAAATACGTCGATTCTCCCGAGGACAATATCGTGACCGTCGAAGACCCCGTGGAATATCAGCTGGAAGGCATCAACCAGGTGAGCGTGCGCCCCGAGATCGGCCTGACCTTCGCCGGATGCCTGCGTTCGATCCTCAGGCAGGATCCGGATACGATCATGGTCGGCGAGATCCGCGATTTCGAGACCGTAGACATTGCCATCAAAAGCGCTTTGACCGGCCACTTGGTTTTAAGCACGCTCCACACGACGACCGCCGCCGGGACCATCATCCGGCTTGTCAATATGGGCGTTGAACCTTTCCTGATCACCTCTTCCGTTATCTGCCTGATCAATCAGCGTCTCGTCCGCAAGGTGTGTGATTCCTGCAAAGAGAGTTATGAATTGTCGCCGGACGTAGCGGCGTCCGTGGGAATCCCCTCGACGAAGAAAGGCGCCGCCGTTTTCCGCGGCAAAGGTTGCAAACGTTGTTTTGGTATCGGTTATTCAGGCCGCCTGGTCATCGGCGAAGCCCTGGTATTGACTCCAAAGGTCAAGGACCTGATCATCCAGAGGGCGCAGGAATATGAGGTCAAGGCGGCCGCCCGCAAAGAAGGCATGAAGACGCTGCGGGAGAACGGGATCAGAAAGGTCCTGGAGGGCAAGACGTCCTTAGAAGAAGTCCTGCGTGTCACGGCGCCGGATGAACCGATTGAGAAGAATGAAAAATGAAAAATTGAGAATGAACAATGGAAACAAGCACAGGGGCGGGGCGTTTGAGTATCAACCATCGGCCTTTTGGCGGTCGGTGAATGAGAAACAGATTTGCTTCTGTGAGGATTTTTAATTCTTCATTTTTCATTGTTAATTTTTAATTAATTTTTCTATGGCGACACTTAAAAAAAGACTCATGGATGCCCTTCTCCAGGCGAAATTATTGACGCCCCAGGATTTGGAGAAGGCCGAGCAGATCCAGACCAAGACAGGAGAGAACCTGAAGGACATCCTGATCAAACAGGGTTTTGTGAAGGAGAGGGATCTGATCGCCGCACTTGCCAAAGAGCTTTTCATCCCTTATCTTGAACTGGCGAAATACAAGATCGACGCCCAAGTCATCGAGCTGCTCCCGGAAAAGGTAGCGCGGCAGTATAAGACGGTTCCCTTGTCCAAGATCGGCAATGTCCTGAGCGTCGCCATGAGCGATCCGCTGAACGTCTTCGCGATCGACGATCTCAAGGCCATCACGGGCTACGACATCGACATCGTCCTGGCCAGCGAGAAAGATATCACCAAGACCCTTGATAGGTTCTTTAAAGGGGTGACGGACGGCGAGGAGATATCCGCCGTCGCCGAAGAGGACAAGGGGCGCGATGTCGAGGTCATTAAGACCGACGGGACGATTGAGCTGGGGGCCGTCTTGGAGGAGAGCGAAAAGGCCCCCATTGTCAAGATTGTCGACCTGATGCTGACGGAAGCCCTAAAGAAACGCGCCTCCGATATCCATGTCGAACCTATGGAGCACGACCTGAGGATACGCTACCGTATCGATGGCCACCTCTTTGATGTATTTCGTCTGCCGAAGAAGAACCAGAACGCGGTCCTGGCGCGCCTGAAGATCATTTCAGGCCTCGATATCACGGAGGCCCGCCTGCCTCAGGACGGCCGGTTCAAGGTCAAGCTCAGGGACCGGGAGATCGACTTCCGCGTCTCGGCGTTGCCCACGACCTTCGGCCAGAAGTTTGTCCTGCGCACGCTCGATAAAGCCAAGCTCTCGGTCGGTTTTGAATCCCTGGGTATGACGGAAGAGCCTAGGCGCCTGTTCGAAGAAGCGATCACCAAGCCTTACGGCATGATCCTGATCACCGGCCCGACGGGTTGCGGGAAGTCGACCACGCTGTATTCCATTCTCAATAAGCTCAATAAGCCGGAGTCGAACATTGTGACGATCGAAGACCCCGTCGAATATCAGGTGGAGGGCATCACACAGATCGCCGTGAGGCCCGAGATCGGCCTGACCTTTGCCTCGGGGTTGAGGTCGGTTCTCAGGCAGAGCCCCGACGTGGTCATGGTCGGCGAGATCCGGGATTCCGAGACCGCCGATATCGCGATCAAGGCATCCTTGACCGGACAGGTGGTTCTCTCGACGCTCCACACCAACGATGCCGTCGGCGCCATCACGCGCCTCATCGATATGGGCATTGAGCCGTTCCTGGTCGCCTCAAGCCTTATCGTGACGTCCGCCAAACGTCTGTGCCGCCGCATCTGCCAGCGCTGCAAGGAGCCCGTCGATATTCCCAAAGAGACGTGGAAAAAACTGGGGCTCGACCGGGTGATCAAAGACGGAGAAACACCAACATTTTTTAAAGGCAAAGGGTGCCATGCCTGCAATAATTCCGGTTATTTTGAACGCATCGGCATCCATGAGGTGTTGATGATCGACGATTCCATCCGCGGGCTCATCATCCAGAGGGCTTCCACCGGGCATATCAAGGAGTTTGCCATGAAAGAAAAGGGGATGAGGACCTTGAGGGATGACGCCATGCTCCTGGTGGTGCGCGGGATCACGACCTTAGAAGAGGCGCTGCGCGCAACGACAGAAGAATAAATCTTTTGATTTTAAGTAGGCAAGACCGTTAAGCCTTGTATAATAGAATTCTACAAAGGTGTCCTGATGAGCGAACAGAAGGTGCTGGTGATCGATAGTGATGAAGCAAGCTGCGCCCTGATCAAGACGGTGCTGACCACGCGCGGCTTTCAGGTGACGGTTGCGCTGACGGCGCGTGTGGGCCTGCAGTTTTATGAACAGGATACGCCGGGCGCCGTTTTTATCGATCTCGGTCTGAAAGACCTCGACGTCCGCTACCTTGTGCGCGAATTCCATCATAGGGATGAGGCCATGGCCATCGTCATCATGAGTTATCAGGAGACAGCCAACCTTGTCCAGGAGTCGTTGTCGCTGGGCGCCACCGATTATTTGTATAAGCCGCTGCGGTCGGAAGAGGTTTACTTCAAGGCCAAGCAGGCGTTTGAGATCAGAAAATTTGTCGTCAATAACAGCCGCGCCCTCAAGGGGATCGAAGAACGCAATATATCGCTGCAGAAACAGAACCTGCTGTTGGCGCGGCGCATCGAAGAGAGCACGAAGAATCTGACGCATCTCTATGAAGATCTTAAAGAGACATACATGCGTACGATCAAGGCGCTGGCGCACGCCATCGACGCGCGCGACCACTATACTTTTTCCCATTCCGACAACGTGACGCGTTACGCCGAGGCGATCGCGCGGCAGATGAATGTGGATCCCACCTATATCAATGACATCAGGGACGCCTGCCAGTTGCATGACCTGGGCAAGATCGGCGTTCATGATAATGTGCTCAGCAAACCCTCCGCGCTCACAGATGATGAATTCAATCAGATCAAGCAGCATGCCGAAAAAGGCGCGCAGATCCTGGAGCCGTTGAAATTCTTGGAAGCTGTCATTACGATCGTCAAGCACCACCACGAGCGCTGGGACGGCAAGGGCTATCCCGACGGGCTCAAGGGCGAAGAGATCCCCCTTGGCGCGCGCATCATGACGGTTGCCGACAGCTACGATGCGATGGTCTCGGCGCGGCCCTACCGCAAAGTGGGCATGATGAAATCGGAGGCCGTCGACGAGATAAAAAAGAACAGCGGCCTGCAGTTCGACCCTAAAGTCGTCGAGGCATTTTTGAAAGTCGTCGATACATTCGCGTAACAGGCGGCCGCGTTTTATCAGGAGAAGAGTATGCCCTTATACAGCTATGTCGCAAAAGACAATCAGGGGATGAGGTTGACCGGGCTTATCGAGTCTTCGAGCGAGCAAGATGCGATCGCCACGCTGCACAAGAGGAACCTGATCGTCATTTCCGTGAAGGAAGAGAAGGCCAGAAAGATAGCCGAAGGGGCAGTCAAACTAGACGACCTGGTTATTTTTTCGCGCCAATTGGCGACCATGGTTGAAAGCGGCATCACCCTGGTCCAGGCGTTGAGTATTTTGAGCGAGCAGGCCGAGAGCAAGACCCTTTCGGGCGTGACGCTCAAGATCAAGGAGGATATCGAAAGCGGCTCCAGCCTTTATGAGGCCTTGAATAAGCACCCGAAGATCTTTTCGAACCTCTATGTCAATATGGTGAAGGCGGGAGAGGCCTCCGGCCTGCTCGATGAGATCCTTGACCGTCTGGCCGGCTATCTGGAAAAATCGAGCGCCCTGCAGAGAAAAGTGAAGTCCTCGCTCGTCTATCCCGTCGTCGTCATTTGCATGGCGGTGTTGATCACGATCGTCCTTCTGGTCAAAGTGGTCCCCACGTTCAAAGGTATTTTCGCGTCCCTGGGAGGCACTTTGCCCCTGCCCACCCAGGTCCTGATCCTGATCTCCGATACGCTGCGCCGTTTCTTCCCATTCGTCGTGGGAGCCTTTGTTATATTAGGTTTTGCTTTTAAAAAATACATCGACACGCCCAGAGGGCGTTATCAACTGGATACCGCTTTGCTGCGTATGCCGTTGTTCGGGCCCCTCTTGCGCAAGGTCGTCGTCGCCAAATTCTCCCGGACGCTCTCGACGCTTGTCCGCAGCGGCGTGCCCATCCTCAACGCCCTGGAGATCGTCGGCAAAACCTCCGGCAATCTTGTCGTCGAAGAGGCGGTCATGAATGCAAGGACGTCCATCAAGGAAGGTGAGCCCATCGCCGACCCTTTGTCCAAGAGCGGCGTTTTTCCGCCTATGGTCGTGCGCATGATCTCCGTAGGCGAGCAGACGGGGCAGCTGGAGAAGATGCTGACCAAGATCGCCGATTTCTATGACGAGCAGGTGGACGCGGCGGTGTCCGGCCTGACCTCCATGATCGAACCCGTGGTGATCGGTTTTTTGGGGATCGTCATCGGCGGCATCGTCATCGCCCTCTTTATGCCCATCTTCAAGATCACTGAACTTATCCGATAGCGCGCGATACGCGTAATGACCTATATGTTGTTTGCGGGTTTCGGCAGTAGGCAAGCGTGTGTCTGCCCCTTGAATCTTAAAAAAGCGATGTTATACTTATAGTAGAAAAATGGGTCGAAAGGGTAAACCATCCCGTGCCAGGGCACGGGACCTCTTCTTGTCAAGAGAGGCTCGAAAGAGTGGGGCACAAAGCTACAGGGCCTAATCGTATTTTATAAACGATGGCAGCCAGCTGCTCCGACGTTCCGCCAGAAGTGTCGGAAGTCGGAGTTCCGACCTCCGAAGGAGCGTCGGAACCGGCGAACATGTGTACCTATTCCCAGAGGATCTTGAAAGAAGGGAATAGGTTTTTTTATGCCCTATCGTCAGAAAACATTATTATAAATTTTTATTGACAATAGGGAGGGGGGTGAGATAAAATTGTTGTAACTTGTTGGCAGGCTTTACGCTTTTGAACACAGTAAGGTCTAGTTGTACCATCTTTTAGAGTTGAGCGTAGAGTTAATCCATGCCAGGAAAGGAGGAAAGAAATATGCGCTCTAGAAAAGGTTTCACGCTTGTTGAAATTATGATCGTTGTGGCCATCATCGTTCTTTTGGCTGCGATCGCGATCCCGAACCTCTTGAGGGCAAGGTTAAGCGCCAATGAGGCGACGGCGATTGCTGCGATGAGGACACTGAGCACCGCCATGGAATCATACAGGGCGGCCCAGTCTCCACCGGCCTATCCGGCTGCCTTGACGAGTCTGAACGCTTCCAATCCGCCGTACATTGATTCAGTTCTGGCGGGTGGTAACAAGTCAGGTTATACGTTTACGTTGAGCGGCGGCGGCAATACCTATGGTATCGTTGCTACGCCTCAATCGGAGAACGTGACAGGTGTCAGATCGTTCTTTGTCGATCAGTCGGGTGTTGTGAGAGTTGGCAACAGCACTTCCGGCACACCGATCGAGTAATCCACGCATAAAAAAAGCGGCTGCTTCGCGCAGCCGCTTTTTTTATGCCCGCCTCGCCCAAAACCATCCTTTCTTGCCCGAAGATCGCCGACCCTTTTTATAGAAAAGTGAGTAAATTCCGTTGACTTTTACGGTAATGCCATTAATATAGATTTATTAATATGATGGGTTTAGGATAGAGAAACCTGTATGCCTGCCGGAAGGTTTGCCCAAGCGCCCCATCTGGTCTTGACGCAAAGAGTGATCGCATGAAAATGGATTCGCAACAACTGAAGAACCAGTTTAATGAATCTTTGATGTCTGTCAGGGGTTTGTTAAAGCAGGGGATACCTGCGCCTGAGGTTGAGCGCGGCACCTGGGGGGTCGACATCGGCACGGATGCCGTCAAGGTCTGCCGTCTGGATGTGTCGAAACAGCCTTTTGTGCTTTCGGCTTACGTGATCGAAAAGGTCGATAACAAAAATTATCGCGATGCCCTAAGCCGTGTTCTTGCAAGGACCGGCGTCCTCCAGAACGGGACTTGCGTGCTTTCTGTCAGCGGCCAGGGCGCCGTCTCGCGTTACATCGAATTGCCCTCCATGAACAAGGCCGAATTGGACTCTTCGATGAAATTCGAGATCGAGAAATACGTGCCGTTTCCCCTGGCGGAGGTCGTCACGGACTATACGGTTCTCGGAGAGATGAAGGGGAAGGCCAAGACGAATATCCTGATCGCGGCCGCAAAAAATGAACTTATTCATAAGAAATTTACCCTGGCGCAGGAACTGGGCCTGAAGGTCAAGGCGATAGACCTGGATTCCCTCGCCCTGTCGAATTTTTACACGGAGATCGTCGGAAATCCGAAAGGTTGCGCCTGCTGCGCGGTCATCAACATGGGAAAGACGTGCTGCAACATGGATATCCTTGTTGATGGTCAGCCGTTCTTGAGCCGCGATATCTTCGTCGGCGGCGACGATTTCACCAAGAAGATCGCAGAGGTGCGGGATCTTGATCTCCCGGAAGCCGAAAAATTAAAATGCGCACCGCAGGGCCGCGAAGATGAGCTCGGTTCCATCTGGGATTCCGTCTTGAGCAACCTGACGTCCGAGATCCGCGTTTCTTTGGATTATTTCGAATCGCGGGGTAGTAAGGCGGCGGATCTGGTTCTGATCACAGGAGGCGCGAGCCGTCTTTGCGGCATCAGGGAATATATGGAACACGCTTTGGCCGTGGATGTCAAATTTCTCGATTATGCGGACCGCCTCGTTTTGGGCGGCGGCATCGACCGCCAGGCGTTTGTAGCGGACAGCGACCTTCTGGCTGTTTCCCTGGGGTTGGCGTTGAGGGATGCGGAATGATCACGATCAATCTTCTCCCCAGACAGCTGCGCAAGACGGACAAGAAGGTCATCGTCCCGTACAAGACGTACCTGATCCTGGGTTTTGCAGGCCTTGTTCTTCTTCATCTTCTGCTTTTCGGCGTCGCCACGATGAAAAAAATACAGGTGATCGCTCTCCACGGCAGCATCAATAAGATCACCGTTTCGGCCAAGGAAGCGGCCAAGACGAAGTCGGAGATCAAGGAGTTTGAGGCGCGGACAAACACACTCAAGACTGTTTTGACCCGGCGGGTCAGCTTCACCGAGCTTTTATCCGGGCTGAGCGACGCTGTTCCCAAAGGGCTGTGGATCGATCGTTTTTCTCTTTCGGGCCACAGCGTCATCATCCAGGGGACCGTTGTTTCCTTGACCCAAAATGAGATGACGATCATTGGAAAGTTCCTTCAGAATCTGAAAAACAACAAGACATTTTCCACGGCGTTCCCAAAGCTTGAACTTGGTTCGGTTCAGAGGCGGTCCATCAAGGCCTATGATGTCGTTGATTATGTGCTTAACGGAGAAATGAAGAAGTAGGGGGCTCTGGCCCGCAAGGGATAGGCCTGCGGAGACATATGAAAACACCTTCGAACGAGGAACTGTTCGCGTTTCTGAGGAACCTGAAGCATAATTCCAAGGCGATTATGGTGATCGCGGCCTGCGTGTTTCTTCTTGACGCGGCATTTCTGTTGCGCGGCCAGTTGTCGCAGGTGATACGGCTTTTTTCGGAAGCGCGGACACTGAGGAATGAATACAAGAATGACATGCTGGACGTTAAGTTCTCTGCGACATATAAGACGCGGCTGGAGACCCTGAAGACGGAAGAAGCTTTGCTTGAAAAGCAGGTCCCTCCGGAAGAGAGCGTCCCGGGACTCCTGGAGATGGTGTCGAAGTTCGCCGATGTCAGCAGTGTCAAATTGACCCGGATTAAACCGATTCCTGAGGTGCAGAATCTGGCGAATGCCGTGACGGTTTCCATCGCCGGTAAGGGTGAGACAAAGATTTTTCGGGAAAAAATCGCTTTGTCGGCCAGGGGCGGTTTCCACCAGCTTGGCCGTTTTATTGCTTTTTTGGAAAATGCACCGAATTTTTTTGACGTCAGCTCCATCGAGATACGGACGGACGATCAGGATTACATGCACCATGTGATTACAATGGTTATTGAAGTTGCCGTGAGTAAGGGTTAAAATATGAGACATCAGCGTGTATTCTACGGATGGGCGGGCATCTGCGTTCTGGTTGTCGTTGTCTTGGCGGTGTCGGAATACCACGTCACGGCCCAGGACCAGAAATATGCTTATACCCCGCAGGGCAGACGCGATCCCTTTGTTCCTTTGGTGTCGCCGGCCGGCTACCTTATCAATCTGGAAGAGGAGGAGGATGCGGTCATCCGGTTGGAAGGCATCATGTATGACCCTAAGGGTGATTCGATGGCTATCATTAACGGCGAACTCCTGAAGGTGGGGGAGGGCATCAATGGCGTCGTTGTCAGCAAGATAGAGCCGAACAAGATCGTTGTTGTCAAAGACAACCAGAAGATTGAGATCGAATTGAGAAGGGAGGAATAAATGATACGGCCGAAATTTTTCCGGGTGCTTCTGGCTGTTCTTTTTGTTTTCGCGGTTCGCAGCGCCGGGATTGCGCAAGAGCCGGAGATCATGAACCAGGAGACGCCAGGTAATCAGGAGGCTGTCGTTCAGGAGGCCGCGTCCACCGAAGCGGTCCCGTCGATCCAGATGATCGCCGCAGCTGCCGAAGAAGAACAGCCGGTGAAGAGCGATTTGATCACACTGGATTTTAAAGAGGCCAATATCCGCGACGTCCTGAAGGTCATTTCGTATAAGAGCGGCGTGAATATCGTTGCCAGTCCCGAGGTGACGGGTACGGTGAATGTGCGCATCACCGATGTCCCTTGGGAAAAAGCCCTGGATGTCATCTTAAAGACTTACGGGTATGCGTATGACAAGCAGGGGAACATCATTATGGTGGCCCCCTTGGAAAAACTGACGGCCCAGCGGAAGATGGAACAGGATTTGGCGCAGGTCCAGCCGGTCGCAACGGAAGTCGTTATCTTGCATTATATCGACGCCAATGATGCGCAGAAGGCTATCGAGCCGCAATTGTCGCCGCGAGGCAAGATCACGAATCTGGAGATCACAGGGCAGGCGGGCTGGGGGTTCGGTGGCGCTTTTTCGGAAAAGAGGACCCGGACAGAGGTTTCGACGAGCCGTTCCAAGACTTTGATCATTTCGGATATTCCTCCGGTCCTGGAGCGTATCAAGGAAGTCTTGAAGTCCATCGATGTCAAGCCCAAGCTGATCCTGATCGAGACGCGCATTGTTGAGGTGAGCCTCGATAAACTCAGGGATATCGGCGTTGATATCGCGACAGGCGGGGCAGGGTCCTCATCCAGCACGACGGTGACGACCGATTCCATTACCCAGAGCCTGGCGGCGGGCGGCCATTCCTTCGGCGGTGTCGGTATCACGCCGGCGGCATTTGCTCCCCAGGCGACGGCTATCACGACGGCTAACACGGGCATGAATTTCGTATTTCAAAAACTCAGCGGGTCGCAGTTCGAGGTTACGATCCATGCCCTGGAAGAGAATGTGGCGGCTAATATCTTGTCGGCCCCCAGTATTCTTACTCTTGATAACCAGGAAGCGACGATCCTTGTGGGCGAACAGTTCCCTATCATCGAGACGACGAAGAGCTCGGATACATCCACTACGGTTGATGTGTCCCTGGAGTCCTATAAAGACATCGGGATCCAGCTCAATGTGATCCCCCAGGTCTCGGGCAAGGACCGGGATTACATTAATCTGATCGTTCATCCGGCGGTCACGGATGAAGGGACGCTGATCGAGAACAGATATCCTCGCATCACGACCCGTGAAGCGCAGACCCAGCTGTTGATGAAATCGGGTGAAACGGTTGTCATCGGCGGTTTGATCAAGGACCAAAAAGAAGAAAGTGTGCAGGGGGTTCCTTTCTTGAGGAAGATCCCTTATATCGGAAAACTTTTTGAAAGAACGACTGTCGACACGCAGAAAATCGAGCTTTTGATTTTTATCACGGCCCATATCGTTGACGACAGGGAATTGACGGGTGAAGAACTGGCAACGCTGGAGAAGAGCCTGGGTTTCAAACAAGCCAACCAGAAGTAGTTCGCCCGTTTTTCATCAAAAATCCGATTAAAAGAGGGAAACCCCGCACATGGTCAGGAGGCGTGCGGGGTTTTTTGTCTTGGGGCTGGCGGAACACATGGAACATGGGACGCAGAGAAGATACACGTATCAGTTTGATTTTGCCAAAAAGGGGCTGAGCATTTATATCTCGCATTTGGATCTCTTGCGGCTTTTCGGCCGTGCGGCCAGACGGGCGGAACTTCCCGTGGTCCTGACGGAAGGGTTCCATCCGCGCATGAAGATCAAGCTTTTCCACGCCGTCAAGCTGGGCGTGGAAGCAGGTTGCGAGACAGGAGAAATTGTTCTGAAGGAACGCCGTCAGGAAGATGATGTCCGCAAAAGCTGGCAGAAGGAACTGCCGGCCGGCATTACCATCCATCGGCTCACATTTACGAAGAACTGTTAGGAGGCATCAGGTGAAAAAGAAGGAAATACTGATCAATTTCGAACATCAGGAAAGGCGCGTGGCTATTCTTGAGGATGGGAAGCTGGAGAATTATTTCGTAGAGCGCGCGCAGGATCGTACGATTCTTGGGAATATCTACAAGGGGCGTGTGGAGACGATCGTTCCATCCGTCGGAGCGGCGTTTGTCAATGTCGGCATGGAAAAGAACGGCTTTCTGTATTTGAACGACACGCTGGCCATGGCCATGGAGACGGAGGATATCGATCTGAAGGAGGGCGCCGCCCCCGTCAAGCGTCCGGAACATGTTCAGCTCAAGGAAGGCCAGGAACTGCTTGTCCAGGTGACCAAGGAGCCTTTCGGGACTAAGGGGCCGCGGTTGACGACGCACATCAGCCTGCCGGGGCGGTATCTTGTCCTTATGCCGTTTGAACGTCATTTCGGTATTTCGAAAAAGGTGTCGGATGACGCCGAGAGGCATCGCCTGCGCGCGATCTTGGGCGCGTTGAAAGTCCCGGAGCATATGGGCGTCATCATGCGGACGGTCGCCTGGGGAGCCACGGATAAGGAGATCCAGCGTGATTTCCAACTCCTCTTGCGTCTCTGGGACCGTATCGATAAGGCCGGCCACAAGCGTAACGCGCCGTTTTTGATCTACGAGGACTATGACCTGGCCTTGCGGATGCTGCGTGATTATTTTAACGAAGAGATCGATTCCATCTGGGTGGATTCCAAGGATGAGTTCAGGAGGGTCCTGCGTTTTGTCAGGTCCTATATGGCACGGTTGAGCAATGCCGTAAAATTCTACCGGGAGAATACGCCTCTTTTCGAAAAGAAGGGGATCGAGGGGGAGATAGAAAAACTATACGCCATCAAGGTTTTCCTGAAGAGCGGCGCTTATATCGTCATTGAACCGACGGAAGGCCTGACCGTTATCGATGTCAATTCAGGAAAATTCCGCAAAAAGAATATTTCGCAGGAACAGATGGCTTTTTCCGTGAATTGCGAATCCGCCAGGGAGATCGCCCGCCAGCTGAGGCTGCGCGACGTCGGCGGCATCATCGTTATCGATTTTATCGATATGATGGAGGAGAAGCATCGGCGCGACTTGATCAATGTCTTTAAGTCCGCATTGTCCAGCGACCGCGCCAAGACAGATGTGCTCGGGATTTCCAAGTTGGGCCTGATCCAGATGACGCGCGAGCGTACCCACAGGACGCTGGAGAGCATCTCCTATAAGGATTGCCCCTATTGCCAGGGGAAGGGGAAGGTCAAATCTGCGTTTTCCATCGCGCTGACAGCCCTCAGGGAGCTCAAGACGCATATCCTGAAGAACAAGGCCAGGAAGGCCACGATCGAGGTCCATCCGGATGTTGCGGCAAGCCTCAATAACGAGAATTTCCAGGCCTTGCGCAGTCTCTGCCGCCGCTTCGGCGTGAGGGCCGATGTCAAGGCCAGTGCCGATTTTCATATCGAAAAGGTAGTGATAAGCTAAAAACGCTAATGAACATTCATCGAACGCTCATTTTCGCGGACAGAAGCAATGCGGCAATTAGCGATCATTGGCGTTGTTTGATTTTGAGAGTAGTATTAGCGGTCATCCGCGTTTCTAAGTAAATATTGACGAATCTGTTCCCGGTGTGTTATATTACTCGTCTTTCAGGGCTTGCTTTAAGGCCTTTTTTACAACAAAAGCTCTTGGAGATATTGAACTTCTGTCAAACCGTCAGTATTTTTCTGACTATGATCTACTAACTACTGACTACTTAAAAGGGGTGGGTTATGTACGCAGTGATACAGACAGGCGGCAAGCAGTATAAGGTGAGCGCGGGCGATGTGCTGGCAGTAGAATGCATCAATAATAAGAAAGATGTGACTTTTCATCAGGTGCTTTTGATCTGCGATGGCGAGAAGGTGGCTGTCGGACAGCCGTATCTCAAAGGGGCCAAGGTGACGGCCGAGGTCATGGGTGACATTCGCGGGCCGAAGCTTATTTCTTTCAGGTATAGGCGGCGCAAGAGTTCGCGCCGTTTACACGGGCACAGGCAGGATCTGACGCAGGTCAAGATCAAGGATATCTCCGCTTCCTGATCGGCGTATGCGGCCTAAGACGGCCGGCAGGATATTATTCCATGTTTATTGATACAGCCAAGATCCATGTCAAAGCCGGCGACGGAGGCAAAGGTTGCCAGAGTTATTTCCGGGACACCAGGGTTGAGCACGGCAAACCTAACGGCGGGGATGGCGGAGATGGCGGCGATGTGGTCTTGAGAGCCGACAAGAGTATTTACACGCTTTTGGATTTTCAATACCAGAGGCATTTCAAGGCGCAAAGCGGTAAACACGGCTCCAGCAGTGACAAGGCCGGGGCCAGAGGAGACGACTGCCTGGTCCGCGTGCCCCTGGGGACCGTCGTTACGGACCTGGATACGGATTGCCTGATCCGCGATTTGGATCAGGATGGCGTTGAGATCGTCGTTGCGCGCGGCGGCCGCGGCGGCCGCGGGAACAGCCGTGGGCATGATGCCGAAATAGGGCAGCCCGGCGAAGAGAAGAACATCGGTTTTAACCTGAAATTGATCGCCGATGTCGGCATCGTCGGTTTTCCTAACGCTGGAAAATCGACTTTGATCTCAAAGATTTCGAACGCGACCCCTAAGATCGCGAGTTATCCTTTTACCACCAAGGCCCCGACGCTGGGCGTCGTGAAGCTTGAGGACCGCGACGAAGACTTCATCGTGGCGGATATCCCGGGGTTGATCGAGGGCGCCCATAAGGGAAAGGGGTTGGGCGACAGGTTTCTGAAACACGTGGAGAGGACAAAGATCCTTGTCCACCTGATCGACATGGCCGGTGTGGATGGCCGCGACCCCTGTGAAGATTTTCGTATCATCAACGAAGAACTGGATGCGTTTTCCGAGGAACTCGCAGACAAGAAGCAGATTATCGTCGCCAACAAGATGGATCTTGAGGCGGCGGGGACGCATCTGAAGGCTTTTCGGACCCGTTGCCGCAAAAAGATCATTGCCGTGTCCGCCCTGCAGGGTGAGGGTCTAAAGGAGCTCCTTGAAGAAATCAGCAAGCACCTCTCAAAAGATCGTCATTAAGATCGGCGCCAGCCTGTTGACGGGCGGCCGCACGACGATCGTTGCCGAGAACCTGGAACGGCTTGTGCGCCTGATCGCGGGATGCTATCGCGACGGCCGCAAAGTGATCCTTGTGACATCGGGGGCCGTGGCCAGCGGACTTGAAGTTTTGGGGTTTAAAAAAAGGCCGACCGTTCTGGCCGAGCTTCAGGCCGCCGCTGCCGCAGGACAGAATATCCTCATGCAGGCCTACGCTTCGGAGTTTGCCAAGCACGGCCTGAAGTGCGCGCAGATCCTGATCACACGGGAAGATTTCCACGACCGACAGCGTTACCTGAATGCCCGCAGCACGATCAATACCCTCCTGCACCACGGCGTGATCCCGGTCATCAATGAGAACGATGCGATTTCGACCGAAGAGATCAAGTTCGGCGATAACGATACGCTTTCGGCCAGGGTGGCAGCAGCTGTGGAGGCCGGCGGACTTTTGATTCTTTCCGATATCGACGGTTTGTTCGGGAGTTTCGACAACAAAAGCGGTGTGGGCAGGGACCTTTTAGGCGAGGTGGCGGCCATCACGCCTGACATCGAACGCCTGGCCTGCGGCACCGACAAAATAGGTTGCGTGGGAGGCATGTCGACCAAGATCGCGGCGGCGCGCATCGCGACGAACGCCGGCGTTCCCGTGCTTCTGGCCAACGGCCTCAAGAGTTCTTTAAAGATCGCTTTTTCGTCTTCCGAAGAGCACGACGGGACGCTTTTTTCCGTCGGCTCATGTATCGGCAGCAAAAAGCACTGGATCGGTTTTGAGGCCGAAGTCAAAGGCAGGATCGTTGTTGACGACGGGGCCAAAGCGGCCTTGACGACCGGCGGGCGCAGCTTGTTGGCGCCGGGCGTCAAGGGCGTCGAAGGAGATTTCCGGGCAGGCCAGGTGGTTGATATCTGTGATTTTAAGGGGGTTTGTTTTGCGAGGGGGAAAGTGAATTTTTCTTCGACGGAGTTGAATGAGATCAAACAAAAAAAGGCAAAGAAAGAGGTTGTCCACAGGGACGATCTCGCCATTTTGGATTAGCAATGAAGAAAATGAAGAAGACGAGAGGTTCGGCGCTTAAAAAAAACCTGACGGGGATGGCGCAGCGTGTTCGGGAGGCCTCAAGGGTCTTGGCTTCTTTGAGCGCCAAGAAGAAAAATGAGGTTTTGTGCGTCATGGGGTCGGCGCTTCTGGAGCACATGGGGTTGATCCTTGAAGCCAACAGGAAAGACGTCGCGCGTGCTCTTAAGAAAGGTTTGCCCAAGGCCTTCATTGAACGCCTGACGCTTGATGAAAAGCGCATCGGTGAAATGGCGGAATCCATGGGCGAGGTTTCCAGGCTTGATGACCCTGTGGGGGCCGAGATCAAAACATGGAGCCGGCCGAACGGTCTTTTGATTTCCAAGGTCCGCGTCCCTATTGGCGTTATCCTCGTGATTTACGAATCGCGGCCGAACGTGACATCGGACTGCATAGGGTTATGTTTTAAATCCGGCAATGCCGTGATCCTGAGGGGCGGCAGCAATGCGATCGAGTCGAATACGGCCATCTTCGGGATCTTGCAAAAAGTCATCGAGCGTGAGGGTCTTCCTGCGGATGTGGTCAGCTTCGTCAAGACAACGGACCGCAGGGCGGTCGATATGCTTTTGCAGATGGACCAAGAGATCAATCTCGTCATGCCTCGCGGCGGCGAAGCCCTTATCCGGGAGGTCAGGGACAAATCGAAGATCCCTGTCATCAAACACTATAAGGGCGTCTGTCATATTTTTGTTGATGCCGGCGCCGATGCGGCCATGGCTCAAAAGATTGTTTTAAACGCCAAGGTCCAGCGTCCGTCCGTGTGTAACGCTGTCGAGACCCTCTTGGTGCACCAGGATATCGCCGCAGGTTTCCTGCCTGTGATGGTTGAGGCGCTCGAGAAGGCGGGCGTCGAAGTGAGAGGATGCCGCCAGACGCGCCAGATCGTTCCCCATGTTGCCCGGGCGACAGAGGAGGATTGGTATACCGAATATCTGGACCTGATCCTTTCGGTCAGGGTGGTCAAGGATGTCCGGCAGGCCATCGACCACATCAACCACTACGGTTCATCCCATTCCGATGCTATCATCACGCAGAACCAGGAGAACGCGGAGCTCTTTTTGAAAGACGTGGATTCTGCCTGCGTTTATGTCAATGCGTCCACCCGCTTTACGGACGGCTACCAGTTCGGCCTGGGGGCGGAGATCGGGATTTCGACAGACCGCTTGCATGCCCGCGGGCCGATGGGCCTCGAGGAATTGACGACCTATAAATACGTGATACGGGGCACGGGGCAGATCCGCGAATAATTCCAAATGTCAAATGACAAATGCCCAATTAAATCCCAATATCAAAAGAAGGTAAATTTGGGCATTGAATTTTTTGGCATTAATTTGTCATTTGGATTTTGACATTCGTCATTAAAATGATGAAGATAGGTATCTTGGGCGGCACCTTCAATCCGGTTCACTTTGGGCACCTGATCCTTGCGGAACAGGTGAGGGGGCAGCTGGGCCTAGACAGGGTGATCTTTGTGCCGGCATTCATGCCGCCGCATAAAAGCAACCGCGAGGTGATTCCGGCGAGGCACCGTTTTGAGATGCTCAGGCTGGCCGCGGGGAATAACAAGGATTTTTCTGTTTCCGATATCGAGATCCGCCGTAAAGGCAAGTCTTATACGGTGGATACGCTGCGGCAGATCAAGAAACGGTATCCGCGCGCCGAGCTTTTTTTCATCTGCGGTTCGGACCTGGTTTCGGAGATCCCGAGCTGGAAGAACGTCGATGAGATATATGCGCTCGCTTCCTTTGTCCTGGCCAGGCGGCCGGGGTATGGGAGGCGTCTGAGCGGGCGGCCTTTTATCAAGATCAGCGTCGCGCAGGTGGATATTTCTTCTTCTTTGATACGCAAACTCAAGCGTGAGGGGCTTTCGATCCGTTATCTGACGCCGAACAGCGTGGTGAAGTATATCGAAAGGCACAGGCTTTATCTATGAAGATCAAGGTCGGACCGTCCATATTGGCTGCAGATTTTGCGAATCTTTCGCAGGAGGTCAAGCGCGCCAGCGAAGCGGGCGCTGATTTTCTGCACGTGGATGTTATGGACGGGCATTTCGTCCCCAACATCACCATCGGCCCCGGTGTCGTCGCCGCTTTGCGCAGGACGACGGATCTGCCGATCCATTCGCATTTAATGATCGAGAGCCCCGAGGATTATCTCGTGCCTTTCGCCAAGAGCGGTTCCGATATCATCAGCTTCCATATCGAGGCGCTGGGCAAATCGAGGCATGCGCGCCTCAAGAAAGCCCACGCCCTCATCCAGGATCTGAAGAAGCTCAAGGTCCGCCCGGCCGTGGCCCTGAATCCGTCGACGCCCCTGGTGGATATCAAGGACCTCTTGGATAAACTGGACTGGGTGCTGGTGATGAGCGTCAATCCGGGCTTCGGCGGCCAGGAGTTCATCCCGGCTGTTTTGCCCAAGATTTTTGAATTAAGGCAGATCTTTGCCGGCGATATCGAGGTGGACGGCGGCATCAATGAGAAGACGGCCCGTGAGGTTGTGCATAGCGGCGCGAATCTTCTCGCCGCCGGGACATATCTATTCAAAGCTCATAACATGGAAGACGCCATAAGGAGATTGAAGAATGACGAATAATGCGGCACAGAAACATTTCAGGGCGATCAAGTTTGGAACAGACGGCTGGAGGGCTGTGATCGCCGACGATTTCACGTTCGTGAATCTACGCAAGGTAGCGCAGGCAACGGCGTGTTATCTCAAAAATGATTTTCCCAAGCCCAGGGGAGGAAAGGTGCGCGTCTGCGTGGGATATGACACGCGTTTTCTCTCGGCGAAATTTGCGCAGGCGGTTGCGGAGGTCTTCGCCGCCAACGATATCGAGGCCGTGCTTTCCGACAGGGCCGTGCCGACTCCGGCGTTGAGTTTTGCGGTCAAGAAGAGGTCGCTGGACCTCGGCATCATGATCACGGCGAGCCATAATCCGCCGGAATTCAACGGATACAAGATCAAGAATGCGCAGGGAGGGGCGGCCGACGTGACAGTGACCCGCCGGGTCGAGTCGTTGATCGGGCAGACGGAAAGCAAGGCGAAAAAGCTCGACCGGGCCGTTGCGGACGGTTCGATCAAGGTTGCGGATATTTCCAAGGAGTATGTTTCCTTTTTGCGTTCTTATATCGACCAGAAGGCGTTTAAAAAGTCCAAATTCAGGGTGTTGATGGATGCGATGTATGGCAGTGGTAACAGCTACATTGCAGACGTTCTCAAAGGGAGCTCTGTCCGTCTTGAACTGATGCGTAATGAAGTGAATCCGTGGTTTGAGGGCCGGGGGCCGGAGCCCGTGGAAGATAACGTCCAGAAGATCATCCGGCGCATGAAGGAAGGCAAGCATGATATCGGCCTGATCCTCGACGGCGATGCAGACCGCATCGCAGCCGTGGATTCCAGGGGCGAGTATATTCCTCCCCAGAAAATACTGGGTCTCTTGGCTCTGCATCTGTATCAGGACAAGGGTTGGGACGGAGATATCGTCACGACCATCGCAGGGACGACGATGCTTGAGCATATCGCTCGCGACCTTGGGGTTGAACTCCATGAAACGCCGGTCGGGTTCAAGTATATTTCCAATCTGATGGAAACAAAGAATATCCTTGTGGGCGGCGAAGAGGCCGGCGGCATGGGGTTAAAGAACTATATCCCGGAACGCGACGGCACGCTGGCGGGTTTGATGCTCGTCGAGATGATGATCCACCGCAAAAAGAAGATCGCCCAGATCCTTCGGGAGATGGAGAGGAAATACGGCCGTTATTACTACCTGCGCAGCGACATGAAGCTGAAATCGAGGCATTATTCCCTGGATATGAAGTCGCTCTGCGTGGATTCGCTCCTGGGCGAGAAGGTCGTCAAGGTCAAGGATTACGACGGGACAAAGCTGATCTGCGAAGATGAGAGCTGGCTGATGTTCCGGGCTTCCGGCACCGAACCCAAGATGCGCGTTTATTCGGAGGCCAAAAGCTATGCCAGGGCCAAAGACCTTATCACGCTCGGCAATGAGATGGTGAAGGCGAAGATCCATTACACGGCTTGAAGCGGTCGCCTGTTTTTTCTCCGCAGTCCTTAAGCACGCCGATATCCCTGAAGAGAGCAGACTGTCGATCATGATCTACTTGATAGGCCGATTCTTATTTTTTTGCGTTTTTAAATTATTTTTCCATTTCAGGACCTTTGGGCGGCGCAATATTCCTACACGCGGCGGTTTTTTGTTGGCCTGCAACCATGTCAGCTATCTCGATCCTATCGTGTTCGGTTGCGCCTGTCCAAGATTTCTGAGTTTCATGGCCAGGGATACCTTGTTTAAAGGCCGGTATTTCGGCTGGTTGCTGATGCGTGTGCGCGCTTTTCCCTTGAGGCGCAACGCCGCCGATTTCGGGGCCATGAAAGAGGCCCTGAGACGCCTGCGGCAGGGGGAGGGTCTCTTGCTATTTCCCGAAGGGACGCGGACCGTGGGCGGCAAGCTGGGCCGGGGGCAGGCAGGCGTTGGCTTCCTGGCGCGCAAAAGCGGGGTTCCGGTCGTTCCGGCTTTTGTCCGGGGGACAGACATCGCTCTGTCCAAGACGGACAAAAAGCTCAGACGTGCGTCGATCACGGTTTGGTTCGGAGAGCCGCTGACGATATCCGCCGCCTCTGGCGAGTCCGATGAAGAGTTCGCCGGCCGGGTCATGGGCCGGGTCATGGGCCTTAAGGCGGCTGCCGAAGCCGGCACCCAAACATTTTAACTTGACAAATCACTGTTTTTAAGGATAATTGTTCTCTACGCTTGGCGCCTAAATGTTTTGGACGCGAGGCCTTATCCAGAAAGGATAGGTCTGCGCCTTCCTTGGAGCGCAGGACCTTATCCCTCATCCAGAATGTTATGGCGGCGCTTTCAGGCACCGCCATAACATTCGGGAGGGATGTCGCCCCGCAATTTTATCGCCGCGGGCTCCAACATGCAAATAGACGCGTGAACATGCGCGCTATTAATAGACCATAAAGGGGGAATTTTTTGTGATTGAAGAAAAGAACGAAGCATTAACGCAGCTCTACGAACAGAGTTTCAAAGAGATCAAGGAAGGAGAGATCGTCAAGGGCAATATCGTCAGGGTCGGCGTCAAAGACGTCCTGATCGACGTGGGCTACAAGTCCGAAGGGGCTGTGGCGCGCGAGGAATTCACGGGCCTGCCGGACCTGGCCGTTGGCCAGGAAGTGGAAGTCTACGTGGATTCGATTGAAGATGATAACGGCATGATCGTTCTTTCCCGCGACAAGGCCAGGCGTCTGCACGGCTGGGACAAAATCAATCAGGGATTCAAAGAAGGGGACCTGGTTGACGGTTTTGTGCGCAAGAAAGTCAAGGGTGGCTTTATCGTCGATGTCTACGGTCTGGAAGGGTTCCTGCCGGCAAGCCTCGCCATGTTCAGGAATGTCAGCGAGAAAGATATTGTCGGGCATTCTTTTAAATTCAAGATTATCAAGATCAATTCCCTGCGCAAGAGCCTGATCGTTTCGCGCAAGGAAGCCGTTGCCAAGGAAAAAGAGGACAGCCGCGCGCGTTTCTGGGAGACCCATAAGCCCGGGGACGTCGTCAATGGCCTGGTTAAGAACATCACGGATTTCGGCGCCTTTATCGATCTGGGCGGCGTAGACGGCCTGTTGCATATCACGGACATGAGCTGGTCGCGTATTTCACATCCTTCCGAAATGCTGGCTGTCGGCGACAGGATCGAAGTCACGATCCTGAATATGAATAAAGAAACATGCAAGGTTTCTCTCGGCCTGAAACAGCGTATGGCCGATCCCTGGACGGATGTCGATAAGAAGTTCCCGGTCGGGACCAGGCTGAAAGGTAAAGTCGTCAACATCGTTCCTTACGGCGTGTTTGTCGAACTGGAAAAGGGCATCGAAGGATTGATCCACGTGTCCGAGATCTCCTGGCAGAAGAGGAACATCAACACGCAGGAGATGTTTGCCGTGGGCGATACCGTTGAGGTCCAGGTGTTGACCATCGATAAGGACAGCCGCAGGATCTCCTTGAGCATCAAACAGCTCGAAGGAAATCCTTGGCTTGAGGCGGAGGGCAAATTCCCCGTGGGATCGAAGGTGTCCGGCAAGATCAGCGGTTTCACGGATTTCGGGGCCTTTGTGGAGCTTGACGGTAACCTGGACGGCATGATTCACGTTTCGGACATGTCCTGGACCAGACGCGTCATGAATCCGCAGGAGATCCTCAAAAAAGGGCAAAAGGTTGATGTCGTTATTCTGTCGGTCGACGCCCAGAACAAGAAAATATCTCTGGGGTTAAAGCAGGCCATGGAGAATCCCTGGTCGAAGATCGCTGAAACCTACCCTATCGGCTCGGAGCGCGAGGGGGAGGTGACCTCCAAGAACAACTTTGGTGTCTTTGTCCGTTTCGATACGGATTTTGAGGGATTGCTTTATATCAACGAGATCCCGAAAGACCAGTTCGAGAAGGTCAATATCGGCGACAAGATCAAGATTAAGATCATTAAGGTGGATGTGGACCAGATGCGCATCGGTCTGGGCCTGGCGTCTTAACCATGTGAGGTGCCCTGGCATTTTCGTGATCCAGAGTCCCGATTTTTGCGGGAGGTGGACGCGTGTGATGCCGGGGCATTTATCTAAATGACGATTGAAGATCAATTAAAAGTCATCAAGCGCGGCGCAAGCGAGATCATTGCCGAAGAAGAGCTTGTCGCGCGCCTGAAGTGGTCGGAAAAGTCGGGAAAACCCCTGAAGGTGAAGGCAGGGTTTGACCCGACGGCGCCCGACATCCATTTGGGGCATACGGTCCTCTTGAGAAAACTCAAGGCTTTTCAGGACCTCGGCCATATCGTTTATTTTCTGATCGGCGATTTTACGGGGCGTATCGGCGACCCTTCGGGCGTCTCTGAGGTCCGCAAACAGTTGTCCCGGGAAGAGGTGCTCAGGAACGCCGCGACCTATAAAAAGCAGATCTTCAAGATCCTCGACCCCCGCCGCACGCGCGTCGTATTCAACAGCCGCTGGTATGAGCGCATGAAATTTCAGGATGTGATCACTCTTTCCAGCAAATATACGGTGGCGCGCATGCTGGAACGCGACGATTTTTCCAAGAGGTTCAAGGAGAACCGGCCGATCAGCATTCTCGAATTCATGTATCCGCTGATTCAGGGGTATGATTCCGTTGTCCTGGGGGCGGACGTGGAGATGGGGGGCACGGACCAGAAATTCAACCTCCTGGTCGGGCGCGAACTGCAGCGGGAGTTCGGGCAGATGCCCCAGGTCGTCATCACCATGCCCCTTCTGGAGGGGACGGACGGCACGAATAAGATGTCCAAATCCCTGGGGAATTATGTCGGCATCAACGAATCCCCCAAAGAGATGTTCGGCAAGCTCATGTCCATCAATGATACGCTCATGATGAGATACTATGAATTATTGACGGATGAGGACCTGGAGGCGGTGCGCATCATGCATCCGCGGGATGCGAAGATGAAGCTGGCCTCTTTTATCATCACGCATTATCACGGCCTGAATGCGGCGCGCGATGCCCGCAAGGAATTCGAGACCGTCTTCCGCGAAAAGAACGTCCCGAAGCACGTGCCGGTGAAAAAAGTTTCGAGCGGCAAAGATGTGATCGGTATCCTGCAGCTTCTGGATCTTGGTGTCGATATTTTGTATACCAATAACACCAAAAATGAATTCAGGCGCATGATCCAGCAGGGGGCCGTGAAGGTCAACGGGGAGAAGATCGATTCTGTGAATTATGAATTAAAAAATCCTGGAGAATACCTGATCCAGGTGGCCAAGCGCAGCTTCGTTAAGATCATCGTCGAAAGAAAAGCTTAAGATCTGTTGCCGGCACAAGTTACGTTCTTTCAAAAATTTCTAAAATAATTCTTGACACTTAATATGTGTTCTGATATAACTAATGGCTACACCGTAAGGTGCGAATGATTCTTTTCCAGATGTGGCGCACAGCGCCAGGTGACAAGAGATTTGAAGACCGACAGAAGGGCCCCGCGCAGGGGATCATAACCTAAAGTTCTGTTTGTCGAGATGCTAGATTTTCAAAAAAGGCATCATCTCGATGCCTTTTTTGTTTGTTCTTTGATAAATAGCCAAGAAGTCGTTGACCGTAATAGGTCAACAACCGTTTTTTTTCGGAGAGTTTGATCCTGGCTCAGAGTGAACGCTGGCGGCGTGGATTAGGCATGCAAGTCGAGCGATGCGGATCTATGAGTAAGGCCGACCGCAAGGAAGGTTTTACAAGTGGATTTGTATAGCGGCAAACGGGTGAGTAACACGTGAGTAATCTACCCCTAGGACTGGAATAGCCCAGAGAAATCTGGGGTAATGACAGATGTGACTACGATCTCTCATGAGGACGTAGTAAAAGACGGGGACCGCAAGGCCCGTCACCAAGGGAGGAGCTCGCGGCCTATCAGCTTGTTGGTGAGGTAAAAGCTCACCAAGGCGAAGACGGGTAGCTAGTCTGAGAGGATGTTTAGCCACACTGGGACTGAGACACTGCCCAGACTCCTACGGGAGGCTGCAGTCGAGAATCTTTAGCAATGGGGGAAACCCTGACTATGCGACGCCGCGTGAGGGATGAAGGTCTTCGGATTGTAAACCTCTTTCGACCGGAAAGAATATC
>Ga0172375_10002628_pt1 | contig 27847 bp, 15 predicted proteins | sample LakKiv1m_FD_114537 | JGI IMG/M metagenome (GOLD analysis project Ga0172375, IMG submission 114537) | Freshwater microbial communities from Kabuno Bay, South-Kivu, Congo - kab_092012_11.1m | ecosystem: Environmental > Aquatic > Freshwater > Lake | place: Democratic Republic of the Congo... | reverse complement strand
TTATTTATTTCACCACAGAGGGCCACGGAGTTAATCAATTGCAATCTTCTCTGTGGTTCCTCTGTGTACTCTGTGGTTATCTTCATTATTTATTTCACCACAGAGGGCCACGGAGTTAATCAATTGCAATCTTCTCTGTGGCTCCTCTGTGTACTCTGTGGTTATCTTCATTATTTATTTCACCGCATCGGGCCACGAAGATAATTCAGATCATTTTTCTCTTAAATATGATATTGCCATTCAATCTTTTTCTTTACTTATTTTAAAACTCAAAGCTCCTGTCGGGCAAGCTTCCACGCATTCGGCGGCAGTTGTTTCGAGGGCTTCTTTTAAGGTCAGGTTAAATGGAATATCGATTTTCAGGTTAAATCCCCTGCCAATAAAAGTAAGTCCGGTAAGTTCTTTTTTGCCTGTGGTAATATCCACGCAAAGTCCGCATTTGATGCACTTTTCGGGTTCATAAATTACAGACTCATGCTGGACATGTTTTTCAATCGTCTTTCGTTCACTGGATGCATATTTCCTTCTGTCGGCACCATATTCGGAGGCATAATTGCGGAGTTTACAACTTAAAGGCTTTCTGCAATCGCAGTGCAGACATCTTTTCGCTTCGCTGATGGCTTCATCGTTAGAAAAGCCTTTGATTTCGCCAGCCAAAGGTTTGATCCGTAAACCGGCTTGCGATTCTTTTATATATTCCAATTCTTCCGTTGGTTGTAACTTTCCGATCTTTGAAGTGAAAAAAGGTTCGGGTTTAGAAACCTTGCCTTTTAAAAACCGATCAACGGCATGAGCCGATGATTTCCCTTGTGCCACAGAAGATACAGCCATTTTAAGCGCTTTCACCGAACTGCCACAGGCAAAAACTTCTGCTCTTGAAGTTTTAAAAGTTCCGGCATTTAATTCTATGCCTGATTTTGAAAATTTGAGACCAAACATGCCCGCATCGCCAGCGTTTAGAATACCCGTAGCCAAAACCACAGCATCAGATTTTGCAATGATTTCCTGTTCAAAGATTTCTTTTGTAATTGGATATTTTAATCTGAATTCGCCGCCATATCTGCTGATGAGACTGATTTCGGAATCTAACACAGATTCTGGGAGTTCTTTGTCTAACACAGCATATCTGAGTGTTCCACCGGCTTTTTCATTTTTATCGTAAAGCACACAATCATGGCCCATCTGAAGTAAATAGAAAGCACACGAAAGCCCTGCGGGACCGGTGCCAATGATCGCGACATGTTTTCCTGTTTTTGAATTTTTTGCTGGTAGAAATGAAGACTCATTTTCTGCATCTTTGACGGCGGCAAATTTTTTTAGCCGACAAACCGAAACAGCTTCATCAACCTGATTGCGCCGACATACTTTTTCACAAGGTGCAGGACAGATGTATCCCAAAACAAAGGGCAATGCAATTTCCTGCTTTACAACTTCAATTGCCTTTGTAAAATCTCCGCCGGCGATTAGGCGGTTCATCAGCGGAATATCCATAAATGCCGGGCATGCCATCCGGCAGGGAGCTTCGCAATCGCCAACGTGGTCGCTGAGTAAAAGCTCGAGTGCGTCTTTGCGGGCATCCAATACTTCTTCATCACCCGTTACGATCTCCATACCCGCCGAAACCTGCATGGCGCATGACGGAAAGAGATTTCCTGATTTCAGGTCTTTCACCAGGCAAATCATACACGAAGGGTGGTTATGATTTCCTTTTCTGAAACACATCGATGGAATTTCAATGCCCACCGACTGTGCCGCTTCCATCACTGAGCTTTCACCGGGGACTTTTATGACGATGCCATCAATTTTTAATTCGACCATATTATCTGATGATTTAAACCAAAGGGAAATTCATTCCACAATTAACTTATTGGTTTTAAACCTAACAGGTTTTTAAACCTGTTGGGTTTGTGGGCCCGACCTAAGAATCACAGCATTAACCGGGCAAATCTGTCTGCAAATATCGCATCTGATACATTTTTCCATCTCTACTTTGTGAATTTCATAAGGTTTCGCCTCAATGGCGCCTGACGGGCACCGCTGCGCACATTTGGTGCAGCCAATGCAGTTGTCAGTAATTTCGTAACGGATCAGCTCCTTGCATTTTCCTGTGGGGCAATTCCCGTTAATGTGCGCCTCATATTCATGCCTGAAATACCTGAGTGTTGAAAGGACCGGGTTTGGTGCAGTCCTACCCAGTCCGCAGATGCTCCCTGCATTCACTTTTACGGCCAGGTTGCCAAGGATTTCTAAATCGTCAGGTTTTCCCTTGCCACTGCATATTTTGTTGAGGATGTCGAGCATCCTGCGTGTACCTATGCGGCAAAAGGTGCATCTGCCGCAGGACTGATCCTGGGTAAACGACAGAAAGTAGCGGGCAATATCCACCATGCAGTCGGTTTCGTCGAGTACAATGAGCCCGCCGGAACCCATCATGGCACCAGCCTCGGTGAGTGATCCGAAATCGATTGGCGTATCGGCCATCGAAGCGGGGATGCAACCTCCTGATGGACCACCAATCTGGACAGCTTTAAATTGTTTCCCATCCGGAATGCCACCACCAATGTCGTAGATAATCCTGCGAATTGTTATTCCCATCGGGACTTCGATGAGGCCGCCGCGGTTTATTTTTCCCGCAAGGGCAAAAACCTTGGTTCCTTTGCTGTTGTTGGTTCCGATGGCACCAAAAGCCTCACTGCCTTTACGGATAATCCAGGGAATAGTCGCGAATGTTTCAGTATTGTTGATAAGTGTTGGTTTCCCAAAGAGACCTTTAATGGCAGGGTAGGGCGGCCGGAGTTGAGGAAGTCCTCTTTTTCCTTCAACAGAGGCGATCAGGGCTGTTTCTTCACCGCACACAAACGCACCGGCACCTTCGAAAAGCTTAACACTGAACGAAAAGTCAGAACCGGGGATATTATGGCCAAGCAAGCCGTCTTCTTCACAAATCCGGATTGCTTCCCGGATACGTTTCACTGCAAGCGGATATTCGGCACGGATGTAAAACAATCCCTGTGAAGCCCCAACAGCATAAGCCGCAATGATCATCCCTTCGATAACCCTGAAGGGATATGATTCGAGGAGCATCCGGTCCATAAAGGCACCGGGATCTCCTTCATCGCCATTGCAGATTACGTACTTTTCATCGGCTCCGGCATCTTTTACAAACTGCCATTTTTTTCCTGTCGGGAAACCTGCCCCACCTCTCCCCCTTAAACCAGCCGAAGCAATTACATGTATGATTTCCTGTGGCGAAGATTGGCCGATACATTTCTGAAGCGCTGAAAATCCGCCAAAATGTTTGTATTCGGCAAGATCGGTTGGTTTGAGAAATCCCCTGTATTCGGTGGCAATATTTACCTGGCCATCGAGAAATTCGAAGACAGGCGTATCCCTTTTATCGGAATTATATCTTCTGAGAGATTTAGGGGTTCCATCGACCACATAGTTTTCGAAAAAAGTGTATAGTTTATTCCTGAATCTGAATAGCGGATTGGCCGGCTGAAAATGCCTGCGGATGACTTCACCCACTTCCTCAGCGTTGATTTTTGTATAAAAGGTTGGCAATTCACCCGGTTTGTGAACCTCCAGCATAGGCACCTGGTTGCAGATTCCGACACATCCAACATGTTTTACACTTACCTTAATTTTACTTTTCCGGAGTGATTTCTCCAACTCATCTTTTACAAGTGCACTTCCACTGGCCACGCAACACGAGCCAAGCCCAAGGCGGATTTCTCCTTGTGAAATTGTATCAACAGGCAGAAGTTCACCATTAACCGGTGATATGGTTTCTTTTGACAACAGAAAATCCCTGATGGTTTCGCCGGCTTTGTCGGTGCTCAAATGGCCATAGGTTACCCCATCTATCTGGACAACCGGCGCTATGGTGCAACAACCCAGGCAGGCCACCTTTTCGATTGTAAATAGCTTTTGCGGATCCGTATCTTCGTCATCCTTGATGTTGAGTTCACGTTTAAAGGCATCATAAACCCCAAGCGCACCTTTTACATGGCAGGCAGTTCCCACACATACCTTGATAAGATGTTTTCCGATAGGTTTATGCCGGAATTGGGTGTAGAAAGTTGAAATACCATAAACAGCAGAAGGATGGATGCCGGTACTTTCGGTAACATGCTTCAATGCGAGTTCGGGGAGATAGTTGTACCGGCCCTGGATTGCCTGCAGGATGGGAATCGCAGCCTCTGCCGAGCTGCCACACCTGGCAATGATTTCATCCACTGTACGAATAATCTCGCTATCCATTCTGCTTAAACTTTTTTTCCTGCTTTATTCTTCCCTGCTCACGACCCGATACAAAAGAGGTTATTCTGGGTTCTCAGAAAAATTCTTCCGTTCGAAAATGCCGGGGTACACACCGACTTTTCGCCAAGTGCCGGGTCGCCGACAGCTTCGAATTCCTTTTCTGCTTTAAAAATGTGCATCACACCGGTTTTGTCGAGGAGATACACCTTATTTTCAGCTATCATCGGCGAGGAATATGAGCCGTTATCAAACTCATGTTCCCAGTATTTATTTCCCGTTTTTGTATCGTAACAGGCAACAAGGCCGTAGCTGGTCGCTAAAAAGAGCAAGTCGGCAGTGGCCACCGGGCTTGGGACGTCAGAGAGATATTCATCGCTTTCCCATAACTTTTCGGTTTTTTCGCCAGGTTTAATAGCCAGTAATTTCGAATATTCGTTCGTTACGAAAACAATGCCATCAGAAAAAGCCGCTGAGGGGCCGACTTCACCAGTAACGCCTTTAATCGTCCAGCGTTCCGCACCGGTTTCGGGATCGTATCCGGCAACCAGCGGGTCGGCAACGAGGATAATTTCTGTTTGGCCTTTAACCGAAGCGAGGACAGGTGATGCCCATGAAATTTTTACTTTTCTCGGCGTACTCCAAAGCTCGTCACCTGTGTTAGACGACAAAGCCATTACTTTGGCTCCGTTTCCCTGATCGTATTGAATGATCAGCTTGTCGTTGCAGGTAATCAGTGAGGATGCATAACCATAGTGGTTTTTGGGAATACCAAGATTTTTCGCCCAAACCCTGACCCCATTCATATCGAGTGCGATTACATCTCCATCCGAAAAAACAGCATAAACCTGTTGCCCGTCGGTGGCCATTCCAGGGGCAGCATGGCCGGTGTCGTCGGTAACTTTGGGTGATGTATCAGGGCTGCCGGGAATATTGTTCACTACTGTTGTCCAAAGGATTTTTCCAGAATTCCTGTCGATACAATAGACTTCCTTTTTTTTGCTGTCAGCACCGGTCAGAAATATCTTGTCGTCCCAGATGATGGGTGAATTGAAGCCAGACAAAGGGATTTTGGTTTTCCAAAGGATGTTTTGTCCGGAGGCACCATCCCATGATGTGGGGATATCCTTTTGATAAGCAATGCCAAGTCCGCCAGGGCCTCTGAAAGAAGGAAAGTTCTTACGCAAATCTTCAACCGATGCAATTTTGTTAGTTTCTGATGTTGCAGCCTTCTTATTATCCGGAGTTGCGCCCTGTGGGTTTTGTTCGGTTTGCCTGTTCTTAACAAAAGTATCGATGGCGGAATTCTGATTATCATTCGTATCCTGAGATTTATTTTTCAAATCTGGTACTTCAGTTTCGGTGGGATTACCAACCATCGAACCTGAAACCGCATCGTCGGGAATTTTTAAAGACATTTTATTCTCCGGTACTGGTTCCTGATTTGATTGGGGATTTAAGGCCAGCAGCAAATTATTTTCCAATTCATTGTGGGTAATAAAAGCAAGCACAAGTGCAATGGCTACCATGGCAATTCCACCGATAGCAATCCATTTACGGGCATTTTTCTGGTTAAAAAGATAACTTTCCGTTAATTGCGATGACACCACAGGATATTTACGCCTGGCAGCGATGATAACCTGCAACGCCATGACAAATAGCGCAACTCCTGCTATAAGCATATACCCGCCGGTACGGATTTGCCACTGGGTTGTAAAATACGCCTTACGTGCCAGGAGGTCGAGTTCCCTGATTTGCTCACGAAGTAAGGAATCACCGGGATTTTCATGCAGCCGTTGTACCAATGCATTAATGGTTTGTACGTTTACCGGGTCAATCCTGTTAATTTGAACGTAATTGGCGATAATCAAAAAGCAAATGACAAACGAAAAGATTCCTGCAAAAATGGCTATCCCTTTCCATAATTTCACATTCGCTTCTGTTGGCTTTTTATCCATTATCATTTTGATCTTTGAGAGCATCGTTAAGCAGGATTTTCGGGTTTAACGGGACAATAATCCACGCATCGTGCACAGCTTAAACAAGTTCCTTTATCCGGAATATAATCAGGCTGGTATTTAAATTTCGACAAATTGGCAAGGGTTAGTCCAAAAACCAGGCCAAGAAAGCCACCCAGAAGCCATCCGCCGACATAAAAAACCTTTAAAATTCCATCGACTTCTGCATACAGTTCATTCACCGTCTTGCCTGAAGTTTTAAAGGCATCGATATTTACCTTAATATCTTCGGTGACTTCCTTTGATGGAATTAATAGTTGTTTTGCCAGCCTGACTTTGGGATGAACCGATGCCAGATTTTCATGCAGCATGCTGCCAGCAAATCCTCCGGCCAACACCAGCGGAGGAATGATAATAACCAGCAGGATGAACCGACGCACTGAAGTTTCGCGCTTTTCGGCCGGTTTTACAGGAGACGGAAGTTCGATGGCGCCAAACGGACACGAATCTTCGCAAAGCCGGCATTGGATACACTCTGTGGGAGTTATGGCTATATGTTTTCTTGAAATACGACTTGTCAGATTTAACAAAACACCATACGGGCAAAGGAAGCGGCAATATGGCCGGCCAATAAACAGGCTTACCAGCAGGAAAATCCCGCCAAGGAAAAGCATGTTAAAGGTGGCGTCGAACCTGAAAAATCCCACAAATGGATCATAACGACAAATCACAAAGTCGGTGGCCGTAGCAGCATATAAAATGGCTAATCCAAGGTAAATGTACGGGATGAGGCCGAGTGCAGTCTGCACCCATGGTTTCAGCTTTACCGGTTTGAAGAGTACGATGTCCTGTATTGCACCCAACGGACAAACGCCAGCACAGAAGGTACGGCCAAAAAATAAGGTAAAGAGTATTGGCAGGGAAAAGAAAATGACGACCGTCGCGGGTATGATGTAAGCCGGATGAAACATTGCCAGGACAACGTTTTGAACCGAACCGACAGGACAAATGCAGCCTTCGCGGTAAAAACCGAAATAGGCCAGGGCAAAAAGGGAAACCCAGAAAACACCTTTACGGGAACGCTTTTTTATAACAAACCAGCTTGCAGCCGAAAGACTGCCAATTAAAACCAACACATCGAACCAGGCAAGAAATTCAGCCCTTGGTGCGGGTGTCAGGGTTGGTGGCTGTACATGGCCTGAATCAAATTCTGGTTTGGGAAACCTTTGGGCATAGGAAGTGCCGGGAAGAAAATAAAGAATGAAAAAGAGTAAAAAAAGCACAGAAAACTTTTTCATTCGTCGCCCTCCACCGGTTTGTTTACGGGTTTCTTGTTTCCAAAACTCTTAAAAAGATATGGATTTTTTGCCGGGACACGACTGAATGCTTCCGAGGGGCAGACCCGCGCTATCGCACACTGGTTGCAGTTTTTACAAAGTTTGTGGTTAACCTGTAACTGGAGAGATCCGTTGCCAAACGACTCACATCCTTTTACACACTTCCCGCAACCGATACAAAGATCTTCGATGATATCGTATTCGAAAAAAGGCTCTTCGATAAATTTCCTTTTGAGGGCACTGGTGGGGCAAAGCTGGTTTTCGGCTGCTGTATTAAGTTGTTTTGTTTCAGGCCTGAAAAATCCGCCACAAAGGTCGCAATAACCGCACATGGCGTAAACATGGATGCATTTTACAGCTGAAGGAGTCAACACACAGGAAGTGGCACAGCGGCCACACTGTATGCATTTTGAAGCATCCAACTGCCATACCAATTCTCCGGAAAAGGCATTTTTAAGCAGGCCATAACCAATCCCACCAACACCAATGGCAATACCGGCCCTGATTCCGTTGTTGAGGAATTTCCGGCGATCGATTTTATTACCCTGGTCCTGCTGATCCATGTATTATTGTGATTTTGAAGTACCCGTTTGCTTTTGTTTGATGGCCTCAGGAAGCGAACAGGAAGAAAGTTGTTTACAGTTTTTACATGCAAAGTCGAAACTGCAGGTTTCGGAATCCTGTGGTTTTTCCCTGAAAATAAGGTAGCCGCTACCCAAAACCAATCCACCGAAAAGGATTGATCGTGCTGAGGTTCTTATAAATTCTCTCCGGTTGATCATCATTTACTTTTGGTTAATGAAAACGAACTTTTATGGCAATTCTTTTTTATTTGTCAAAAATCCTGACGATCCCTTTCCCTGGATCTAAAACTAAAATCCGGTCGTTGCTGTCGGTGGCGAGGTCGATACCGGTGGTCCCTTCTAAAAACTGATCAGGCCCGGCAACCATACAATTAAAACCGCCCGATGGCATAAGGATTTTTACCCTTTCGAGTCCTTTTTCGCTCGTCACGAAAGAACCATCCGTCAATATCGCGATATGTGTTGGATTGCAGCAACCGCTGAAACCATCCGCATCCATCGAAGTATTTCCCCATGACGAAATCAGATCACCATCTTCAGTAAAAGCCTCCACTTCATGCCTGCCGGGGTTTACAACCCATAATTCGCCATCCCGGCCTAAAAGGAGGTCAAAATATGGGCTGGGGATAATGAACCCGGGAATTCCTTTTTCGACATCCTTTTTACCAATGGTCAGATTAAGATTTCCGTGGTGGTCGTACCTAAAAACCAGCTTATTCCCTGCATCGGCAATAAATACATATTTTTCGTTTACCGCGATAGAAGTGATGATGGTCACCTGGTTGAAAGCTTCCCACTTTTTGGTTAATTTCCCGGTGGTATTCCAGATTTCGATATGGTCTTCGGCACCAAGATATAATTCTCCGGCCGGGCTTACCGCAATGCACCTTACCCGTCCATCAATCTGAAAATTATTAACCAGATTTCCTTTTTTATCATAACAGAAAACTTTATCATCACCGGTTACAAAAACCTGATCGTCGTTCCCGATCGCGATTCCAGAAAGTTTTGAAGCTTCCGGATTCATCTGCCCCGTTTCTTTGTAGCAAAGGCTCGCTGAATCGGTTTTCCGGAAGCCGGAAATATCATAAACATACGGATTTTTCTGAGCGGTTTTGTTGGTAAAGAAGAAGTCGTTTACCATAAAACCGATCGCACCAAGCAGGAAAAGCAGCGATATAAGGATGATGATTTTTTGTTTCATGAATTTAACCCGGTAAAAAGTTCAACAATGCATGGCTTAACCACATCAATATAAGAGAGAGATTTCCCCTTCTCTTCATAGGAGAAGCGGCCGGGGGATGAGGTAAAAAGATGATGTTTAAACATATTTTTTTTTATTTTAATACCAGATTCCTCTTTAAATCTGGTTCAAAAATACCTATTTCGCCCGGATATCGAGGCAAACCAGTTGTTTTGAGTCCCGCATTAAAAGGTGGCCATCAGCAATGGCAATCGGGCCCCAGGCATCCTGCCCGTCGATAATTTTTGCCTTGTCAGACAAAATAAATTTTGATGTTGATGCTTTTGCGATGGTTAACGTACCGTCGTCGTCGAGAATGAAGAATTTCCCATCAGCCAGGATGTATGGCCCAAGGCCAAAGCGTTCAGTTTTGCCGCTTGTCCAGAGGATTTTGGTGCAATTTGCCGGCTGGCAGCAAACAAACTGGTTTCTTAGGGCCCCGGCATCCTTCGGCAGGATTCCAAAAAGAAATCCATCGAAGAAAACGGGAGTCTGTTGTTCGGAAGCCAGGCCGTCTTTGGGTTTGTAAATCTGTAATTCTTTAGCCGTAAAGTCTTCGCCATTTTTACTGACCTCAAATACCATCGATCCTGCACCATAGCCTGCCGAAACAAAAATCTTCCCATCATCCAGAATGACTGGTGACGGCGCTACCACTGCAGGAGCGAACTTATTGATTTTCCACAGGATTTTTCCCCTGTCAGCTCCTTCGGCAGAAATCCCGCAGACACCTCCGATAGCAAAATAAACATACATTTTTTTGCCTCCAAAATTCATCGGCATCACCGATGAATGCGACATCTTCCAGTTATCCGGATTGGGAGTTTTCCACACTACATTTCCGGTTGCACAATCCACACCGATCAGCAAAGACGAGCCTCCCGGGGCAATTACCACCAGGTTCTCATCGATTAGCGGGCATTGTCCGGTGTACCAAAAAGGCACCTCAGTGCCGAATTCTTTTACCAGATCTATTCCCCAAAGATAATTTCCTGTTTGAGGATCGGTGCACATTACCTGGCATCGCGGGCCGATGGTTACAATAAAATTTTCGGTAATTGCAGGCACAGTTCGCGACATTCCATGGTTTCGCTTGATGTGAACCTTGTACCCGCGACGCCAGAGTTCCTGTCCGGTCCCAAGTGAAAAGCAACGCAAAGCATCCGATTTTTCCTTTTCGACGTAATCGAGCAGGTAAACTTTCCCATTGTAAATTACCGGTGCGGCATGCCCTTCACCTAGATCGACCTTCCAAAGGATTTTTGGACCTTCCGGTGAAAATTTGTCGATGAGTTTTATTTTCTCCTTGTTGATATTGTCAAAATCTGCTCCCCTGAAACGTGGCCATTTTCCTTTTAGGGGTGATATTTCAGTTGTAAACGCCTCAAATTTTTCACCTATCAGAATTTTTTCATTAGAATTGTCACTTTTTGGTGGCCGGTTATCAAGGCCAGGAACATTGGCTTTAAAATCGCCCACCGGATTGTAAAAAAACCAGGCAACAAATACTATAACTGCAAACAGGATGAGCAGTGGAAGGATGTATTTTTCGGGTTGGTTTTTTCTCATGAATATATTTTTTACCAAAGCGGACCAAAGAATAAATATCGCGTAACATTAAGATAATCTATGGGAAAACGCATTGGTCTTCGAAAAGTTTTATTCCTTTCAGGTTTGGAAATGATAAAATAATAAATGCCGTTTCTATTTCAGGGCCGAAAATTATCTGGCGGCGATATCATAAACCATCAGCGCTGTTCCATGACGGATATAAAGTTTTTTGTCGTGAATCACCGAATGTGCCCAATGCTGATTTTCGCCAAGGGGTACTTTGAACGAACTGATCAGTTTAAAATCTGTTGTTCCGGGTGCTGCTAACCCTACAGTGCCGGCTTCGTCGTAACAATACAGCAAACCATCGGCATAAATTACATTTCCTTTTTTAAGCATATCAGATGAATACAATACTTTGCCTGTGTTCCAGTCGAGGCAATACCATTTTTTGTTATTATCACCAGAACCATAAATCTTTCCATTTACCAGAACAACACCGCCCATTTTTGGATCAAGAAGTTCGTTTCGCCAGACTTCAGTCACACTGCTGCCATCGGCAGATAATTTAAGCATTTCGCCTCCTTTGCCGTAACCGCTGGTGCAATACAGAAGGCCATCCTTGTAAATCGGTGTGTTAGGATGGACAGCATATTTATTGGTGTGCTCAAAGTGCCATAAAAGCTTACCATCAGAAGCATCGATCCCAACAACTGAATTGGCAGTCATCGTAACAAGGATTTTTCGGTTATCAAGTTTGATAATCATCGGCGAGCAATAGGCGCTTTTTTCGCCATTGCCGCTACTCTTCCAGATAAGTTTTCCGGTATCCTTGCCGAGGGCCAGGATGTTATCGTTTACGCCACCTGGCGTGCAGTACAATTTGTTGTCGTCGATTAAAAGGTTTTCGGTAAATGCCCAGGTAATATTTTGCCCGTCATAAGCAGTAGTAAGGTCAATTTTCCATAAAATATTTCCCTTCTCAGCATTCATGCAAACCAACTGGCCATAACCGCTGAGGATATATAGTTTGTCGTTGTAAACCAGTGGCGTAGAGCGAATCCCGGGCCAGCTTTCGATCCATTCCTTCCCGTATTCGGTTTTCCAGATTACTTTGCCGATGTAATCAAATGCAATCACAAAACCATTATCACCGGCAGTTCCGGCCGTAAAAACCCGTGTTGAAGTCACAGCTGCCGAAGCATGGCCATCACCAAGTTCTTCATAGCTCCAGAGTAGCTTAGGGCCATTTGGTGGCCATTGTTTTAATAAACCTGTTTCGTAATAGATTCCATCCCGGTTAGGACCGCGCCATTGTGCAATTTCCTGGGAATAAAGACCAAAATACGCGATCATCCCAAAAATAATAATGATTATTCTTTTCATAATTCAGTATAAAATAGTTTTAGTAGAAACTTCAAAAATAACAGAAACCGATAAGACACTTAGAATTTAACATTTAATTTTTTAGTCCGAGGATGGAAGTCAGCGGTTTACAGTTTCCCTTGAGAAGTTGCAATGCTTAAATACCAAGGCGACGGTCCACTTTCGTATCTATTCCGTCATATACTTTGCGATATCCTTCAGAACGATAATGCCAGTCATCTTTTCGTGGGGTTTGCCGTTTTCGGTAATGATGAGTGCATCGAAATACCTGTTTTTGGGCTCCGTCAGGTAAGAATTTCTGTACATTTCGGCAGCCTCATACACCGACATCATCCGTGGAATGATCTGGAAATTGTGGTTGTATTCAGCGCTGCCCAAAACCTGGCTGATCCTGGTTTGAGCGGGGGATACCGTGGATTGATCTGCCAGCCAGAAGGCAATATGATTTCCGTTCAGGACTTCAATGATGTTTTCACCATCGATTACCGGAATTTGGGTGATTTTGTGTCGGAGCATGAGTTGTAATGCTTTGTCGAGCGTATCGTTTGAAAAGCAATGAAAAACTTTTTTCTCAAAAATTTCGACTTTGTCAGGGTGTTCGATAAATTCCCTGATTTCTTCAAATTCCTTTACAACTTCGTCCAAAGGCTCAGCAATGGCGCGTCCCTCAAAACGGTCGTTATGAACAAGTACATTCCGAAGGTCGCCAAAAGCAAACAACACATCCTCAAAACGGCGGAATATGGCATCTTTAGCCGCCGCTCTCCTTAGCAAAAAGCGGAATGGTGCGAAATTTCCCTGGTTGAATTTGTTCTGCAGGTGACGTTCGACCGCATTAAAAATATTCAGAAACTGATCGGCATTTTGTGGCATAACAGCAAAAGGATTTCAGAAAGCAATAATACGAAAAAATGCTGGTACCCGCCCGATTAATGCCGGTGTAAATGGTGAACAGGCCTCCCGGGTTCCATGAAGGAAGCTGGCGAATAAACCATGATCTAAATTACTTAAAATGATCTTTGCAGATGTCCAGAATTATATCTTCAAAAAACGCGTACCTGCCAGGAAGATCCCAGTTCATCCGGGTTGTGGCTTCCCTCCTTCTGAAAACTGTAAGATTTGGGTAACTTCTACTTCCGCCAAGCCAGTTACCGTAGATGACATCATCGCCAACCAGTACCAAATGCTCAAACCTGTCCTGGTTCTCGTTAAAAAAATCGACCAGTTCAGGGGCGATCAGGTTGGCTTCGATTATCAGAAACTTTACCTGCTTCCCATTGATTTTCCTGGTTTTTCCTGTCAAATCCGCGTTAATAGCTGGTCTTAGCTGGTTGGCAGGGATCTCAAAATAAAATACCAGGTAATTTTTAAATCCGGTATAACCGATTATTCCGGTGAGGATGGATTGGAGTGAGATATCCGCATCCTTTAACGCTGGGTATGACTCGCAGGCTTCCCGGATGGTTTGCTTCAGGAATATCGAATCGATGAAAACGGCAGTGGTAAATTGAGTTGACGCCATTCAGTCTAATTTTTCAAACCGAAAGTCAGGTTGTTTTATCATAAATTTCCAACGCGGTAGGAAGACAACTGGCAACACCTTTTAAACCAACAACCGACAGGGTTATCAGGATGGTGTCTTTAATTTCGTCGCGACTTGCACCTAGCATTTTAGCCATCGGAACATGATAATAAATGGCCGTGGTATCTCCCAGTGATGCCTTTATTCCGATGTAAACCAGTTGTTTTGTTTTGGCGTCTAAGCCGGTGGTGTTTTTTAAGGCTACGATCAGGCCATCGAAGGCTTTTGCAACTTCGGGGGCTTCTTTTTGAAAAACTTCGAGTGTATTCATTTTGTGAATGTTTTAATTTGGCTTTTATGTTTGGATAATAAGAAAGTCTTCAATTGAATTTTTTTATTGGACATCCAAAACTAAGAACAATTTCTGTCATTCCTTCCAAATCCTTTCCGTTTATTTTATTTGGTTTAGTGCTTAAACAATTCTACCAGGTATCGGTATTTGTGCAATCAAAACCCCCGCAAGAATTGGCAATTAAATAATTTCGCTTACTTTTAACCAGAATTTTGAAAGGGACTGTTTATAGGGTTTTGGAAAGTTCAAAAAGTAAAATATCCGGAAAACGAAATCGTTTTTGGTTTTAAACCTGAGTTATGTGCGGAAAAATAAGAAATCTGGCTATTTTTTTTGTGATAATCGTGTTGCAACAGGCTGCTTTTTCACAGGACGAAAAACTGCCCGACGGTTACAAAAAGTTTTATTATGAAAATGGAAAGATTTCCAGCGAGGGAACCATGCGTAACGGCAAACCTGACGGCTATTGGAAAACCTATTTTGAAAACGGCATTCTGAAATCAGAAGGAAACCGAGTGAATTTTCTGCTCGACAGTACCTGGAAGTTTTATGACGAAACGGGTAAACTGGTTTTGACAATAAATTATAAAAACGGGTTAAAAAATGGACTTCGCGTAACCTATCTCGAAAAGGAAATCATTGCTGAAAACTTCGAAAACGACATCAAACAAGGCCTTACCACCTATTATTACCCCGACAGCACCATTAATAGAACGGTCAATTTTGTGAATGGCCGTGAAGATGGTCTCTCAAAGGAATATGGTGAAGACGGTCGCGTAATCACCCTGACCACTTACAAGAAAGGTTACGTGGTCAGCCGTGAACGTATCAACCGGCTCGATAGTGAAGGCCGGAAACAATGGGCATGGAAATTTTTCCATCCCAATGGGCTTGTAAAGACCGAAGGGAAATACAAAAATGATCTGAAAAATGGCTATTTTAAAGATTATGATGAGAAGGGCAAGTTGCTTTCGACCTCAAAATGGATTGATGGTGAACAACAGAAAGATGCTGCTGAACTTACTAAATTGGAGATCGAAAAGGAATATTACCCCGATGGTACTGTTAAAAGTTTCCAGGGGTACAAGAATGGTCTCCCCGAAGGTGTCCGCAGGGAATTTGCCGAGGATGGAACCATCGTCGCAGGTTATATTTTTAAAGACGGGAAAAAGGTCAGCGAAGGCATAACCCGGGAAGATGGTCTTAAAAATGGTGCATGGAAAGATTTTTTTATCACCGGTGAATTAAAGGATGAAGGGACCTACAAAGATGATATGAAAGTAGGGAAATGGACCTATTATTTTGCCAACGGAAAAATTGAACAAACCGGCAAATACGACGACAAAGGCAAGCTTACCGGAAAATGGGTGTGGTATTATCCTTCGGGAAATATCCTGCGCGAGGAAAGTTATCTGAATGGCCTTGCCGATGGCATGACGAGTGAATTTGCCGAAGATGGAACCATCATTGCCGGGGGTGAATATATCGAAGGTGAGGAGGAAGGCGACTGGACTTATAATAACGAAGGTTATCGCGAAGAGGGAAGCTATGCTTTTGGTTTGCGACAAGGCGTTTGGAAATACTATTATCCCGACGGAACTTTACAGTTTGAAGGCGAATTTATCGACGACAATCCCAACGGCAAACACAAATATTACTGGGACAACGGCAATTTAAAAGAAGAAGATGAATATTTGATGGGAACCAAAGTTGGCGACTGGAAAACCTATAATTCTGACGGCACCTTGTTTTTAATCGTTACTTACGAAAACGGCATCGAGAAAAAGTATGACGGTATAAAAATAAAGCCTGAATTTGTGGAACCGGATGAGTAAAAATCAGGCAATGTTCTAAGGCGTCAGTGGTAAGGCATGAGGCACCAGGTGATTGCCGGCTTGCAGCGAGTTGTAAAAGGCATTTAAAATTTGTGTTTTGTTCTTTGTAATTTTCTGTTTTGTCCCGTTGTGCCTGTTGTGGTTCGCAAAATTTTCATTTCAACAACCCAATGGTTTTCTTAACTTTGTAGGTAACATCAAAAATCCACCTAATGGAATCGTTAAAAGTACTTGTACTGGATGATGAGGTGCGAATCACCGAAAAATTAAAGCGGCATCTGGACCATAACGGTTTTATCGTTTTCGAAGCCAACGATTCAAGGACTGCTTTTAAACACCTCGAAAAATCGGAGATCGATATCGTTCTCCTCGATTTTATGATACCTCACGACCTTAATGGCATCGAAATCCTGAAACGGATAAAAACCCAATATCCCGACACCGAGGTTATCATGGTGAGCGGCCAGGAAGACATCGACATCGTAATCGAAGCCCAGCGGCAAGGTGCCATCGATTTTGTAAGAAAACCCTTTAATTTTACCGAAATCCTTTTTGCCATCGAGCGTACCGGTAAATATGTCCAGGTACTCAATAAACTTAAATCGGTCGAGGATCAGAAATCGCTGATTTCCCGCGAGCTGGAATCGATGATCGAACGGGATTTTATTGGTATCAGCCCCGTGATCAGAAAAGTTGTGGAAATGGCCATGAAAGTAGCCAATGATAAGGATGCAAGCGTGTTGATTACAGGTGAAAACGGGACCGGAAAGGAGATTATCGCCCGGATCATTCATTATGCTTCCGAGCGGAAAAAAAATGTTTTTGTCCCCGTCAACAGCACTGCCATTCCCGATACGCTGATGGAAAGCGAATTCTTCGGTCATAAAAAGGGAGCTTTTACGGATGCCAAAGAAGACAAAAAAGGGTTTTTCGAACTTGCAAATGGCGGCACATTGTTTTTGGATGAAATTGCAGATATGCCTTTTTCGCTTCAGGCCAAACTGCTTCGTGCTATGGAAGAGCGCAAGATTACCCGGCTTGGGGATTCCAGGGAAATTAAGGTGGATATCCGCATCATTTCAGCCACCAACAAAAACATCGAAAAGCTCATCGAAGCGGAAAAATTTCGGCTCGACCTGTACCACCGGATCAATACCTTTATCATCAATATTCCACCTTTACGGGAACGACCTGAAGATATTGAACCGTTGCTCCTGCATTTTACAGGTGAACTTTGCCGGAAGAAAAAACGTGTTATGCCCGAAATCGACAGCAACCTGATCTCGTTCCTAAAAAGGTATTCCTTTCCGGGAAATGTACGCGAACTCCGGAACATGGTAGAACGTGCACTGATTTTATGCGAAGGAAATTGCATGAAAGCCGAGGATTTTTCGATGAAATTCACTTTACCGAAAATTGAAAGCCAGATTTCGTCACCCCATTCCCTCAACCTCGGCGAAAATGAAAAAATGCTCATTGAGGAAGCGCTCAAAAGTACTGCAGGGAATCAGATCAGAGCTGCAGAACTTCTTGGAATATCCCGGGATGCACTCAAACACCGGATTAAAAGTCATGGCATTATCATTCACAAGGTGATCGAATAAAGTGGATTACTGATAATGAAATGATGTCGTTCGACCTCAGGAACCCAACATCCAACTTTCATATATTTTTTAACTGGTAAAATCTTCCAGGCTGTGTTTTTTTTACACATCATTTGCACCCATAGTGGTGAGAATGCATCATTTAAATTTCCCTCTGATGATCAAATCTTAAAGAAGTAAATATTTTGTAAATGCTTGAATATTAAAATTTAAAAAGAAAATTCGGCCTGGAATTCTAGAAGGTAAATTTTCGTGGCACAGGGGTTGACTAATTAAAAACCAAAAAATTGTTAACCAAAAAAAATAATGTCATGAAAACACAATCTACAAATCCAACAAGAAGAATCAAAAGAATGTTTACCACTCTGGTGGTAATGCTTTTTTCTTTAATTACAATTTCGTTACAATCCCAAACCATCGTAGTGGACCAGCCTGCAACCAAAATAATTAACAAAGGCAATGGCTATTGCAACGACATGATCAATGTTCTTACCAGTGAGACCCCGGTAAACAACCGCTTTACGTTTATTAAAAAATTTATGGGTGCGGATTATTATTCGTGGAGCGGTTTTATTTCAAAAGACGAAGATACCCCAATCACTTATGCTGCAAGTAATAACTCCACACTTGTAACAATAAATGGAGATAGTACCTCATCCTTGTTCATCGACTGGCTGCATACAGCCCGATCGTCGGCTTCTTCTGAAATTTATTATGCTTATACGGTAAATCTGCTTGAACTTACTGTAACCATGACCATTGCACCGGGAGGTGGTTACAATTTGGGTGATCCGATACCAGTCTTTTACAACTATGATGTTTTTGCATCGGGACAAACCCGGCATGAAGCTAACCAGGAAGATCCGGTTCATTCGAACAACCAGTTTTTTCTGAATGGAAATGATGAACTTGGCATCGGCTTTAATTTCAATGATCCGCCCGGATTATCAGGCTGGAACAGAAGAATGAAAAACGGCACATTGACTGTCATTGTCGGAACCAGCTTTAACATTTCACTCTCATCGCTGATTTGTGATACCTTAAGTGATCCTGGTCGTGGTGGATATAACAAGGATAAGGCTACCGGTTGGTTCCAGGGAAACATCCAATTTAGTGTGTTTCCAATTATACCCCCAACTCCAATAGCAGGCCGCACTGAGTTTTCGCTCGACATTGGTTCTGATACCGAAATAAGTGACCCTTTTGCCGATGGAGATGAAGTGTTCGACCCGGGTGATGCATATATATTAAAAGGACCTGCACTTTTGCCAGGTGGACAGAATGGAATTAAAGATGATAAAAACATCTTTTTAAACGATCCTTCCCCGGTCCCCGGTGATCCGGCATCTGCAGCTCCTTGTGGAAATGGTCTTCCCGTAAATCCGATGGATTATTTTGACCTTGATGGCATGGACAATCTCCAGGTTTCACTGACAGCATTGAATTATGGCCCGGGAGCCTCATCGATTGCACCCTTTCCGGATGACCTGATTTACGTAGCCGACCATTTTATGGTATCCTATGACGATGATGAATCAGGGAGTTACACCGAAAACACCTATGGTTATGGTTCGGTACCTGTGAATTCATTTTCGCCGATGATGTACGAAACACATGGAAAAACCAATGAAGCCGATGAGGTTATTGCTGTGGATTTCAATTCACTCATCCTCCCATCACCATATTTCTCACTCGATTCGCTTTATTCCGAACATGATGTTCATATCAGCATGAGTCCCAACCCGGATTCAGATGAAAAAGACGACGACGATGTAGATGCACTCGATTATTATCGGGATCAGAATATCCAGGGGATTTTGTATTTTTCTCCCGATCATGAAGCTACTTATTATGATCCAATGACAGGTACTGTTTTAATGGGTGGATCGGTTTATGAATCGAATTCTACAGGAATTGTTGAAGTGGTAAACTGTAATACACACCTTGGATTACCTGATGGAACCGATATTGATGCCTTTGAATTTGGATGGGTTTGGGATCAGAATGAAGGCAGGTACGGACTGGCACTGCTTTTCAGTGTTGACAACGATGACTGGTTGACACCAAATACAGATGAATCGGGAGGGCTTGACCCTGCAATGATCTATTATTCTTTTCTGAATGGCAGCTATGCCCATTTTTCGTCAACACCGCTCGACGACGATGTGGATGCCATTACGATATGCGACCATACGTTTAATGGATTTGCTGGTGGCATACCACCATCAGCAGGATTCAAGTCGAGTGCAGCTACGGCTTTTGAAGGCGACAATATTTTCTATACCGACTTGTCGTCCGGCAATCCAACACAATGGGACTGGACGTTCAATGGTGGGACACCTTCGGCTTTCTCAGGACAGACACCCCCATTAATTCAATATACTGCAGCAGGTTTTTATACCACCAGCCTCACCGTTTCAAATGCATACGGATCCTCGACAACAACTGAAGATATACTTGTTTTGCCGGCTAACTGGCGGTTTACAGCAACTCAGGTGATTCATTCCATTGTTTTCCCGGCATCGGTAGTACCCGAAATAAACGGAATTCCCGTTCTTCCCGGAACACCGGCAGGTGTATTCTTTACCGGTTTGAACGGCGATGGACAATGTGGCGGATTTATCATCTGGAACGGTACTACCGATTATGTTCTCAGTGCTTTTGGGGATGACCTTTCAACACCTTATGTTAAGGAAGGTTTTTCGTCAGGAGAATCCCTCTCATGGAAAATATTCGACATGAATACAAATAATGTATTTCCGATGCAGGCAAACTACGATATAACCTTCCCTGATCATGACGGAAAATTTGTGTCCGGAGGGTTATCCTGTCTCGTAACATTGGAAAACAATATGGCTACCATCTGTCAGACATTGAGTATTCCACAGGGCTGGTCAGGAATTTCGACCTATGTGGAACCGGCAAATCCAGCTATTGTTAATATGTTTGCCCCTGTTGTTAGCGATCTCATAATTCTGACAAACTTATATGGCATGTACTGGCCTGTTAATGGCATCAATACTCTTGGCAACTGGGATGTAAATTCCGGATATGTTGTAAAGATGCAAAACGATGTATCGCTCCAGGTTTGCGGAACATTACCCGCCTCAAATACGATCACAGTTAACCCGGGCTGGTCAATTATCCCGGTGCTGAAATCAGCAGGAATTTCAACTGCTGCACTTCTTGGAAGTCTTCCCGGTTTGGTTGTGGCAAAAGAAATTGCCGGCAGCAGGATTTACTGGCCATCCGCCGGTTATGTTACACTTACGAGTCTGGAACCCGGAAAAGCCTATTACCTTTATGCTTCATCCGGAGGAACGTTGAATTATGGTGTAAAAGGAGGTGTTCTTGGAGGAAGCGAAAATACTGCCCCTATAGTCTCACCCTGGAATGAAGTTGCTATTACTGCCGGTTCGCATTTGCTGGCAATTAGCGGAGAAAATGGAGCATTCATTGAAGGCGAAATCATCGGAGCCTTCACTAACAGCGGTTATTGTGCTGGATATTGCCGCTATGAAGGACAAATGGTAGTTCTTACAGTCTTCGCTGACGATCCCACCAGCACCGAAGTTGATGGTATGTCCGAAGACGAAGAGATGATATTCAGAGTTTACAACCCTATCACAAAGGCTGAACGAAACTTAAGTCCTGAATTTGATACTTCACTTCCTGACCATGATGGCAATTTCAGAGTGAACGGAATTTCTGGTTTTTCATTTAAGACATCCTCAATCGAATGTGAAGAAAGCCTGACATTTTCGGTTTATCCAAATCCTGCTGCCGATTTTGTAAACATCACAATAACCAAAGGTTCATTGGTTAATGCTGAAGTAATGATTTACGATTTTACCGGAAGAATCGTAATGAGCACAGTCCTGGAAGATCAGCCGTGTACACGTATCAATAGCACTCATCTTTCACACGGAGTTTATCAGCTTATCCTTCATTCCGGAGATAATAACTATGCAAAAAAGTTTGTGGTTAGATAGTTTCATGATCGATGCTTTGATTTTGGTTAAAGCGTTCCGCGTTGTGTGGAACGCTTTTTTTTTGAAGGGATGACAGGCTAGTTAACCTGGAATTTTTAAATACTTCCCTTATACCCATGATTTGATTTTTTTTCTTCACCATCCAAAGCACATTAATATTCTGCCGGCATGGAAATCATTGAACCTGCATTATTTTTCATAAAGCGAAGCAGGATTTCATCGCTTATTTTAAGCACGACGATTTTCATTTAACAAATTACTGTATTCGGGCTTCATTTTAATAATGACCCACATCCTAACAATGGAATTTGGTAACTTCAGGTAGGGATCGAACTGAAAACTCCGCATAAAACCTCACCTGTTTTTTGGTATTCCTTCATTTTCAGCCCATGTATTTTCACCCATTCGGGCGAAATGCCAGCACAGATTTTTCTCTTCAGAACGGAATTGTGATTAAAAATTGTAAAATATAAAGTTTTTAAAAAGCAGTTAATCAGACGATTATGATTTGTATTAGATCATGTGTAGCAGAAATCAAAAAGCGGGCACACCTATTGAATCTCAATGAAAATCAAATCAAAATAAGAAAGGAGGTTGAATGAATTAACCTGATAACATAGGAACCTGACGGAACATCTGAATTTTTTCATCATTCCTGTTTAGGAGACTTTTAACCAAACTACCGGACCCAAAGTAGTTCTTTCCTTAGCACCAAAATTCAAATTCAATCCGGGAATACTCAACTTTTCCCGGCTTCTTATTCAATGTTTCTGCCAGGCTTTCACATCTGTTATCTGTAATTGGTGAGTATTAAAAAATTTGCAACAATCTGGTTGTTTATCTTATTGAAAACCTTGACTTTGGGAATTATTTTTCGTATCTTTCGGAACTAAATATGTAGCATAAGAACCGATGATTATTGATAAATGATTTCTTAAAAAAGGACGAAATCGAATTAGTACATTTTAGAGTTTCCTGAATTATTTTGATAACTAAAAAAATTGAGCTATGAAAAAGATTTATGTTTTTTTGTTTATCCTGCTGGCACTCATCTTTGCTTCAAAGGCAGTAGATGCCCAGGGCGAGTGTGATGTACCCGACAACGGTACTGGAACTGCTACCTTGCCACCCATCGGTTGTCAATACACAACTACTGAGGGTGTGTTTATGATTATTGATGGCCTTCCACCAGGAACAACCATCGAATGTAATGCTACATTAAAGGATTTTATTTGTTGTGGTGGTGCTTGTGGGTGTTCGTTGCCACTACCTCCCGGTGAATGTGAAATGCCGGGTGGTTCTTTGGGTGGGAATGGCCATTGCTTTAGCGCTAACCTTGAGTTTCAAATGTCTGGCACCGGTACGTTGGCAGGTTGGGAACGATTGGTCATCCTTCCGGTTAACGGAGAAGTTCACACCGCACCGCGTTATCCGGGTGAGCCCGTTCAATCCTTTCAGACATTGGTTTTTGGTCTGAGTGGTCAGATTATCGGTGACCCCGATTTCGACTTGTTAAGGATAACAGCCGGAGATGGTTATGGATACCCTAGTCCTGGGCAGACGCAATTTACCCAGATTCCGGGCGGAAGTTTTGCAGTGGACAGTTTTTTTGATATCACTTATCGCATTGATTTTGTTGGTGCACCAGGAGGAATTTTAGCAGAGATGTCGGGTAGCACTACTGCTACTGTAAAAATAGTAGCCGGCGGTGGTGGTGGCGGTGGCGGCGGTACCACCATTAATTCTGGTCCGGATTCCTGGACGGTTCCATGTGGTTCGGTCAGTTTTGGACCAAATGGAGATTATCCTCCGCTACCCATTAATTTCTTTGGACCAGGTTCTGATCCTTTCGATGGGATCATTTCACTCATTGGAACCCACTCGAATGGATCGCAACAACCTGATGGGGATGTAATTGTTAACAGGTTGGAAGAGCTGGTTTTAATGGAACCCTATCCTTCAGTTGGGACAATTCCCGTGGAGATGGTCCAACTTGATTTAATGAGTGCAGAACCAGTAAAAGTTACTTATGAAGGAGGCGTGCCGGATTCATTTTTCGATGTCTTTTTTGAAATCAGTATTGATGCACCCAGGATGGGGATGGATAACATCATAATGGAAAATCCTCATGGCGGGACATTTGAGAAATTTGTCTCTGTTTATCCGGTCATAACATTTGTTGAAGTAAGTGACCCATCCAATGAGTTTATTTACGATCCCTGGAGTATGGGTTACAACCATTTGAGCTATACATCAACTGATCCATATCCCTGGACACTTTCACCAATAGAAGGCGAATTCGATCCTATTGGCAATGATCCTTTGGTACTTCATTCACAAGCAGGAACATCAATATCATTACTGCCTTACCTTGTAAGAAATGATAATTTCATGCTGGTGATGAATGAACAGGGATTCCCTGAAATGATGGATGGTTCTGGCTATAATAATGGAACCTGGTACAAATATCCCAACTATAACTGGTGGAATGTTTGGTTTTATGATCATCCTGTTGCCCCGGATCGCCGGAAAGTAATTACCGGTAACATGATCGTAAGCCCCAGGATGCCTGATCTTCCGAGTTATGTTGAGATTGTTTACAACTGGTCCACTCCGCAATGGACTGGATGGCCTGAAATAGCCCGGCCACCGCTACCGGAAGATGTAATGGATCCGGCTTATGAAATAAGTGTGATCCAGCGCTCCGAACCACTGCTTACCTGGCAGGGAAATATTTTCCAACCCATCCCTGTACCGGTTCCTTTTGAGATTCTGGAATACAATCCCGAATGGCTGTCGATTGATATTCGGGGATACAATTTTGTCCTTCAGGGTGATTTGCAGCATGTTTGCTGGAAAGAAGGCGACTGCGGAGGTCTGGGTTACGATTATGGCGATGCTCCTGAAAATGATTTGGCATACCTAAATGGGACAATCGGGATATTTCCAACCTGTATCAATACAGGCCCTGCCAACAGTTATATAAGTCATGGGTGCCCTTCAACGCTATATTTTGGCGGTTGGGTCGATTGCGAAGGTGAAGGAAATCAGGGAACCTGCCCAACATTCAATCCCAACAATTATAATGTTGATGAATGTGGAACATTCCCATATCCGGTACCGCCACTTAATGTTGTGGATGAGGGCCTGATGTACCCGATTCCGTTGAGTATTGTCGGTTTACCGGGATCAGAACAATATGTTCCTTGTGGACAGCAAACCATGCCACTGGGGTCGGTTTGCAGTTTGGCAGTTTGGGGGCAAAATATCGATATCTGGATAGATGCTTCACAATCCAATGGTGGTTATATTAATATATTGTTCGATTGGGACCAGAATGGTCAATGGTTTGGTGTAAGCAGTTGTAATTCCATAAATCCCAACGATTATGTGCCTGAACATATACTTCAGAACTTTCCGGTTCCGGCTGGTTTCATAGGTAAGCTATCAACCCTTAATCCTCCGGGTTTCCAGATTGGTCCATTGTCTGGTTGTGTATGGTCCAGATTTTCGCTCACCGAACAAACTGTTACACTTCCTTGGGATGGTTCGGGAGTATTTTCGGATGGAGAAACAGAAGATTACCTGCTGGACATTGCTGTGGCAGGTGTTGAGGAACTCGACTTTGGTGATGCACCGGATCCCAGCTATCCTACTAAACTTGTAAACGATGGAGCACACCATGCCATCGATGGCATTACCTTCCTGGGCAGCCTGATCGACGCAGAAGCTGATGGGCAACCGGACATTTCTGCACAGGGCGATGATGGGAATAACCTGGATGACGAAGATGGTGTTTTATTCATGTGGCCAATTGCTGCCGGAAATGCATGTAAAGTTAAAGTTACAGCCTCAGTTGGTGATGCTTTGTTGAATTTGTGGATTGATTTTAATCAAAACGGGTCGTGGGCTGAAGCCGAAGATCATGTTTTTAATGATTTGAATCTGGTGACAGGTGATAATTATCTGACATTTATCGTCCCCGCCAATGTTGTTTCCGGAACAAGTTATGCCCGTTTCCGTTTCAGCCATCAACCCGCTTTATCCTATACCGGTTATGCTTTCGACGGCGAAGTGGAGGATCATTTGATCGAGATTATTGAATATGGTGATATTAAATGGCAACAGATTCCGGATGAAAATCTGACAGGATTACATGCAGATATGACCAGCATAATTGCCGACGATTGGATTTGTAATGGAGGTGTAGTAACCGATATTCACTGGTGGGGAAATTATGAATCGGTTGGAATGGGAATTAATCACTTCCTGATTAAAATTTATAATGATGCCAGCTGCCTGTCCGGATCCACAATTCTTAGTTTCATCGTGCCATTTAATACGATTACCGAAATGAATACCGGTATTGTAAATAACGAAGGCGATCCTATTTATTATTATGAGTATTTCCTGCCTCAACCATTTGCCCAGATACAAGGGAATACCTATTGGGTCAGTATTCAGGCATTGCCTAACAACCAGCAAATTCCTGCAATCTGGAGATGGCAGGAATCCAACAGGTGGTTTTATCCAATACATTGTGGTACCGCTGAGTTTTATGCTGCCAATAATATCTGGCAGACAATCTTTTGGCAAACTGCTGGAAAATATTCAGATATGGCCTTTATCATTACATCAACTGATCAACCACAGGAGAATATGGACTTTGGTGATGCTCCTGATGATAGCGTTACTTTTTATTATCCAACGCTATTGGTTCACAATGGAGCCAGACATCAAATTGATACAAACGTTTTCCTCGGAAATGTGATTGATGCCGAATTAGACGGACAGCCAGACATTGCTGCATCTCTCGATGATTTAACAGGTGTTGATGATGAGGACGGCGTATCATTTATCCAGCCATTTGTTGCCGGAAAAACAACGAAAATAAAGCTTATTGCCTCCGTTAATGGTTTCCTTAATGCGTGGTTCGACTTTAATAAAAACGGTTCCTGGTCCGATGCCGGCGAACAGGTATTTACAAATGTGGCCCTTGTTCCGGGAATCAATAATTTAAATATTAATGTACCAGCCGCAGCCAGTCCCGGAGCAACCTATTCACGATTCAGATTTAACACAGGTGGTGGCCTGAATTATTATGGTTTTGCTTCGGATGGTGAAGTTGAAGATTATAAACTAATTATTTATCCACCGGATTGGGGTTATAATCCAACAAACTCTACGCATCTGATCCTGGTTCCTGTAAATGTGTTGTTTAACTGCATTACATTGTCACCGGGTGATTTTGTAGGAACATTTTATACCAACGAATTGGGTAACCTGGCATGTAGTGGTTCAGCTTATTGGGATGGTGTAAGTAATCAGGTAGTCGTTGCTTTTGGTGATGACGTGACGACACCTGCAATCAAAGAAGGTTTTGATGAAAATGAAGACTTCCACTGGAAGGTTTATTATTCAGCAACCAGTACCGAAGAAGTAGTTGGAGTAGGATATGATGCTGCACTTCCTGACAGTGATGGCAAATTCCACGACAACGGTCTTTCGGGACTCACATATATTACCAATCAGATTGAGGTTACAGCCACTGCAACGCCTTCGGTGATTTGCGAGGGTGATGTTGTTCAGCTGGATGCCCTGGTCAGCGGCGGTTGTCCACCATATACATTCTTATGGACATCAGTTCCGGCAGGGTTTACTTCAATACTTCAAAATCCGACAGATTCACCCACCGAAACCACCACTTACTATGTAACTGTTGATGACGGATATCTCACAGCTACTGATGAAGTTATGGTAACTGTTATTGCCAATCCAGGCGTTTATTGTACTGAAGATATGGTGGTTTGTGTTAACGATGTACCCTTTGTTCTGACAGTCGGTAATCCAACAGGTGGAACATATAGCGGCAACGGTGTTTTGGGAAATATTTTCGATCCGGCAATTGCAGGAGTTGGTAGCCATACGATTACATATACCTATGTAGTCCCCGGGACAAATTGTGCCTGGTCATGTAATTTCATCATTGTTGTTCAGCCTCTACCACAGATTGATTGCCCGCCATTTATGCGTGCCTGCGAAGATGAGCCGAAAGTATTGCTAAACACAGCTTATCCTCAGGGTGGTTCATATTCTGGTTCCGGTGTTTCATATGATGGTGTAAATTACTGGTTCGATCCGGCTATCGGAGTCGGAACGTACCTGATTACTTATTGTTTTACCGATCCGGTAACAGGCTGCAGCAACTGCTGTGAATTTAACT
>Ga0172375_10002625_pt1 | contig 27867 bp, 27 predicted proteins | sample LakKiv1m_FD_114537 | JGI IMG/M metagenome (GOLD analysis project Ga0172375, IMG submission 114537) | Freshwater microbial communities from Kabuno Bay, South-Kivu, Congo - kab_092012_11.1m | ecosystem: Environmental > Aquatic > Freshwater > Lake | place: Democratic Republic of the Congo... | reverse complement strand
GTATCCTAAATTTGGAAATTTATTCTTAAGGTAAAGAATACCTTTTATGATATAATCAACACTATGCCACCTTACTATCTTTTTTCTTTTTCCCTTATAGAGCTCATTTAAAAAATTATTGCTACAATAGTCACAGCCATAGGGACAACCCCTTCCAGTAAGAAAAAATATTTGTCCAGTCAAATCTCTTTCCTCAAACTTTCTTAATTTTCCTTTTTCAAGTATAAAATGATTTTCAATTTCAAAATCAGGAAAAGGTATTGAGTCAATATCATCAATCAAAGGCCTTACTGGATTTCTTATAATTTTATCGCCTTTTCTTATCCAGAGATTTTTTATTTTGTCTGGACTTTTCTTTTTTTGAATTGCATTTGCGAGTTCGATAACTGCTTCTTCTGCCTCGCCAACACAAACTATATCGCAGCATTTTATACAATCCTGTGGTGAAATTGTAGCATGAATTCCACCCCAGACTATTGGTATTTTTAGGGGTCTTAAAAAGTTTATTATCTGAATTGCTCTTTTAGCCGTTGAAGCAAAGGAGTTTACTCCAATCATCTCAGAGCCTTCGCAGAATTTTAACAGTTGTTTTAATTCGGATTGGCGGTAAAATTTACTGTAATCTTCACTTGCAGTCATAAATATCAGAGTAACTTCATGACCTGCTTTTTTTAATACTGAAGAGATTGTCCTTATTCCCTGGTCTGATGGAAAAGTTGATGTTGAGATTAATGTTATTTTCATTATCTATCTAGAAATTGATGTATTTTAAAGGTTTATGTTAAGAGGTATATATTTTTTCTATCTTATCAATAAGCATTTTCCATGAAAATTTTTTTACTGACATTAAGGCATTTCTTTTTATTGCTTCTATTTTTTTATTATTCAATGCCTCTTTAATACGCGCTGCTAATTGTCTCTCATTGCCAATATCAAATAAATATCCATTATATCTATCCTGAATAATTTCTTTTCCGCCATCTGTTCTGCTTGAAATTACCATATTTTTACGAGCCATGGCTTCAATGAGTGCCTGGGGCATACCTTCCCTTTTCGAAGTCAGTAAAAATATATCATGATCATCAAAAATCTGTATTTTTCTTATTAAATCATAAACTGCAGGATAAAAACTTACTTTCTTATTAATCTTTAATTTTAGGGCAAGATTTTTCAGCATTTTAATATATTTTTCTTCGCCAGGTCCGATTATATCCAGATGAAAGTTCTCTTTTTCAATTATCTTTAGTGCCTTCAACAGGGTTTCAATATCTTTTATCGGAGCCAGTCTTCCGAAGAATAAAAGTTTTTTAATTGCATTCTTTTTCTTTGTTCTTTTAAAGGGTACCTCAAAAAATTCCTGGGGGACACCATTAGGAATATAAACTATTCTTTCTTTTTCTGCACCTAATTCAAGAAGCTCGGGTATTTCCCATTTTGTTATAGCTATTATTTTTTTATAGTGATTAATAATCCTTTTTCCGATAATATTATCATAAAGAAATACTACAAAATTAAGTTTCCAATTTCTTAATTTTTTATCAAGAAAAGGTGCATGGGTAATTAAAAAACACGGGATTTTTAATTTTTTTGCGATATTCAAAGCTATTGTTGAGTAATATTGCCTATAAGCATGAACAATAATTATATCGGGTCTTAACTCCATTGCCTTTTTCTTAAAATCCCAAAAATAAGTATTATCTCCAAATGAAAACCTTGCTGAAAATCTAGTTATATCAACTCCTTCAATAGTCTCATGCTCTTTTGCAAATTTTTTTTCTCCGCCCCTGAAAATATTTGAAGAAAAAACATGAACTTCATGACCTTTTTTTGCAAGAAGTTTGGATTCTGCAAAAACTCTTGTCCAAACTCCACAGATACCTGCTGAGAAGGCAGTAATTTCAAGTATTTTCAATTTTTTATTTTTTTTATCCATGTTTTTATTTAATATTTTTTTATTTTTTATTTTTTATTTTTAACTGCGTATTTCATTAAGTTTTTTCCATTTTTCTTTATTCAGAATATTATTCAATAGTATTCTTAGTATAAAAGTCTTACCCGATAATATCTCACCAACAAGCGAGTAAGCAAAAGGATTCGTAAATATCTTTTTCTGCTCAAATAATGAGTATAGTTCATATAAAAACTTGAAATTAAACACTTTCGATATTACATTATAGTCGCGGGTTTTTATTTTTTTAAGTCTTAATAATGGAATTGAAACTACCGAAGTATTATCCTTATTTAAAAAATTAATTGGTTTTCCTTTCATAACTTGAGCAAAAAGGCTAATATTTTTCAAAAAATAATCTTTTTTTACCATGAGTTGTTCTATATTCAATACCTGGGATAGTTCATTATTATTAAGCCGTTCAAATGCATCATAAGAAAGAAACATAAGATAATCTCCAAGATTTTTAGAATTAACATAAAAATCACAACAACTTATGCTTTTACCTGTTTTTTCAATTGAATAAGACTGAAGATAATTTTTATAAGGCAAAAATATTTTTTCATCACCAAAAGAGATATAGTCTGCGTATTTTATTTTTTTCATCAACTTTTCTCTGTTATTAAAATTTTCTTTAGAAATATTAGCTATTATTTTATTTGTTTTAGGAAGACTTCTATGACTTGAAATATTCTTTGTCTTTTTGAATAAATTTTCAAGCTCTATATGAAGATTATAGCTGGCTAGAGCTTTTTTGTGAGCTCTTTCTGCTATTATTTTCCTTTCTTTTTCATTGGAAAGGTAATAATTTATTTTTCTTATCAGATCTTTTTTATCTTTAAACATCACGAGTTCTTTTCCTTCCTTAAAAAGAGTTTTATAAACTGAAAAATATTCCTGAAGAGCAAAGGATTTACAATAAGCTACTTCAAGTATCCTACCTTTTAACTGATTCTTTCCATAGTTATTCTTAGTAAAACAAAGGTTTATTTTGCTTTGATTAATTACTTTAACTACTTCTTCATTTTTTAAAACACCACCATAAACATCTAGAATATCTTTATGGCTTGACCAGCCAGGCCCAAAAACTTTTATATTTACTCCATGATTTTTAAGATATTTAACTAAATCATACCTTCCAGATTTATCAAGTTTTTCAGAGCCTACAAAAGTTACCTCATACTTTTTTGGTTCACTAAGTGGTTTAAAACAGTCCGAGTTTGTCATCAAAGAAAATGATACATTATTAATTCCTTCTTTTTTATATCTTGGAATATATTGCCTCTGACCAATAAGGCAATAATCAAAAAACATAGCATAAAATCTTGAATAGCTTTCAAATTGAACATCATCATCGCCAAAGAAAACCACTGTTTTTGTATTCGGAGAAGTTTCTCTTATTTTTATTAGGGTATCTAAAGCAAGCTCATCCCAAGTCAACCATGTAAAAATATAGTCGGGCTGTTCCTGCTTTACTTTTTCCAACAATAACTGATTCATTTTTTCTTTGCCAAATTTCAAATATAAAAATCTCCTGTCAAAATTAATAATATTATCACAAAATCTTTTCAGAGAAAGATAAAGATTTTGATAGTACAATGAGTATGGCGATAAAGTTTCCAAGAACAGTATTTTATTTACTTTTACCATCTTAATTACTACCCAATTAAATTTAAAAACATATGCCATTTAAATAGTCTATGACAAACCCGAGAAAAAGAGACCTTGCCGAATGCCTTATAGTCAATACTAAAAATGAAATTCTGCTTCAAAAAAAGACGCTTGATTATGCTTCTGAAAAGGGCGGACCTTGGTGTATTTTTGGTGGCGAGATAGAAAAAGGTGAGAAAATAAAACAAACGTTATTAAGAGAATTAAAAGAAGAACTTAATTTCAGACCAAAAAAAGTAAAATTCTTCAAATCTTATAAATACAGGATGATTGGAAAAAATTTCGGTTCAGGTTGTTTTGGAATACAATATTATTTTATATGCAAGTTCACAAAACCTATTTCAAATATATCCCTGCATGAAGGTGCTGGTTTTGCCTTCTTTGATAAGTCTGAACTGAAGAAATTAAATATTGCAAAAATAGATAGAAAAGTATTAAAGTATTTCTTTAAAATTTAAGATTTAAGGAAAATCTACGCACATAGGATCATCTCCTCTAACACCCAGTGCAAGTTCTTCAATCTGTCTTGCATATTCGCCATAAGTACACCTGCCGCATTCTTTGTTAACACAGATTGATTTCAAAAGTTTCCTATGTTTTTCGCTCCCCCAAAATTTTCTTACTTCTTCAGGATTTGGATAATGTGAACAAAGTCTAAATCTTGGTTCGATTCTATGATCTGCACAAACATAGGCATTTCCGTCAGAACATGCCTGTAGCATTAGTGGTGAAGAAACACAATTTGTAAATGTATGCATAACTCTAAAATCAGGAGAGTATTTATGCATTACTGTAAAAACTCTGAATTTTTCTCCATCTTCCAGTTCATGGCATTTAACAAATAATTCCTGTATAGCATCTAAATCGTAATTGAGTTGCATTGCACTTTCAAAATCTTTTCTTTCTAAATCAACAGGTCTTGCATGAAAATCTCTGACACCTATATCTTTTGCAATTCTGCAGGCTTCATATAAATCTTTCCAATTATCTGGTCTTATCAAGAATTTGTAAGATAAATCAACCGATGAATTAGTCTCTTGTTTTTTTGCTACAAGTGTCCTTAAATTATTGATAACCCTATCGAAATTATCTATTCCATGAACTTCTTTAAATACCTCTTTTGTTCCGGCATCAACAGAAACTCCGACCCATCGGCAATACATCATCTGATTGGCAATGATATCATTTACAAGGCTCCCATTTGTAGCAAATGATGATTTTAGGCCTTTTTCATAAATATATTGAGGTAATGTCCATACATTTTTGTTCATAAGGGGTTCACCCCCACCGCCTATACAAACTCCTCGAACACCCCAATCTGCAACAAAATCAATCAAATTCTTCAAATGCTCCTGAGTCATAATTTTTCTGTCATCAGGAACTTCATCAGGATGATTAACCAAATATCTTTGAGCATTGCAATGGCCACATTGAAAATTACAGAGATGAGCAGGGTCTAGAGATAACTCAATTGGTGCTGGAAGAGTATTTGATTGGCCATTCCACCATTTAACTATTGGGATATAATAGCTTTCAAAATAAGTCAGACCCTTAAAAGAATTAAAAGAATTATATTTACTTCTATCAGACCATTCTTTACCCTTTGTTTTCCAATCATCCCTCATTTTAACAACCTTTTATTACAATAATATGCTTCTTTTTAGTTTTAATCGAGTCATTTCTTCAATGTGCTCTTTTGCTTTTAATCCAAATTGGTTTTCTATCATATTTAAATATTTAGGGTTTGTAAAATACAAGTCAAAAGCCTTATCCCTAAAAGCTAAAACCTGCTCTGGCGATAAATATTCTGTAGGCAAAGGTATAAAATCTCTTGAATGCTGTGCATAATCCTGCCACCTTACAGGAAGTCTCACACCTTTGGCTATAGATTCATCATAAAGTTTTGAACCCGGCCATGCTATAGCACAATAAAAATTTGCGAATTCACAGTTTTGTTCTTGAGCTAAATCAAGAGTTTCCTGCATTGTTTTTTCATTATCTTTTGGAAAACCAAACATATAATTTGAGAGTACATTAATATTAAAGCTTCTCACTTTTTTAGCAATATCGAGCATATTTTGCCTTGTGAAATTACCTTTATGAGCTTCCTTAAGAATTGCTTCATTACCTGATTCAAAACCAAAACACAACCATTTGAACCCTGCCTTTCTTAAAGTTTCAAAATATTTATCCTGTGTTGTATCAACCCTTGCATATGCCCAGATATTTATCTTGTCTCCAAGTCCCCTATTAATAAGACCTTCTGCAATTCTCATATAGTGATTTGAATTTAGCAGAAACATTTCATCAATAAGTTTAAATATTTTAATATCATAATTATTAACAAGATTCTCTATCTGGTTAACAACCCATTCGGGCTCCCAGAATCTTACTCTTCTTTCCCCAAATGTTTTAAAAATTGAACAAAAATCACATCTGAATGGGCAACCGAGTGAAGTTGAAAGTGAAGCATAATAAGGTCTTTGTAAAAAATCATCCAAGCATTGCCAGTTATGGGCGCGGTATTTTTTTTCCTTAAGTGGAAGAAGATCCCACGCTACATTTCCTAATTCTTTTGTTAAATCCATTACATTCATTGCTCGGGGAGTATGCAAAATATTTCCATTTTCTCTGAACCAAAGCCCAGGAACTTCTGAAGGTTTTTTTGACTCAAGCAACTTCTGAAATGTATAAAATCCTTCACCCTCACAGACATAATCGCATTGTTCCTCTCTTAAGGTTCTTTCAGGAAGGGAAGAAGGATGAAGACCGGTAAGAATAATTTTTCTGTCAGGATTTATAGATTTTATTTCTCTACATAGTTGACCTACACCAGTCATCAGTTGTGTTGAAGCTGATGGATGCTGACCATAGACAACTATCCCGACAAGCCTTGGATTTTGTTTTTCTATTTCTTGGGCTGTCTCCGCATAAGTAAGATTTTCAGCATTTGCATCAAGAAGATTGACATTATAATTTTTATTTCTTAAAAAACCAGCAGTTAGTGCTGCCCAAAATGGTGGCTCTATAGCTGAAAAATCCAGGCTTAAATCCTGGTAAACTCTTCTGCCCGTTCCACCTACATTAACTAGCACTATATCTAAATTATCAGCCATATAATTTATAAAAAAATGTATTTTTTAAATATTGTTGTGATGGTATATAATTAAGTATTTTTATGTATCTATATTTTTTATCATATAAATGTTTAAATAGGGTTTGGACTGTTTTGTATACTGAAATGGAAGCAGAAAAACTAAGATATCTTGAAGATAAAGCGCATGAATTAAGGCATCTAACGCTAGATATGTGCATACGGGCAAAAACAGGTCATGTTACTTCTTCATTTTCTGCTGTTGAGATTCTAACTGCACTTTATAATGGAAAGATATTAAGAAAGGATCCAAAAAATCCAAGATGGGAAGACAGAGATAGATTCATATTAAGTAAAGGACAAGCCAGCCCGATTCTGTATACAACACTTACAGATAATGGTTACTTCCCAAAATCTTGGTTAAGAACATTTAATACTGCTAATGGACATTTTGGGGTTCACCTTCAATGCGATGTTCCTGGAGTTGAATATACAACAGGAAGTCTTGGACACGGACTTGGAATAGGAAATGGCGTTGCTCTTGCTGCAAAAAAAAATTCTAGAGACTACAAAACCTTTGTCTTGCTTGGAGATGCAGAACTTCAGGAAGGAAGCTGCTGGGAGGCAGCAATGCTCTCAAGTACTTTAAAATTAGACAATCTTATTGCAATAGTTGATAGAAATGGTTATGGTGTTTTATGCAGAACTGAAGAATCCGCAGCACTTAATCCTCTTGATAAAAAGTTTGCGGCTTATGGATGGGAACCTAGAGTGATAAATGGACATTCTTTTGAAGAGATATTCAAATCTCTTGAAGATGCGAGAACAAGAAATAAGGGAGTCCCTCTTGTCGTAATTGCAAATACCATAAAAGGCAAAGGTCTACCAAGTTGGCAGAATGTAGCATTGAGGCATGGAACTGCCCCAACAAATGGTGAAGTCGACCAAATTATAGATGAATTAAGCGCAGGATGTAGATATTCTAATGGGAAAAAGTGTCCTCTTTATGGATTTGATGATCTTGATAAATGGAAATGTCCAAGATGGGATTGCCAAAAATGAACAATAATGTTGCTATGAGAAATATATTTTGGGATAGAATTTATGAACATGCAAGACAGGATAAGAATGTTATGTTAGTATGTGCAGATATGGGTGCTCCGGCTCTTGATAAATTTAGAAGAGATATGCCAGACCAATATATAAATGTTGGAATTGCGGAACATAGTATGGTTGCCTTGGCTGCGGGTTTGACAAGAGAAGGAAAAAATGTCTATACTTATGCTATTGCACCATTTGCAACATCAAGATGTCATGAATTCATAAAGTTAAACTGCGGATTAATGAAACTTCCTATCAAGATTGTAGGTATCGGACCTGGTTTCGGGTATGAAGATTCTGGGCCCACTCATCATACAACAGAAGATATTTCTATAATGAGGCCTATTCCTAATCTCGAGATATATTCTCCATGTGATAGTGTCTGTGCAACAGCTATCGCAGATTTGACTTACAAATCAGGGAAACCAGCATATATTCGTTTAGACAGACAGATTCTTCCAATTATTTACAAGGAAGGAACTGACTTCACAAAAGGATTTGAAGAATTAAAAAAATCAAATGGCGGTACATTAATAGTTTCAACAGGAAATATGGTTCATGTTGCTATTGAAGCAGCCAATAAAATAACTTCAGAAGATTTAAGCCCCGGAATAGTTGACATATATAGAATAAAACCACTTAATTCAGAAGCATTGACAGATGTATTATTTAATTATAATCGTGTAATAACACTTGAAGAACATATGCTTGATGGTGGATTAGGAAGTTTAATCGCTGAGACTATAATGGATAATGATATTCCTGTAATCCAGAGAAGAATGGGTCTTAGAGATTATATTTATGCATATGGTGGAAGGAAGAATATTCAGAAAGCTTGTGGTATAGATGTTGATTCAGTTATAAAAGTAATTGAACAATAATCAGATAACGACCACAAAGATGACAAAAACTTTAATATTTATTCCTAGAAGCACGTTTTTACAGTCTGATAGGGTTATGCCAACACTTGGACCCCTTTACCTTAAATCCTTCCTAGATTCAAGAGGCTATGAAACCACCTTAGATGATTTACCAAATATTGATAATCTTAGAGATTTAACCGATTTTGATATAATTGGGATATCTACTACAACACCGCAATATTACTGTGTTGGTGGTGGAAGAGACCTTGCAAAGAAAGTAAGAGAATTATATCCTGAGAAAAAACTTATAATCGGTGGAGCGCATGCAAAAAACTATTTTCAAGAAACTATCCGGGATAATTTATTTGATTCTATTATCCGCGGAGATGGTGAACTTGAATTTCTTAATCTCCTTGAAAATTTAAAAAAAAGAGATTTCCAAAAAGTTATCAATGCAGTACAATTAAGCGCGGAACAAATGAATTCTTTTCCTTTGCCATGGAGAAATAGAGAATATCTCATGAGCTATGAATATTGGATAAATGGAACAAGAGCAACAACAGCGATGACTTCAAGGTACTGCACAATGAAATGCAAGTTTTGCGAAGAGAGAGATGCAAAGCTGAAAATGTATAATCTTGATAGAGTAAAATTAGAATTACAACAGATAAAAAGCATGGGTTTTGGTTCATTAATGTTTTATGATGATATTTTACCCATAACAAAGAGCAGAACCGAAGAAATCTGTAAAATTACAAAAGAACTTAACCTTAAATTCAGGTGTAACGGTCATGTTGGGATAATGACCAGAAGTCCTGAAATTCTTGAGACAATGGCAGAATCTGGATGTCTTGAGATTTGTCTTGGAATTGAAAGTGGAGATCAGAAAATATTAGATATAATAGATAAAAAAATAAAGGTTCCTGAGATATTTAAAGCGACAGAAAATATTCTTAAGCAGGGAATAAGAGTATCTGCCTACTTGATGATAGGGCTTCCAAGCGAATCAAAAGAAACAATTGCAAACACTGAAAAATATCTGGCAAGATTTTCAAAAGAGCCAAATTTTGGATTTGATCTTACGATATACTATCCTTATAGATATTCTTATATTCGTGAAAATATGGGCGAGTTCGATTTGAATCTTCATCTTGAGGGGTCAATTGGCTTATATAAGGGGAAAGATGGCTTATCTGAATGTTGTGTATCTACTTCTTCATTAACCAGGGAAGATATCATAAAAGAAAGGGAAAGGCTTCTTGATACTTATAGAAATGTTTTTAGAGGGACAAAATCAATTCATACATGATAATAATCACTAACAAAAGTACTCAGGTCCTGTCCTGATAGTATTGCTCTATAAAGTTCCATATGTATTTTTGAGACATCATCCCATGAGTAAACTTTTATATTCTTCATATTCTTTTTAATTTCGCTCCTTACTCTTTTATCTCTTATTAATTCTCGTAATCCTTTTTCAAAATCATTTGTTAAATAGGCTGTTTTTCCATGAACAAAAAATTTTGCTGGCCTATCATTTAGTGCAAGTATTGGTTTTCCTGCATTAATATAATCAAGAAATTTCATGCTCATATCATGATTTGCTGTATTAACTAAAATATTGCCCTGTTTGAGTATACTCGCCACTTCTTGAGTATCAATCCAGCCCATAAAATGTATATTCTTATATCCCTCTGACATCTCAATAAGCTCAGCGTAAGGTTTTTCTCCAAATAAAAAGAGATCGCAATTTGTATTTTTTGCTGCAGATATAATTTTATCGACTCTTTTAAATCTGGAAGTTAAATCTCCTAAATAAATTACTTTTAGGTTTGATTTTTTTGTCTTTAGTTTGTTAAGATTTATTTTTGTTTTTTTACTACCCGGAGTTATCCCATAAGGAAGAAGAAAAACTTTTTTATTCATTCTCCTTGACGCATCATATAAAGTTTTAAGAACAGTTATTATATAATCTGCATTTTTTGCAGTATATCTTTCCATAAAACTCACCAAAAATCTTGGATAGTTTGTCATAGATTCTGCATAGTAATCTTCCCATCGGTGTATTATAGGAGATTTAATAATGCCCATCTTTTTAAGAAGTACAGGAATAAATCCTGCAGGAACCCATGTCGTCAGGATAATATCTGGCTTGAATTTTAAATATTCAAAGTAAAATTTATAGAGTTCTTTTTTTCCAATAGTTTTAACTTCAGCTCCATTTTTTTCAAGCAAATAGGGAAGAAGATTCCATTTATTTTTTTCAGGATTATTATTAAAATCATTATCTCTACTATTGCTCACATACATTATTCTCATTTTTCTGACAGAACTATCTTCCATATTTACCGAACATAATTAGTTGCTTTACCATCTTAGCAGATATTTTTTCTCCTTCAAGCCTTATGTTCTTTATTAAACTATCTGCTTTGCATAGATTCAGTATATGTTCAGTTACATCTTCAAGGCTTATGATTTCCATTTCCCCGCTGGGCTCTGCAATTTCTTGCCTAAATTTATCACATATTCCTTTTCCAATTATTATGGGTATTCTGACTGCAATTCCCTTTGGATTCCTTGATAGTAGATAAGCCTCCGCAGCTTGTTTATAATGGTTATAGTAATTTTGAAGCTGTGAATAGGTTGAAGTAAATATTATTCTTTTGTCAGGATTATCATCAACAAACTGTTGGAATTTTCTGAAACATTCTTCTTGAACCTGTTGAGATTTATTCATGAAGTTCCAGGTATGATAAATCCAGGTATCTTCTGGAACTAAAATATCTTCTGAAGCTAGTCTTGTCTTTAGAGAATTACCAAGCTGACCACGGCCATTTACTAGATAAATCATGGGAAATCAAGATCCTCCAATTGTCTCATATTGGCTATTGTAGAATTTATTGCATTTAATTTACAGCAAGTCTGGCAGTCTTCCCCAACTTTTATAAAATTTGGGGCCTTGGCCATTATTTCTGAAAACTTGGCTTGATTAAGATTTCCAAGATTATATTTCGGGTTTTTTCTATGATAACCACAAACATCAACGTCACCATCCTGCCAAATAAAAGGTATAAAATGAAAGCCTTCGCATAGCTGATAATTTCTCTCTTCACTCACCCCGGCAAATTTATAATCCGTTATTTCCATAAGTGGATGTTTTATTTTTGGTATTTCAATGATCTTTTTGTTTCCTGCAATCTTTAAGGCGGGCCTTACTTGGACATAAGTTGCATTAACTTTTTCCGCTATCTCTAAGGTTCTCTTTAGAGTTTCATCATCTTCAGGACCACGATAGTTAAGGCACAAACCAAGAGTATTACAACTTCTCAAATACAAAAGATTATTGACATTCCAATCTTGTTCAGTTTTACTGACTCTTATCCAATCAAACTTCAGTGGGTCAAAATTAAGCCGACCTATTGCATTTGTGAAAAGACCCTGCCTTATTCTAGATTCATATGCCCAAGCTACAAAACTACCAAAAGAAGGATGTGTTGTTGGTTCTCCACCACCGGTCCAACTTATAGATCTTACTCCAAAAGTTTCAAAATCTTCTATTAAACTCTTCATTAAATTTTCGTCGAAAATCTCTCCATCTAAACCTTTTATTCGAGAATCTTCCTGCCTGTAAAAACACCAAGGACAATTAGCATTACATCTTCCTGAAGGACTTATTTCTACATTTATCGGAGCTATCTTCTTTCCGTCAAGATATTCTACAAAGCATTTATGCCTAGCTGTTTTTAATCCTGGTTCAAATCTCATTTTTCAATTTATAAGTGCTAAATTCATTTAAAAATATTGTTATAATTGAGAATATACCATCACTAAAGTAGATATAAAAATAAATTTAATTTCTAGCTTAATTTTTTCCCCGAAATATAAGTTTTAATATAGAAAAATCTTCTTTCGATATTCCTTTCATAAGAGATAAACAAAAGAAGTATACTAAAATGCCTGCTGTAACCATGATAATACCATTGTAGACGCTCATTTCCCCGCTTAATTTATACATAAGATAGACAAGAACAACAGACATTATTATACCAGAGATAAGGGGCTTTATAATGGTTTTAAAGTCATAAGAAATTCCCGCTTCTTTTTTAAGAAGAATTACTGAATAAAAGAAATAAAAGAACCAGCTTATAAGAACCGCTATCGAAGCTCCTGCAGTAGCCCAAATTGGTGAAATCGTTAAAAATAACCTTATCAATAAAATATTCAGAATTATATTTACAAGACTTGTCCAAAATATTAATTTAGCAAATAATCTTGATTTTTCTCCTGCAAAGAAAATATTCAGTATTAGATTTACATTTAACGCTGGAAAGAGAATAAAAACCAGAAAATAAAGCGATAGTGAAGAAGGAAGATAATCATATCCATAGAATAATCTTATAAAATACCTTCCAAGAACAAGAATTCCTAATATCGCCGGAATGACTATAATTGAAGAATATTTAATCAGTCTATGGAATAAAAGATTTGCATGACTTTTTTTTATCTTTGAAAATATTGAAACAAAAACAGAATTAGTGAAATAAACAAAACCAAGGACTCCAAAAACAAGTGAAAAAGAGGCTTTATAAAATCCTACAAATTCGGGTTTTAAGAATAGAGCAAGAATCAAAGAATCAACGTAAAAGAAAAGCATATATGACAATCCTGCAAGAGCCATATAGCCTATGAATTTATTGAGCCCCTTTATATCTATTTTAGCTTCTTGTTTTTTATATATCTCCGGCATAATTTTTTTTGAAGAAAAAATACTAAAAAATATGAGAACAACCGAAACAATCATGAGTGAAATGATTATACCAATAAGATGACTCGAGGATTTCAGAAGATAGAATACCATTAATACCAACAGGATTCTAAGAGCTTGATTAATTATTTCTCTTAAACTGAGATAATTAACTTTATCTGCAGAATAAAAAACATTTGAGTAAAAAGTGTCAATTGAAAGTATGAAAACATAAAGTGATGAGACTAGTAAAGGCAAAAATAAAGATTCATTTTTAAATACAAGAATAGCAATTGGATATGCTAAAACCAGCAAAAGCACTCCAAAGAAAAGCGATAACAGAACTTTTATTTTAAGAAGGTATCTAAAATAAGATGAAGCTGCTTTCTTATTTTTTTCTACTGAAACTGCAAGATATCTTACAAGAGACATATTTATGCCTAAGTCTGCAAAAGTTTGGAAAATCATAACTACTGAAAGGACAATTGAAAATAATCCATAACCCTCTGGAAAAAGAAATCTTGCCAATATTATTGTAAATATTAAGCCGCCAATCCTGCTTATAACTGCTGAAAATATGCTCCAAAATGAATTCTTAATGACTTTTTGTTTTATAATCTCTTTTTTCATTTTTTCACCCTTAATTTTACCACAAGATCAGTTGCCGGAAATATATACGCAAGATGTTTCTCATAAAAAAACGGGGCAAACTTTGCGAGAGGAATCATAAAAAATCTATAGGGCGAAAACTCTATTTCATATTTTAATAATTCAAATTTATCTGAAATATTTGAATTGGTGAAAGAGCCAAGGCCATAGCCTCGTTTATGCTGAAGATCCTCCCACGTATTATTGCTTGAGAAGTGAGGTACTCGGATATGAACTACTGCATTGGGCTTTGAAATTCTATAAATCTCAAGCATTATAGCATAGGAATCATTAAGATGTTCGAGTATATTGCGCATCAAAACCAGTGAGAAGGAATTGGCCTTGAAAGGATAGGGTATTTTATTAAGATTGTAAATTTTATCAACACCTGGAAAGCTTTCAAAATCTACATTAAGATAGTTCTTTCTTATATCTTTTCCACAACCAAGATTAATTTTGTCTTTCATTCTGTATTTTATAGCTAAATCAATAAAGGATATTCTTCTTTCCAAAAATTTTATCTCTATATTTAATTACAAACTTTATGACTTTATATTCTATTGGTATGCTAAAAAAAGAGTGCCTAACCCTAAAATCACTTAAAAGATAGACAATTCTTTCAAAAAATAAAGCAAATGGTTGAAAAACTTTTGGAATAATCTGTTTTATAACTTTTTTTGGATTTCCTGAAATAAACTGAAAATATACAGATAGTTGATCAGTTATACCTGCCCATTTTCTCGGTACCCATGGAATAATGCCTTCGGCATGAAGCCCATAATCAATCCATCCTTCAAGTTTCTTCGGTAATTTATAACCTAATTTTGCTGCTTCTTTTAAAAGAGCTGTTCCTGGATAGGGTGTGTAAATAAACATATGAAATTCAGAAACCTCGTCTCTATGGTCATTTACAAACTTCATGTTTATTTTAAAATCTTCTTTTATATCTGATCCCGGTATTCCAATTATAAATGGAACTTCTATCCAAATCCCATATTTTTTTGCCATCTTTATTGCTTTTATTGTATCTTCAATTGTACATTGTTTATTCATAAGCTTCAGTGTATTATTATTAGCTGATTCTGTTCCTATAAATACACCACCAAGCCCAGATTCTTTCATAAGTTTCCATGTTTCTTCACTGTATCTTGCCAAACTATCTGGCCTTGCGGCTACACCACCCCATTTTACACCAAGAGAGATTATCATTTTACAGAATTCAGCAACTCGTTGTTCATTAACAAAAAAATTTGAATCAGACATTATAACTCCATCAATATTATATTTCTTCTTGAAGTCTAAAATCTGTTTTTTTATAATTTCATTTGATATATATGTCCATTTTCTCTTATAAAAAGAGGATTCAGAACAAAAAGCGCAAGCATATGGACAGCCTTGTGAGCTTAAAAGATAAGCAACTCTTTCTCCAAATTTTGTACTTACAAGAAAATTCTCAGGATTTTCGAGAAGATGATAGGGAATTGACGGGAAATTTGAAATTGGCTCTATCTCTGCAGGGGGGTTTACTTTTATATATTTATCAGTCCGCCAACCAAGACCAGGAATTTTATCTATTGGTTTCTTATGCTCCAGATTTTCAACAAGTTGTTTAAATACCCTTGGTCCTTGGCCTATGACAACATAATCTATATCTTTTGATTGAAAAATTTGTTCTGGCATGAATGTCGGATGCCATCCTCCGCACACTATTTTTATATTAGGATTTACCTGTTTAGCTATTCTTGAAGCTTCAAGCATACCCTTTATCTGATATCCTGTCAAGCAGGTAACTCCAAAAATAAATGCATCTTTACACTCTTCTGCTATTCTTTTTTCAATATTATCATAATGCCAGTCAAGAATTTTTATGTCATACTCTTTTTCATCGAGCAAAGAAGCAACCATGAGTATTGCTATTGGCGGACCATCATAAGGAAGTATCATTGATGCTCTTGGATTGTATAAAACTACTTTCTTTTTTTCTTTTTTATTCTTTATTTTTATTTCTTTTTTCATTTTTTACTGCTATTATCTCTTTTTCCCATTTTGGGAGCAGATGCTTCCAGTCAAATTTAAGGGAATAGTTTTTTGCCGCCCTACCCATTTTTTTAGCTAAGTTTTTATCTTTGGCTATTAGGTCTATCTTTTCAGCTATTCTTTCTGGTGAAACCTTATCAATTAAAAATCCTGTTTTATTGTTTATAATTGTTTCTTTTAAACCGCCCTCATTAACACCCATAGTTAACTTTCCTGATGCGCCTGCTTCAAGCGGAATAAGTCCGTAATCTTCATCAAGTGGAACATAAACAACAGCCAGACAATTTGAATACAGCTCCTTTAGATGATTTTCATCAACCTTTCCAAGAAAAATAATCTTCTTATTATTACCTACCAGCCTTCTTAAATTTTTTTCTTCAGGACCTTCACCAACAAGCAACAGTTTTAGATTTTTATCTTTTACAAACTTCATACTTCTGACTATAAGGTCTATTCTTTTTGCATCGACAAATCTTGAAACTGAGAGGATATAATTCTTGTATTTTCCTTGTTTGTACTTATCAGAATCTATTCCACAGTAAAGAATCTTCGATGTCTTTATTGAATAATATTTTTCAACTCGCTTCTGGACATTCCTACAGATACAAACCAAAGATTTTGCTTTTCTCGCAGATAAAATATCTATTTGTTTAAAAAGAAGAATTTTTACCAACAGCACAATCTTACCGATTAAACCGGCTTGTCTAAAGCTATAATCTCTAAGATCATAAAAATATCTTCTCGGTGAATAACAAATAAAAAAAGAATTTTTGTTTCTTATGCATGCGAAATTTGATGGAAAATTGCTTGTTATAACTACATCAAAACCCTTTATTTTCTTAAAAAGAAATACCAAAGGCGATAAAATTTTAGATGATGGTCTGAGTAAATTAATCTTCATCCTATTGAATTGTTTATAGGGAGTATTAGAATCATATTTTTGAACAAAAAACTCTACATGGTGACCTCTCGAAACTAAATAATCTGCAAGTTCTGCTACTACTTTCTGTGAACCGCCTATACCTCCAATAAACGGTTCAACTATTGCTATTCTCATAAAAAAGCTACTTGAAATTGATTTATATAGGTTGCTTTTTAATTATTCTATTTTCGATTATTACCTTTTTTACTAGAAATATTTTTAAATGTGGCTTAATAGATTATTTAATGAAAAAAGAATATATCATTTTAGTCATATTTGCAGCAGTACTTTTTTTATTTGCCTTATTTTCAACTCATATAATTTTCCATGATGTACCTGAATATATAACAATTGCAAAAAATTTTGCTGGCATTAATAACATTGATTTATTCAGCACCCATTCTTTGCTCTATCCCCTTATAATGTCACCTTTTCTGAAGATTTCTAATAGCCTTGTTATGATAAAGTTAGTAAACTGTCTCTGGCTCTTTCTCATAGCAGTTGTACTCAGCTTATGGCTAAAAAATAAAAAAGCCATGATACTGTTCATTTTCTCACCACTTGTATGGCATATTAGCATACAAACAACTCCTGTTCTTCCTGCAAGTTTTTTCTTTCTAATTGCATTTATATTTTTCAAAAAAGAAAATCTAAAAGGACATATGGCTTATTCAGGAATATTTCTCGGACTATCATGTACAATATACGACCCGCTAATTCTTGTTTCTGCTTTTTTCATCTTGGTTTATTTCTGGAAAAAGAATATCTCTTCATTGTTCTGGTACCTGATTTTTATGGCAATAGGATTTTTGCCCAGACTAATAATGGATTTTTACTTATTCCACATGCCATTTTATTCACTGATAAGATATTTTGGAACTAATGCTATTATTGCACTTGGACTGAACAGTAGGATAAGTATGTATGAAATCTTCAGGCAACCAGCAGGATTATTGATTATTGTAGCAATATCTCCTCTTCTTTATACATTATATAGGCTTGACTGGAGAAGATACAAGCAAGAGGCAATATTTCTTGGCATAATTTTCTTTGTATTCATTATAAGAGCAGCATTGATAAAATATTTTATGATAATAGCACCTATAATAATTATTTTGCTAAGTTTAGTTATGACTGAAAAAGAAATTAAATGGCATTGCATCCTTTCAATCATTTTAATTGTTTTAATGACCTTTAGTTACTTTACTCCAAACCCCCAGTCTTCAATAAATCAAGACATGAAAGAAATTTTGCATGATTATTCCAATGTTAGTTATATACTTGTTTATCCTGGAAATGATGCAAATACAATGGCAGTTTTCTCATGGCAGGATAACCCTAGATTTGTATGGTTTCAGGATTATGAGGCAAGCTTGACTAATCAGACAAGAATAAAAGGTTATGACTTTAGTTTTAACTCTAAAATCCCCTTGAAAGACAGGCTAGTTATATCAGCTTCTTTTAACAGATTTGAAAATAAAACTTACAGTAATTACATCGCAATATCACAGAACAAAGATGAAATACCTGGATTTGCAATAGAAAAATGCTATAAAGTTCTATGTGTCTATAAAAACAGTTAAAGCATAAATAAGAGAGATAGAAAAAATTATGTCTGTTGCTCTTATTGTTTTTATTGTTTTTTAATCTGTGACTCTACCCAGAAATAAGTTCTTGCCAAGCCTGACCTAAAATCAGTTTTTGGCTGCCATTTAAGGATTTCTTTTCTTTTTGTATTATCAGCCATTCTTCTTCTTACACCAACAGGACCAGACACATGCTTAAACTTCAGATTCTTGCCAGATATAGAATTAATCATTTCTGCAACTTCTTTTATGCTTATATCTCCATCTGTACTGATATTTAATGGTTTAATGTAATTACTTTCCATAAGTTCTATAAGAGCCTCAACGCAATCTTCAACATAGCAATAACTTCTCCTCTGCTCACCATCACCCCAAATTTCAATCTCACCATTTTTCTCAGCCATTGCAACTTTTCTGCATAGAGCACCTATAGATTTTTCCCTTCCGCCCTGAAAAACCTCCTCTGGACCATAAATATTCTGAAATCTTGCTATCCTTATATCAATATTTTTATCCTGTGCTGCATGTAATAACATCAATTCTGTTATCAACTTACCCCAACCATAGGCTCCCTCGGGCTCTGCAGGTATGGCATCATCTTCCTTAAGTGCCACAATAGGATTTATATTCTGTTTATAGAGCGGATAAACACATGCTGAACTGACAAAAAGTATTTTTTTACCCTTACTACCTATTATTCCCTGCAAAGTATTAGAATCAATTTCCAGATTATTTTTTATTATTTCGTAATTCCATCTTGAAAGATGACCTACTCCACCAACATCTGAAGCAAGAGCATAGACCTCATCTATATCCTCAAATATTTTTTTTGTAATTTCCCTTTCTCTTAAATCTATAAACCAAAACTCATCTGCTTCAGAATTGCTGAACTCTGGTTTTTTTATATCAATAGCACGAACCCAATAGCCTTTCTTTTTTAAAGCTCTGACTAAATAATGGCCTATAAAACCCCCAGCACCAGTTACTGCTATTTTTTTCATGATATTTTATCACCTGAAAGCTATATAAGCTTTATTGTAAATTTTAATATATACTATTTTTAGATACAGAAAAGCTTTAAAAGAAATACAGGCTTAAAATGGCTATGAAAAATAATAATTTAGTATCTTTTATCATTCCATGTTATAATGAAAGAGAAGGTATAAGAAAAACAATTTCAAATCTTGCAGATTTTTTAAAGAAAAATAAAATAAAATATGATATTATTATAGTAGATGATGGCTCAAAAGACGGAACATTAGATATAATAAAAAATATGCAAAAATATGATAAAAAGATAAGACTCTTACTCCGAAAACAAAATCCTGGATTTGGGTACTCTCTTATCGATGGCTCAGAAATTGCAAAGGGTAATATAGTCATATGGGTTATGGGTGACTCTTCAGATGATTTAAATACAATATTAAAAATGATTGAAAAAATAAACCTGGGTTTCGATATGGTAATAGGCTCAAGAAATGTTTCTGGCGGCTCAAGAGGAGATCAGGATAAACTTAAGGCTTTTGGTTCAAGATTATACAGCAGGCTTGCAAAATTCTTATTTGGTCTTCCAGTATATGATATTACAAATGCTTTCAGGGCTTTTAGAAAGGAACTTATTTTTAAAATACAGCTTGAAAATGGAAACTTTGCAATCTCGCCAGAATTCTCAATAAAAGCCCATAAAAAGGGATTTAAGATTGGAGAAGTGCCAACAAATTACAATGAAAGGAAAATTGGAGAAGCCAAAACAAAATTATTCAGGATGGGTTTATTCTACTACATGCTGCTTGTAAAGTACTTTTTCACTTTAAGATAGATCAAATTCTTTTTTGTTCTTATTATTAAAGATAACAAAAATCTGAGACATCTTTGAATAAAATGGCTCTTCTATAGCAAACATATCAAAAAAATCAAGTATCATATGTATGACTATGCCAATCATTATCCAAATAAAAATTTTGCTTACGAAAGAAAACAATATTAACAATATCCAACATTCAATACCATGAAAAATTAATATAAGATCCTTAAAATTTTCCCTTTCCTTGGGTGCTAATTGAAATAATTTTATTCTATTTCTGACAAACCACTTATAAGCCCTATTTAAACTCAAGTCTCTCTTTTTTATTGCATAATAAAGATAGTGGTCAAAATCAATAAGTACTGAAGATAAAAAAATTATAACTGCTGCCAATAAATTTATACCTGGAAAAACTAAGAATAAGATTAAGGATACCAGAAGGCCTACAATTAGATGATATTTTGGAAACATATTTCTTTTAATAATGGTATTCTTTTAAATCTTATGAAATCAAGCCAGCAAGCTTATAACCCCCTTTTGTATAAGAAAAAAAGTCACAAGAATAACAAGCAGTTTAGGCAAAGTAAATATAAGTGCCAGGAATAAAAATACTGAGCAACCTATATCAAAAAAAGAAATTAAATCTCCTGTTAAAACAAATATCAGGCCTTTTATTAAGAGGTAGAAAGCTGAAACTACCAAGAAAGACTTTGGAAAAAGATGAAAAAATGAAAAACTCCAAAATATTACTGCTGCAATAATGTCAAGTATTCCTAAAAATTTTACTAACATCTTAATTTTATTCCTTCATTATTTTCTTAATTATTTCTGAGAACGCAGGTCTAGTGATTAAAATACCAACAGATACGCTTAATATAGTCGTCAAAGCAAAACCCTTAAGCATACCCGCTCCAGCCCAGAAGAGTGGGAGCATTGCAGCAATAATAGTAAAGAATGCTCCTAGAATGATAAAGAATGCATTCTTTATACGTTCTTTTAAGCTAGATTCCATATTTGAAATAGACTCGTCTATTATAACTATCTGATCATTAACTCCTGTACCCATTCCAGCAATAATTCCTGCAATTGAGGGTGCATCAAGATTCCAACTTATGGCTGCAGCAATTCCAAGAGTTATAAAAGCTTCTGAGAACATCGTCAATATAACTGCAGAGGTAATTTTTATTCTTCTATATCTTATAAGCAAGACTAGAGAAATTAATACAAAAACAACTACTGCTAAAATAATAAGATTCTTTGTAAATTCTCTTCCAAGAGTTGGAGAGATAGTATCTAACTTAACAATTTCAAGTTTATAAGGCAAACTTCCTGTTATAAGGATAGTTTGTAATTTATTCATCTCTTTTTGCGCATTTTTTATTGCTTCTGCTCTGTCCTTGCCAGAACCAGAACCTTGAATCGAAATCTGTGTTGCTACTTGGCCTTTCAAATCTTTTGAGATTAGTAAAGAATCCATTAAATTATCATCCAAATATAAATCTAATTTTTGTGAAAGATATTGGGGATTTTGTGGATCTATAGATAAGTTTCCGGTTACTGCAGCATGTCTTTGAGCTGCTTCTTCTGTTAGGGATATTGGGAAACGGAAGCTGCAAACTACGGCTGTTGAAGTTTCAGAACAACCCTCTATACCTGCCAACTGGCCAGAACGTTCAACATGACTAATATCTTTTCCACCTACAAAGAGGGTTGTATTTCCTATTTTTCCTTCAAATTTTCCTTGACTTAAAATTAAATCTTGTAAATCGCTTGTGGTTGCTCCTGCAACTTCAATTAACATGTAATTATTTCCTGATAAGTCCCTTACAGAATTAATTGTTATATCTTTTATTCCATAACCATTTGAACGCTCATTAGTTATTGCTATAAGATCATTTACTTCTGATTCTGAAAGAGTCTTATTAGCAGCTTTTACTAGAGCGCGAGCTCCCCCACTCAAATCTAAACCTGTTTTTATTCTAGTTTTGCTAATATCCTTAACAAGAATATTAAGTTGATTATTTCCAAAGAAGATAAAATTAGTTTTGTCAGCAGTTATTGTAATTTTAATACTTTCATTAGTGCCTGTAAATATTTTAGATACAGCAGAATTATAATCTTGAACATTATTTATATTCATAGAATTTATTGAAGTTATGATCATTCCACTTCTTAAGCTTTGATTGTATTCTGTACTATTTTTTTCAACTGATTGTATAACTACTCCCTTCTGAAATAAAAGTTGGGGGGGTGCAATAAGTAATGCGCATATAATTAGAACAATTATTAAAAGCCAAATTCTCCAGTGAAGTTTCATTTTATTTTATTAAGTTATGCCTTTTTTCATACAATACCATTTAATTATACCAACATTAGTTAACCAGGTGTTAATAATATCTGCAACTAAGCCGAATGCTAGAATCAGGAAAATTTGTCTGAAAGAATCTGGAAGACCTGTTACGATAAAGAAAGCAGGCAGTACTGCAAATAAGGCCGTTAAGGTCATTAAAATTCCAACTTTAAATGCTCCGAAGATTCTTTTATTCAAAGTTCCTTCACGTTTTTTTACAGCTCGAGTTGTTAAAAGAATATCTGTATCTACTGAATATCCTATAAGCATTAGGAAGGCAGCTATTCCTGCTGCTGAAACTCTTATTCCTAAAAAATCAATTAAAGCTAAAGGCATTACTATATCTGAAAATGCAGCAAATATAACTGCTATACTGGGAATAAATGTTTTGAATAAGAAAAATATAACTAGGGACATTAAAACAAAAGAAATAAGCAAGGCGATAACTAGCTGATTATAGAAATTATTGCTTAAATTAGAACCCGTAAATTCTATACTAGAGTTTTCTGAGGTTAGTTGAAATCCTAAAACTTTTTCAATATCTGCTTTTATTTTATCTGCTTCAACAGAAGTTTCTACTACTACTGCAAGAACCTTTCCAGAACGCATATCTGTAAGTTTTCTAAAAACAATATTTCCTTGATACTCCTGGCTAAGTGCTGATTCAAGTTTTTGAACATCAATATCCCCATTAATAGTTACTGTTGTTCCCCCAGATAAGCTTACATCTTTAAGAATAAAGCCATGGTTTTGCGAATAAAAAAAACCCAAATAGACTACACAAAGTAAGGTAACCATTATTGGAACTAACATTAAGAATTTGTAATTTTTATCAAACCATTTTTCTGATTTTTTTGTTTCTGTTGTTTGGGTATGTTGTTCCATTCTTTTTATGTTTGTATTTTATATAGTATTATTGGATTTTTAAACATGCGCCGGCCGGGAATCGAACCCGGATCAACTGGTGTTTTCACTTTAAGCCCATAAAAGTTAGGACTCTTAGTTTGGAAACCAGTAGTACTAGCCGTTATACTACCAGCGCATATGTAATATTGGGTTTTTATGTCTTTTAAAGATTGCTGTTCTTATAGTGTAACTTCCTATGGCAATTAGCACATAATACCTCGCATTTTTCAAGTTCTTTTTTTATTTTGTCTATAGAATAACCTACATGCACCTTTGTATTTATTCCAAAGGATTTATCTCTCTGATTTCTATGATGAAAATCTAATGCTGCAGGATGATTCTCACCACATCTAACACAACTGAGAGTTTTCTTATAATCTAAGAACCATTTCTTTATTTCTTTTTTTCTTCTTAAAACATGAGCCTTTTCAGATTCTTTATTTTTAGAATACCACGTTCTTCTATATGCTCTTCTCTTTTCAGGATCCTTTATGGGCATTTTAAAATAAAGGTTTCCAAATTTATAAATTAGTGTAAACCCTTAGGAATAGTAAAAACGCCCTTGACAGGAGTTGAACCTGTAACCTACAGCTTAGGATGCTGCCGCTCTATCCGGGTTGAGCTACAAGGGCTTAACTTATAATATAAAGAAAATTAGAAGATATAAAAAACTATGTGCCTCACTAGAAAACCTGTTTTATCTCTGCCGTTTTGCATCAGCATATTCTCTAAGACATCTTTCAACTGCAACGTGAATGCCAGGCATAGCTAGTCCTTTTGATTTTAACTTTTCTTGTAATTTGGAAGCATTAAGAACACAATTTGAACGAATACCCTTTGTTATTTTATTTAGTTCTTCCAAACCCATAACTTCAAAAGTGTGACTTCCATCAACTAGACTTTTATAGGTAGCCATTATATCTGCTGCTGAAATTGTTCCCGGACTAACTAAATTATAAATTCCCTGCTCCCTAGTTTCAATTAAGGCTTGAACTGCAACAATCATTTCCGGAACGGTTGTCATTGAATTCTGAACATCTATAACTCGGGTATAACCTGCAAGTTTATCAATAAGATTTCTTGGATGGTGTCTATTATCGATTGGCATCCTTATTCTTAAGAGTAAGCCTGGCAAATTTCTTAAAACTCTTTCAGAATCTATTTTAGTCATTGCATAAAATTGTGGGCCATAAAAGTTAGGAGGATCTTCTTCTGAAAATCCTTTCCCATTATTATCTCCATAGTACACGCATCCACTTCCAAAATGAACAAAATAAATTCCTTTTCTTGAACAGGCAGTAGAAAGATTTATGGGAGCTATAACATTGCTTGCAATTGTTTCTTCCATATGGGTTTCACACCAGTCGATTCCTATCTCTCCAGGACCTCCAGTTTTTCCTGCACAATTTATTACAACTTCTTGTTGGTATGCTTCTAAAGCGGCTTGTATCTGTCTAGGTTCTGTTAAATCACAAGCTGTTCTTGGAACAACAGGATAACCAAGTACTCCAGAGAGTCTATTGCCTAAAAATCCTGCTCCAAAAATTATTCCTTTTTCTTTTTTCATGCTCTCTCACCCATATTTCTTAGTATTAATGTTCTTGATGCTTCTGGTAATCCGTTTATTACTGTACCTTCATGACCCTCTAGAATAAACTCTTCACAAACTCGCCTGCTTGGATAAGTTCCTGCATCGCTCCAAAAGCCTTTAACTTTATGATATGCTAGATTTCCTTGTGCAAGATAAAGATTATTCAAATCTGTAACTTCTAATTCGCCTCTTGCAGAAGGTTTAAGAGTAGCTATCTTTTCGAAAACAGTTCTATCAAAAAAATATAATCCTGTAACTGCAAGATTTGATTTAGGATTTTTTGGTTTTTCTTCAATGGATATAATTCTATCGTCTAATGGCTCAGCAACTCCAAATCTTTCAGGATCTTCAACTGGTTTTAGAAAAATCATAGCTCCCTGACTAGTGTTTTCAAAAACTCTTGCTACAGAACTAAAATCATCTTCAAAAATATTGTCTCCAAGAATTACGGCTAGAGGTTCTCCTTCTAGAAAGGGTCTTGTTACTTGTATTGCCTGGGCAATTCCAGAAGCCTTGGGTTGATAATGAAATGAAAAGTTCATATCTTCGTGAGTTCTTGCAAGATAAGCAGCTACATCTTGAAAATATTCTCCGCCTGTAACAACACTTACCGAATGAACACCTAATTTTCTCAGAGTATAAAGAGGATATTCAATCATTGGCAAATTACCTATAGGTACAAGATGTTTATTCATTGCGGTAGTGAGTGGATACAATCTAGTTCCAAGTCCTCCTGCTAAGATTAATCCTCGCATTTGATTTTTCATTTTATTTTTTTAGTGGCCTCCACCAACCTTGATTTGCTTTATGCCATTCAACAAGATTTGAAAGTTCTGACTCAAAATCTTTATGAGCATAAGAAAAACCAAGACTTCTTAGTTTTGTTCCATAAATAGAATATCTGAAATCATGACCTTTTCTATGAGCAACTCGTTCAATCATATCTTCGGCCAAGCCAAAAGCCTTTAGCAACATCCCAGCAATATCTGTATTTGTTCTTTCATTCTCGCCAGGAACATTATAAACTTCTCCGGGTTTACCTTGCAAAAGAACTGTATAAATGGCTCTACAGTTATCATTTACATGAAGCCAATCTCTTACGTTTAATCCAGGATTATCAGGAGTCCACATTAATGGAACTCTCTTGCCTTCTATGAGATTTGTTATAAAAAGAGGAATTAACTTTTCAGGGAACTGATAGGGGCCGTAATTATTAGTGCTTCTTGTTACTGAAACTGGAAAGCCGTGAGTCTTAAAATATGAAAGTGCAACTAAATCTGCACTTGCTTTACTAGAAGAATAAGGGCTTGAAGGGCTTAAAGCATCGGTTTCACTAAAGCTTCCTTTTTCTCGACTGCCGTAAACTTCATCTGTAGATATTTGAACAAACCTTTTTACTCCGGTTCTCATCGCAGCATCTAGCATATTAGCTGCCCCCACCACATTACTAGCAATAAAATCTTCTGAACCTGCTATGCTCCTATCAACATGACTTTCTGCTGCAAAGTTTACAACGAAATCTGGTTTTTCCAAATCAAATATGTCATCAACTGCTTCTCTATCTGCAATATCAACTGTATAATCTCTATGGAGCATCTCTTTAATTCCCATGTGTTCTAAATTATTTCCTCCGGCAGCATAAGTTCTTTTGTCAACATTAACTACCTGTTTAAAGTCTTGTTGTTCTAGAACATATTTTATAAAATTACTGCCAATAAAACCGCAACCGCCTGTTACTAAGATTTTCATAAAAATCAGAGGTATAATTCATTTTTAAGGATTATCACTATACAAGATATATTTAGTAGTTATACTTAGAAATGAAAAAATGCGGGTATGAATTGTCGCATAATATTCTTTATGCGGGAGAAAGTCCTAAAAATTATTATATAATTTTGGGAACTTCAATTCTCTGCTTTCGAATTGAAGTGATTCGAACTCAGCGAGTTCTCATCCGGCTATCTGCGATAGCAAATGCGGGAGAAAGGATTCGAACCTTTGAAGGCATAAAGCCAAGAGATTTTGAGTCTCTCCCGTTTGACCGCTTCGGTACCCCCGCATAAAAAAACTAAAGAATTAGTCTATAAAAAACTTCGTGTTGTTGCTTTTTTTTAATTATTTTTCCACTAGCTTGAAAACTCTATCTATTTCTTTTAATAGATCACTCTTGCTTATTGGTTTGTCCAAATAACCCACAATATTATTATATTTTTTGAATTCTGTTTTATTGATATTAAAGCCAGTTAGAATAATCTTGCGATGATCCATACAATCTACAGATATCGTTTCTTTATCTACAATTATTATATCTGGGTGTTTATCCTTACAAGCCTTTATTGCGTCATTTTTATTATCTACTTCTAAAACATTATAGCCCGCCATGCTTAGGTTTGTAGATATTTCGGTAGCGACTTGTGGATGATTATCGACTACAAGAATCTTAATATCTTCTTTTTTTGGCATAATAAATATAATATAGCCTCATATAAAAAGCTTTATAAATTTAAAATTCTCAATATAACTATGAAACCTAAATCAAGAGCAAGCAATATAAGTATTCTCTTAGCTCTGATTATATTATAAATAGGTTTCTCTAAATCTT
>Ga0172375_10002623_pt1 | contig 27898 bp, 22 predicted proteins | sample LakKiv1m_FD_114537 | JGI IMG/M metagenome (GOLD analysis project Ga0172375, IMG submission 114537) | Freshwater microbial communities from Kabuno Bay, South-Kivu, Congo - kab_092012_11.1m | ecosystem: Environmental > Aquatic > Freshwater > Lake | place: Democratic Republic of the Congo... | reverse complement strand
GAGCGATGATTTTGATGCCGTTTGCAACAAAAAGGAGAAACTCCCCCGAAAATCCTTCGTGGAGGCGCTGCTGCGCATGGTCGGCTGATCAAACCGGGTTCAATTTCTGTGAAACTTCAGTTTGAGAAATCTCTGAATCCGAATGGATCCTTCGCCGGCCTTCACGAAGTCCCTGGGTTTAATAGTGTACCGCTTGAGCAGCCCCCCTGGATGCACAAATTCCGATATGAATTTCAATGTCGCACCATGAGACCCGGAAAGGGACGATCTGTATTACTTCAATCTCGCTGCGTCAAAAGGAAGGGAACCTTCATGCTACTATGATTTTCTGGCGATTCCGAAACGGAGAACGGGCTTGGACCGTCAGCACCCATAAGGAGGAACGGCCGGTGCTGGCCGCTTCTCTTCAACGCCTCTGACCCCTTTTGCACACAATCTTCCACAGGATGTGAACATGGTGAAGGGGGTGGACAAAAGAGGCAGCCGATGTTCCCTTGCCTGATCGATGATCTCCTGAGTTGGACGTTTGCCCCTCACCAGTATGACGGCAGCAAGGTCGGCAATGACAGCCGTGCGTATGACCTGTACATTGCAGAGGCCGGTCAGGAGTACGGTTCCGCTGGTCTTTCCAGTGAGCATGTCACTCATGAGATCGCTTGCCGTGCCCGCCTTCACCGGTATATCCAGTTTATCCTCCCCGGCGAACACCTTGGCATGCAACAGCTTCTTGATTTCATCCAAGCTGATTTGCTTCTCTTTGACAGCAGCCACCTTTTTGAATCATCCCTCGTCAGTGTTGAAATAGGTCGCCGTTATTGGCCGCCAGGGAAGATCTATCCTGATTGGCGGGAGAGATGACCTCCTGGGAGAAGAAGGCCATCCGACTGAAATAGACAATTACAAGGGCCGGGTCCGTCCCTACAGATCGCATCGAAGACATCGGCGCGCCTCGAGCCGGGCGGTCTCTTCATCAAGTCCCATTTCCACTTCCCTGAAGTTGTGTTCCCTCTCCTTCACCGGCAGCTCTTTCAAGCCGGGCCGCACCAGCTTTTCGTCCGCCTCGGTCAATTCGAGACGCTCCACCATCAGATGGGGCTTCGGGCACCAGTATCCCTTGAGGGGCTTTCCCCGCAGGTAACAGTCGATGGAAACCGCGGCCCGGTGACCGGCGGCCAAGGCCTGAACCACAGTGGCCGGTCCGGTCACCGCATCGCCCCCTGCGAAAAAGCCGGGGACATTGGTGGCCAGGGTCTTCTCATCCACTTCAAAGGAGTGCCACCGGGTGATATGGAAGGGGTGGTCTTTGCTCAGAAAGGAGAGGTCGGCCTCCTGACTGATGGCGGGTATGATGCAATCGGTTTCGATGACGAATTCGGACCCCTTCACGGGGACCGGTCTGCGTCGGCCGCTCTGATCCGGTTCTCCCAGCTCGTTCCGGATGCACTCCATGCCCACGACCCTGCCGTCCTTGCCGAGGATGCGGACCGGGGATGTCAACAGGTCGATGTGGATCCCCTCCTCATCCGCGGCGTCCACCTCTGCCGGGTTGGCCGGCATCTGCTCGCGCTGGCGGCGATACACGATATGCACTTCCTCCGCCCCGAGACGGAGGGACGTGCGCGCGGCATCAATGGCTGAGTTGCCTGCGCCGATGACGCACACCTTTTTGCCGGGGGCCTTTCTATCTCCCAGGTTGACCTTTCTCAGGAACTGGACCGCGTCGATGAACCCTTCAAACTCGTCCTCCCCCGGGATGCGGAGCTTCAACCCCTGGTGGGCCCCGATGCCGAAGAAAAAGGCCTTGTATCCCTGGCTCTTCAACTCCTCAATCTGGACGTCCCGACCTATCCTGGTGTTGAGCTGGATGGTGACGCCAAGACGCCGGATGCCGTCGATCTCGTCATTCAGGACGTCCCTGGGAAGGCGGTATTCGGGGATGCCCACATGGAGCATGCCCCCGGCCACGGGCAGTTCCTCGAATATGGTGACGGGATAGCCCTTGAGGGCCAGGTCATGGGCCGCGCCGAGGCCTGCGGGCCCTGAGCCGATAACGGCCACCTTGTCCTCGGGATACCGGACGCGGGCCGGCTGGATCTCCTTGAGTTTGTCCCGGTTCCAGTCCGCAGCGAACCGTTTGAGGGCGCAGATGCTAATCGGCTTGTCGGTCTCTCCCCGCTTGCACTTGCTCTCGCACGGGTGGGGGCAGACCCGGCCCAAGGCCATGGGGATCGGGTTTTCCTTTCGAATGATCTCCCAGGCCCTTTCATAATCGCCCTGACCGATGAGGGCCACATAAGTGGACACGTCCTGGCCCATCGGGCAGGTGGACTGGCAGGGGGGGGCGCTCAGCCGCTTGCACGTCCCGGTGGGGCAGTGCTTGTCGTAGATATGGGCCTCATATTCGTGCCGAAAGTATCTCAGGGTGCTCAGCACCGGATTGGGCACGGTCTGTCCCAGTCCGCAGAGGGAGGCCGTCTGAAGGACCTTGGCCAGCTTCTCGAGGCGCTCCAGGTCTTCCGGGACCCCCTCCCCACGGCAGATCCGCTCCAGGATCCAGAGGAGCTGACGGCTCCCTTCCCGGCAGGGGGTGCACTTGCCGCACGATTCGTCGGTGGTGAAGTCCACAAAAAAGCGCGCCACGTCCACCATGCAGGAGGTCTCGTCCATGACCACCATGCCGCCGGACCCGACGATGGCGCCGGTCTTGGCGATGTTCTCGTAATCCACCGGGGTTTCCAGGAGGTGGGAGGGGATACATCCCCCCGAAGGCCCTCCCAACTGGACGGCCTTGAATTTTTTGCCGTCGGGGATGCCGCCGCCGATGTCATAGATAATGGATCGCAACGGGATGCCCATGGGCACCTCGATAAGTCCGATATTCCGGACTCTGCCGCTGAGGGCGAAGACCTTGGTGCCGGTGCTTTTCTCGGTGCCGAGGCTGCTGAACCATTTGGCCCCCCGGTAGATGATCTGGGGGACATTGGCCAGGGTCTCCACGTTGTTGAGGACCGATGGCTTGTCCCAGAGCCCCTTCTGGGCGGGAAACGGGGGCCTGGGCCGGGGCATGCCGCGCTGCCCTTCGATGGAGCGCATCAGGGCCGTCTCTTCCCCGCAAACGAAAGCCCCGGCCCCGAAATAGAGATCAATGTCCATATCGAAGCCGGACCCCAGGATATCCTTTCCGAGGAGGCCGTAGTCTTTGGCCTGTTTGATGGCGGTCTGAAGCCTTTTGATGGCCAGCGGGTATTCGGCCCGCACATAGATATACCCATTGTGGGAACCGATGGCCTTGGCGCCGATGATCATCCCTTCGAGGACGGCATGGGGGTCGCTTTCCAGGATGGACCGGTCCATGAACGCGCCCGGGTCTCCCTCATCTGCGTTGCAGAGCATATATTTGGGACTCCCTGCGGCGGCCGCGCAAAACTGCCACTTGAGTCCGGTGGGAAAGCCCGCCCCCCCGCGGCCCCGGAGGCCGGAGGTCTTCATCTCTTCCACGATCTGCTCGGGGGTCATCTCAAGAAGGGCCTTGGCAGCGCCTGTGTAGCCGTCCCTGGCGATATATTCATCGATCTTGTCCGGATCGATCATTCCCCGGTTCTTGAGGGCCACCAGGACCTGACGACTGAAGAACCCGATCTCGGATATCTTGGGAATGGCCTCTGCCGCCTCAGGGCTCTCAAAGAGGTGCTTTTTGACCACCCGCCCCTTGATCAGGTATTCCTCCACAAAATAGGGGACATCCTCCACCTTCAGCTTCTGATAGAACACCTTGTCGGGATATGCGATCATCAAGGGACCGGCGGCACAGAATCCGTTGCAGCCGGTTGTGGCAATGTAAACCTCATCCTGGAGGTTGTTTTTGTGGACTTCCTCAACCAGCGCGTCCCTCACGTCCAGCGAGCCGCTCGATACACAACTGGTGCCCGCGCATACCATCAGATGGACCCGATACTTTTTTTCCATAACACGCCTCGTGAACTGCGAATTCAGGAATTCCGAATTCAGGAATTCTCCAATTCCCGAATCCCGAAGTCATTCAATTTTCAGTATGTCGTCTCGCTACCGATAGACAGGGCGTAGTCGGCAATCGGATGGCCTCCGAGCACATGCTCGTCAAAGATCCTGGCGACCTTATCAGGGTCGAGTTTCACATATTTGACGGGGGCCGAGTCCTTTTCTTCCACCGTGATCATGGGTTCATGGTTGCACAGGCCGGCGCAACCGGAGGATGTCAGGATAATATCCGTGGCCCCGCTCTTCTCCAATTTGTCGAGCAGCGCGGTCATCAGGCCCCTGGCGCCTGCGGCGATGCCGCATGTTCCCATGTGAACCGTCACCTTCACACGGTAATCCCCTTGCCTCAGATTGACGGTCCCTTTCAAGGACTCTTTGATCCGTTTGAGGTCTTCCACCTTGAGCTTTGCCATTTCTTCAGACTCCCCTTCAATCCTGTCTTTTAATGAACAGGCCCTGGATCAGCCGAATGACGGCCGGATCATTGATTTCAATGGTGCCGTCCAGTTCCTGTCGAATCGAACGCGTGTCCACCTCAATCGGTTCCGGCCGGAGGTTCGATGTGTAGACCACGTCCAGGTTCGGGTTCCCCATGATCAGGGTCGTCAGGGTGGCGGCCATGTCCCCCAACGGCCTTCGGTCGATGTGGCTCTCCTTGAACGTCGCAATGACCTCGGTTCCTTTTCCCAGTTCCGATGCGATGCGAAGGTCGCCTCCGGTTTCCTCTGCGGCCTGTTTCAGCAGGGGAAGGCCCATGCCGACACGTCGGGTCGTCCGGGTGGTGACGAAGGGATCGGTCGCTTTTTGGAGCATCTCCCCATTCATGCCCCGGCCATTGTCCCGGATGGTGATTCGAAGGAGATCTCTGTCGATATCTTCTGTAATGGCGATTTCAACCAACGTGGCCCCGGCCCTGATTCCGTTTTCCGCAATGTCCAATATGTGAAGCGAGAGGTCCTGCATATTAAATGTGACTTCACGGATTCAGGATTTTGGTCTCTCATTCCCAGGTGTTCTAGTACAAGAAACAAAAAAATCTCTTTGTATCTGACTGGGCCTCATTTTTTAGACTCACACGGAGCCACAAAGGGCACAAAGAAAAGGGCTTCTATTACGTTTTTGTTCAAAGAAATCCTTTGTGTGCTTTGCGTCTCTGTGTGAGATATTCGGGTTGCGGGCATCTGTATTAGCATATGTTAACCGATTTGCCAGTTGCCCAATCCCTCAATATTCGATACCACGTCCGCCCATCCCCTTGAGCGCGCGTTTCAGCTCAGCCATTTCAGGCGCCGCTATGCGGAAAGAGGTGGGGCTGGTCCCGATGTCCTCCAGGTCGTGGGCGTCGGAGGATGTCATCAAGGGAAATCTGTGGAGGAGGCGGCTGAAGGTACGGCATCCCTCGGTCAGCGTTGTCCTCTTTGACACCTCCAGGGCGTCCAGGTTCAGGTCCTCGGGGATGAAACCCAACTGCCCCAGGATGCTGAAGGCCTGTCGGTCGATGTGGGCGGCCACCGCCACCCCCCCGAGGCGATGGATCGCCTCCACGGTCTCACCCACATCCATTTGGACTGCGCCGATAAGGAGCCTGGGGTTCATGCCCTCGACCTCGTCCCATTCATTGGCGATCACCTGCATCCCGAAGAGATCCTCGTCGTTCTCGCCGGGCTGGAGCCGATCATAGACGATGTCCTGCATGGCCAGTGCAGCGTCCACGTCTTCAAAAAGGCCGAGCATGTGCACCTCTTCGGCAGTGGTCACCTCCATGCCCGGAATGGCGGTCAGACGCACCGTTCTCGCAGCGGCCATGACCGCCACGGCATTTTCAGCGCTGTTGTGGTCCGTGACGGCGATGATGTCCAGCCGCTTTTTTAGCGCCTCCTGAACGATCTTCTGGGGCGTCATGTCGAGGGTAGCGCAGGGGGAAAGGCAGGTGTGGATGTGCAGATCCGCCCGTAGTACCCTCAGGGATCGGTTTGCGTTTGCCTCCACGGCGGACCTTTCACCCTGCCGACCGACATCAACTTCCGGAGATCCCCAGCGCGAAGAGCCTTCCAGCCAGTTCAAAGGCAGGCATGTCTGTCACCAACATCGGAATTCCTTCGGCCTTGGCCTTCTCGACGGTTGAGGGCTCCGGGGCTCGGTTGTTGATCAGGACAATGCCGGCGATCGATTTCATCACGGCCACAGCCACGATGTTCTGGTGGACCTGAAGCGTGATCCACAGGTCCCCTTCGTGGGCATTGGCCATGACATCGCTCATGAGGTCACTGACATAACCTCCGGTCACCTCCCGATCCAGGAGATCGGCGCCCGTCTTGACGCTCAGGTGCAGCGCATCAACAATGTCCCGCAATTTCATACTGTCCCTCGACCTCCACTCCGCCCTCTTCACAGGCCCTTGGGCCCCAGGGGTATCCACTCAGCGGCGTGCGCCCTTCGCCTGCCAACTGCCTCTGACCGACTCCACAATTCCGATAATCCTGGACGGTTCCATCTGGCCGTGGGTCTCATCGTCAATGACCATCACCGGCGCCAGACCGCAGGCCCCCACACACCGGACCACCTCCAGTGAGTACTCCCGGTCCTGGGTTGTCTGGCCCACATCCACGCGGAGGTGGCGCTGGAGGATGTCGAGGAGTTTGCCCGAGCCCTTGACAAAGCAGGCGGTCCCCAGACAGATGCGAATGATGTGTCTGCCGCGGGGCACCATGGTGAAGAAGGAGTAAAACGAAACTACCCCAAACACATCGGAAGAGGGGATGCCCAGTCCCAGGGCGATATAGTGCTGCACGGGTATGGGAAGGAATCCCAGGATCCCCTGCACCTGCTGCAGCACCGGAATCAACCCGCCCCTGTGGTCCCTGTAGGTAGCGAGGATCTTGTCGATCGTGTCTTTGGCCTCGGGCTTTCCCTCGTCCTTCAGCAGGTCGATAAATTTGGCCCTCACCTCTTCGGGTTCGCCCGGAGGTTCGTACGCCGCTTCGATTTTGGTGCGAGAAATCGACTCGAGGAGCCCTTCGCACTGTTCCAGAAGGGTTCTGTGATGGTAATTGAAGGATGTCCAGCCCGGTCGTCGCAAGGGCGATTTGACATCTGCGAAATCGGTGATCCCGATGGACTGGGGATCCGGGAGCGACCAGCAGACGCCCCCCTGCTCCAGCCGTTCATACGTGATGTCTTTCAGAAAGGGGATGATCCTTCTGATTTCGCGGTCCCAGATCTCCTGTTTGGTGATGTTCTTCCAGGGAAGGCCCAGACGATTGGCCAGTTGGGTGAAAATCCAGTTCTCGGATTTGGCTTCGCCGGGTGCGGGAACGGCCCGGCGCATGCGGCTGATCCTGCGTTCGCAGTTGGTGTATGTGCCGTTCTCCTCGGACCAGGCAGCCGCTGGAAGGACCACATCTGCATACTCGAGTGTCTCGTTCCTCAGGATGTCCTGGACCACCAGAAAATCGAGCGACTCCAGGGCGGCCGTGATATCGGGCATGGCAGGCCGGGCAATGGCTATGTTCTCGCCCACGCAATAAAGCATCCGGATCCGTTTTTGCTCATCGATGGGTGACCCCGCCATGTTCTTGATCATCTGGGAAAAGGTCAAGCCCGGCTTTGCCGGAAGATCGACCCCCCAGGCCTCCTCAAACGGTCTTCGGGCCTTTTCGTCTTCCACCGGCTGATAACCTGGAAGAAAGGCGGGCAGAAACCCCATGTCACAGGCCCCCTGGGAGTTGTTGAGATCGCCCAGGTAGTTGACCCCGCCGCACGGTACTCCCAGGTTGCCCAGGGCTTCTTGCAGTCTGACAAAGGTCCTCGCGAAGGAGGCGACCCGGGAGCCGTAGACCAGCATGGTGGAGCCATCCGCATTTAAGAGATCGACGACGGCCTGAACCTGCGCCTCGGAGAGCCCCGTGGTTTCGGTGACCTGGTCCATGGTGAAGCTGGCCGCGATGTCACGGATGGCAGCCGGAACAGACCGCCCTCGTGCGACCAACTCCTGAATGATGCCGTTGACCAGGACCGACTCGGACCCTTCTCGTAAAAGAAGGTGGAGTGTGGCAAAGGTTCCGATCTTGGTGGGGCGGGAATCGACCACGATCAATTGAGCCCCTCTCTTGGCCGCCCGTTTGACAAAGGTGCCCGCCACCGGGTTCTCTTCAGTGATGTCTGATCCGATCAACAGGATGCACCTGGCCTTTTCCAGCTCCCCGATCGGGTTGTTCAGCCCTGAAGCGGCAAAGGGGGAGGACAGGTTGTTGGTTCCGATCCCGACGCGAAAGAGCTTCTGCATCAGGTAGAGGGCCTCGTTGGTGGACTTGGCTGAGCAGATTCCGGCCACGGCATCGGGTCCGTCAGTTCGGGTGATCTCCTTTATTTTGGAGGCCACCAGGTCAAGGGCCTCTTCCCACGAGGCGTCCCTCAACTGGCCGTTTTCGCGAATCTTGGGAACCGTGAGGCGGTGGGGACTTTGGACGAAATCGTAGCCGAAGCGGCCCTTGACGCAGAGCCTGCCCAGGTTGGGCTGGGCATCCTCGACGCCGGTGACCTTCATGATCGTGTCGTCCTTGATGTGGAGGTCCAACTGGCAGCCCACCCCGCAGTAATGGCAGGTGGTCCGCACATGACGGGCCTCCCAGGGCCGAATCTTGTAACGGCTCTTTCGTTCCACGAGGGCGGCAACCGGACAGGCCTGGATGCACTCTCCGCAGAAAACGCAATCCGAACGCTGAAGATTGTCGTTCCCCATGGCCACGATCTTGGCCCTGGCCCCCCTGAACCCGTGAGAGATGGCGTTGTTGACCTGGATGCTGTTGCATGCCTCAACGCACCGGCCGCACAGGATGCAGCGGGAAAAATCCCTCACGATCAAGGGACTGGCCATCTCCATCGGGTAGTTGGTCCTGGCCCTGACAAAACCGCTGGTATCCACCTGGTATCGGTAGGCGTAGGCCTGGAGGTTGCAGGCGCTGTGGGACGGGCAGAGGTCCTTCCTTTGATCGTAATCCGCGACCTGCTGCTGGAATGAGGTCCAGTCCTGAGACCGGTTGGTGGCGATGGCGCAGTTATGGTTCCCGGATTGAAGGAGGAGGGCGATAACGGTTTTTCTGGCCTCGATCACCAAAGGCGAATGGGTCTGGACCACCATTTTGGGGGCTGCAGGGGTGGCGCAGGCGGGGAGAAGGGTGCGTGCGCCCTGGACCTCCACCACGCACACCCTGCACGCGCCGGTGGGCCGGGCCCCCTTGATATGGCAGAGGGTGGGAATGAAGATCCCGTTCCGTCTCGCGACATCGAGGATGGTCTCCTCGGGCTCAAAGGCCAATTGACGTCCATCAATGGTGATGATGTTTTCAGGCATGTTTCCTCAACCCCCAATCCCTATGTCCCAATCCAGAATTTCTCAATCTCTATTTCTGTTTTCGGTAGCATATCAAACCGCACGACAGGCACCTCTCAGACTCTTTTCGGGCGGCGGTTTCGTCCAGCCCCGGGTATTCGCTCGGGAATATCCAGGCCCGCTTGCTGTCTCCGGCCACATCCAGGACAGCCGGGCGCTCCCTCTCGGACGGCGGCACGTCGTGGACTTGATTCACGTTGAGGACCCAATCCGCTTCGCAGACGAGATGGTCTACGGCCGGGATTGTGCCACTGTTGAAATGGCGGTGAATCGCCCGGGTCAGTCTGCGGCCCGACAAAAGGGATTTGACCACGGCGGATGAATCGCTGATGCGACCCGGTTCCGGCGGCGTACAGATTCCGTCGTTTTTCCCGGGGAAGGTACGGAAGCTCTCGATGGTCGTCCAGGGAACCTCCCCGGGTTCCAGGTCCTCTCCTTCCTTACTCCGAACAATCACGAATTCCGGCAGCCGACCAGCAGGGAGGATCAGGGTGTCGGTTCGAATCGTCTTTTGTTCCCCAAAGAATCCGCCCTCTGGATCCGTGTCTTCCACTGAGACCCGCACCAGGCGTTTGGAGATCCCCTGAAGCCCAACCACCGCATGGGACGGTCTCACCTCGATGTTTTCCGTGGCCAGTCTTTTTGAATTCTGCAGGTCAATGGGGAGCTCATGGAGGGGGAGATGGGAAACGATGGTCACCTTCTGGGCACCGGCGGCGATACACCGGCGCGCCAACTCGAGGCCCTCGAGGCCGCTGTGAAGCACCACCGCCCTGCGGATCGCAGTTACCGGCGTCCCTTGATTCAGCATTTGAATAAAATCGAGCATGGTGAAAACGCCCGGCACCGATGCGTCATCGGCATGTGGATCAGGTTGCAGGATCTGTCTGCTGTCAAAACCTCCCTTGGTCAGGACGATCGCGTCAAAGCCCTGTTCCAGCAGGGACGCGACATCCATGTCGCGCCCCATGGTCATGTTGGTTTTCGCCTCGACCCCGGCCTCCAGAATGCCTGCAATTTCGTGGTCGAGGACCTTGCGGGGAAGCCTGTCCTCGGCGATCACGTATCGGAGAATGCCCCCCAATTGGGGCTTGGCCTCGAAGATCGTTGGGTGATACCCGAGCCTTGCCAGATAATAGCTCAGGGTGAGGCCCTCGGCGCCGCCCCCTATCACGGCGATCTTCTCGCCGCTCCCAGGGGCCTTGAAGGGGGTCAGGTGATTCCCGGTCCGCATCTCGTAATCTGCCACGAAGCGCTTGAGCGGGTTGATGGCCACCGCCTCGTCCACGAGGTTGCGACGGCAGGCCAATTCGCACGGGGCCGGGCAGATGTAACCGCAGATGAGGGGGAGCGGGCATTTTTCCTTGATGATGGCCAGGGCCGCCTCGTCATTGCCGTGGCGAATCTCCCGAATAAAGGCAGGGATATTGATCCCTGTGGGGCAGCTTCGCTGGCAGGGGGCCGTGCATTCGTCGGTCACATACTCCCCGATCATCCGTTCTGAGGTGGATGTGAGGGTGATGATGTGTTTGGGACAGACGCGCTCGCAGGTGCCGCAACCCGTGCAGAGCGACGTGTCCACCACCGGGAGGTTGTCAGAACCCATGGAAAGGGCCCCGAACGGGCATGCCCGGACGCACGTTCCCAGGCCGAGGCATCCGATGGGGCAGACCTTGGATCCGCCCCCCCCAAGGATCATGGCCGCCCTGCAGTCGGCGATACCGGCGTAGAGGTATTGCAGGTCCGCCACATGGGTTCCATAAGTGCAACCCGGGTGCGCAAATTCGGGTTCCCGGGCCTCCACGCTCACGCCCAGGATCCTTGCAATTTCTGCTGCCACGTCCGGTCCGCCCGCCACGCAGGAAGAGGGCGAGGATTTTCCGGCAACCATGGCGATTGCATTCGCCGCGCACCCTGCAAATCCGCATCCGCCGCAGTTGGCGCCGGGAAGGGCGTCGGTCACTGCCTCGATCTTGGGATCGGTATACACGTAGAAAATCTTGGATGCCATGGCCAGTCCCACGCCACACAAGGCGCCCAGGCCACCCATCACTAAGAGACCCCCTAACATAATCTCCTCCAGGGTTGGTTATTTAGTCATCCGCTTCCGGTGTCTCAAATCTCAAATTTGAAATTTCAAATTGCCTACACCATTCCCTTGAACCCGAAAAAGGCCAAGGACATCATCCCCGCGGTAATCAGTCCGATGGACGTGTCTTGCAGGGGTTTGGGAACCCTGGCGAGAAGGATCCGTTCCCGAAGACCCGCAAGGAGGATCAGGGCCAGTCCGAAACCGACCGGGTAGGCGAAAGAGGACACCAGGGTCTGCATAAAGGTATATTCCTTGTCTATATTGATGAAGCATACCCCCAGCACCGCGCAGTTGGTGGTGATCAGGGGGAGATATATCCCTAGGGCCGTGTAGAGTGCGGGGACATTTTTTTTGAGGAACATCTCCACGAACTGGACCAGGGTAGCGATCAGCAGGATGAATGCAAGGGTTCTCAGAAACTCCATTCCAAAGGGTTTCAGGATGTAGGTCCAGACGATCCAGGTGGCTGCCCCGGCCATCACCAGCACAAAAACTACACCCATGGCCATGCCCACGGCCGTCTCCATCCTCTTGGATGTCCCGAGGAAGGGGCAGTTCCCCAGGTATTGAATCAGGAGGATGTTGTTCACAAAAATGCAGGCAACCACCAGTGCGAAATAATCACCCATTGTTGTTCTCCTTGAGGGGGGAAGGGGCTATCTTCCTATTTTTTACCCAGCATGTTCATCAGACAGAGCATGAGACCCAGGCACACAAAGGCGCCGGGGGCGGTCACCATAAATGCGAAGGGTTGAAATACGGAACTAAACACCTGGTGATTCCAAAACGTATTGTTGCCCAGGATTTCACGGATAATGGCCAGAATGGTCAGGGAGATGGTATATCCCAATCCCATGCCGAGGCCGTCTGCGAAAGAGGCGACAATCCCGTTCTTGTATGCAAAGGCCTCGGCCCGGCCCAGGGGGATGCAGTTAACCACGATGAGGGGGATGAAGATGCCCATCTGGAGAAAGAGGGGATAGGTGAAGGCCTGCATCACCAGTTCCACAATGATGACAAAGGTCGCCACGACCACGATGAAACATGAAATGCGGACGTTTTTGGGAATCACCTTTCGCAGTGCCGAGATGAGGACATTGGAGCAGACCAGCACAAAGGTCACCGCGATTCCCATGCCGAAGCCGTTGTCCACCCCTTTGGTCATGGCAAGGGTAGGGCATAGACCCAACACCAGGCGATACGGAGGGACCTCGCTCCAAAGCCCCTTCGTGAATTCTTGAAAGACGGTTTTTTTCGCCATAACCCCATCCCTCCCTATGACTTGGTAGACTTGGCCTTTTCGGCAATTTTGGGCTTGAGCCGACGGTATATCTCACCGGAGGCCACAACGGCGCCACAGACCCCCCGGGACGACACCGTGGCCCCGCTCACCGCGTCAATGTTGCCGCCGTCTCCCTTGACCTTGAAAGGCTCCTCAATGGGCTGCCCCTTAAATTGCCCGGCGAACCCCGGCTCGCTTCGAACCCGCGATCCCACCCCCGGGGTTTCCCGGTTCGTGGTCACCGCCACGCCCACGATCTTGTCGGTGGCCAGGTTAATGGCCACCACGACACCGATGTCGCCACCGAAACCTTTGCCTGCGGATTCAAAGGCCACGGTATCCGGCTTGCCGTTAAACACACCGACAAAAAAGGAGCGATCCATCGTTCCGTCCATAATTTTGAAACGGCTGTTCAGCGGGTCGTTGGAGCACCCCTTCAGGATTTGCTGAATGGCAGGGCCCTTGACGAATTTGATCTGCTGATACTCGATGCGCTCCTGAGTAGCGCTCTTGACCACCGCAAGGAGTCCCCCGGACACCGCGCTGAAAACAAGTACGGCGATGAAAAGCTTCAATGCCTCACGCATCTTGTGCCCCCTTTCCAAAGGCCTTTGGCCTTATCTTGTCCAAGAGCGGATTGCAGATGTTGATCAGGAGGACCGCAAATACGACGCCATCCGGATAGATGCCGATGCTTCGGATGAGGACGGTCAGAAATCCGCCGAGGGCGCCGTAGAGAAACATGGGGATGCGATTCACGGGAGAGGACGCCTCCTCCCCGATGAGGAAAAAGGCGGCCAGGAGCGCGGAGCCGGTGAGCAGATGGAAGATGGGCGTTCCGTATTTGGAGGGATCGGCCAGGTGAAACAGAGAGGCCGTCACGAGCAATCCGGCAATAAAAGATGCGGGGAGTTCCCATCGCAGGTGGCCGCGAAGAATCAGATAAATGCCGCCCGCAATGATGCCCAGCCCGAAGGTGGTCCCGATTCCCCCGCTCTGTTGGCCCATCAGGAGCTGCCAGACGGTGAAGTCCTCTACGGCGGAGGTGCCGAAATATTTGAGGGAGGCTGGTGGATAGGCCATGGGAAAACCGGGGGCAAAGTTGACCAGGGCCGCGTCGAAATCCATTATCCCCTTCCAGGACAGGAGCAGCATGGCGAAAGCCACCATGGTAGGATTGAGGGGGTTGCATCCGATCCCGCCATAGACCCATTTCCCCACCAGCACGGCCGCGAGGGTGCCTATCAGGACGGCCCACCAGGGCGTAGTTGCCGGGAGCATCATGGCCAGGATGAGCCCGATCAGGGCCGCATTCCCGTCAGTGATGGTGACGGGCCTCTTCATGGCCTTGTTTAAGGCCAGCTCCCAAAGGACCGCGCAGGATATGGAGAAGGCCACCACCCGAAGTGCGGGAACCCCGTACTGGGATATGCCCAGGAGCACTGCAGGAAGGGCTGCCAGCAGATAATCCAGGCTTCTGGCCCGAATGCTGCTCCCGGTGTGACAGTAGGGGGCGTGAGAAACCACATAGAGCTTCTGGTCAGGCATGGGCTGCCTCCTTCGCCATCTGCTGAGCGAATTCATATTTGCCCAGGGCGATATAGTGATAAATGGGGATTCGGGCCGGGCACACATAGGCGCACAACCCGCACTCGATGCAGTAAAGAAGGTCGCAGGCGTCCACGGCATCCTGGTAGAGACGATTTTCGAGAAAACGGATCAGGACATTTACCGGAATGTGGGCCGGGCAGACGCGCACGCAGTCGCCGCAGTTGATGCAGTGGGTGTCTGACCCAGTAAGAACCTGAGACCGGTCCTGGACCATTATCCCCTCGGTGTCAAACAGGACCGGTTCGTCAGGGGCATACAGGGTCCTTCCGGTCATGGGGCCGCTCACCACCACCCGGTCGCCGTGTTCGGTTTCGATATCGAGGGCCTCCAGGACGTTCGACACGGGCGTCCCCACCCTTACCCGGGCATGGACAGGGGTCCCGCCCTTGTTGACAACCGTCACCACCCGATGGGTGGGGATCTCCCCTTTGGTCAGGGCGGGCTGCAATGCGACGAGGGCATCCGCGCCCAAAAAGGCGATGCCTCCTTCATCGAGGCCCCGGGTCATGGGGACCGCCTTTTTCAGGACCTCTTTCACGATCAGCCTCGGATTTCCGTTGGGGTAAAGAGGCCTCACAACCGACACCTCTGCGCCGGTCTTTTCCGCATCGGAAACGGATCCGGGGGGGACCGCTATCACGACTCGCTCCAGCCCGGTCATTTCCTTGAGGGTCTGAATCGCCTCGGCCAGGACCTCGCTCTCGGTCTTGAGTAGAAACTGGTTGGTGGTGATCAGGAGATCCCGCTCCATTCCCGATATGATCAGAGTATGCACCTGGCTGGTCTTTGAAAACCATCGGGAGAACGAGGGCATTCCCGGCAGACCCTCCAGGTAGCTGAATATCTTTTCGGCAACGCCTTCCTGATGGACCTTAAAAAAACTGTCATCGCGTTCGTCGGGTGTGGCTGTCTCGAGAATGATGCTCGGATAAACCCTTCCACGATCTCCCCGTTGGGTGGATAGATCGGCGACCCTTCCGGTCGCCGTGGCGACAAACGGGGCAGGAGCACCCGATGTCAGGGGAAATCTCGCCCCGGTTCGAATCCTGTCGCCCTGGTGGATGGACAGGCCTGCTCCTGTCAGGGCCGGGCCTTTATAAGGAAGGATAATCGTTCCCGGAGGGGGCAGGTCTTTGACGGTACCGAGCGCTTCTTTTACAAGGAGAGCATAGGGGAGCCGAGGTTTCTTCCCGAGGGTGAAAAAAGGTCGTTTTATCATGCATCAGCCTCCTCTCGTTCCGAGGGACAGGAGTGAGATTTCTACAACATGTGGCAACTTCTGCATTCTACAGGGCCCTGGCCTTCTGATTCATGGCAGCCCTTGCAAAGCTTATGGAACGCGTCGGCCCTTTTGGGTGCGTCCTGGGCAGTGTCTTTGTGGTGACATTCTCCGCAGGCCGTAGGCCTTCCTTTCTGCCCCTCAAGGTCGTGGTGGCAGTCCCCGCAGGCAATGCCGTATCCGGAATCGGAGGCATGTTCCTTATGATCAAACAAGACACTGCCCCCTATGGAAGTGAAGAAAATCCTGACGGGTTCTTCGGGGGCTTTTTGCGGAAAGGCCGCATAACAAATGACCCCTGCCACAAGCAGGATGCCTGTCGCGCAGTAAGCGATTATCCGTTCCGTTTTAACTTCCATGGTCCTGTCCCTTCGAGGTTCTTGGTTCTCTACGTCAGGTCCTCTGGCGTACAAAAAGTCAGTATGTTCTACAAGTTGGTCGATGCGGGGTCTGCGGCAAGTGGATTTCCTCCATAACAGAAGAAAATATTCATGAGCTGTTCCCTGACGCTGGACTCATCAGGAGGAAGAGCTCACTTGGGGGTGTTTCATGGGGTCGCCCTGAAAGAAAAAAGTTCATTCTGTGGAAACATGAGATGTAGTCCCCCTTTACAGAAACAGGACGCCATTTGTCAAGAGGCTTTTGAGCGCGATTCATGATTTTTCCAGCTTGCTGGACGGCGAGGCATTGCAGTGGATGCCTCCCCTGCCTGGATTCGTTACAGACAGAGCCTGTTGAAAAAGAATTATTTATTTGGTAGATTCACCACCCATGAAGGACATTGCAGCCTCTATCGACCTGGGCAGCCACACGGCGAGACTTCTGATTGCCCAACGATGCAACTCGTCGTCGTGGGGATGGACGCCGTTGCTCAGACGGCGGGTATACATCCGGCTTGCCGCGGATTCCAGGCTCAAAGGCGATACGAAAATCGGGCCGCATGCAACGGCTCGGGCAGTGGAGGCATTGCGCGATTTCTCCAAACTGATTGCAGACTTCAACGTCAGGCAGATCCATGCCGTGGCAACCGGCATCATCCGAAATGCCGTTCACGGGGAGCGGTTCCTGGCTTACCTCACCCACCAGACCGGTATTCCCATATCGCTCATATCAGGGGAAAGGGAGGCCTTGCTGAGCGGCCGTGGGGCGTGCAGCGTTCTGAATATTCAGGAAGATTCCCTCGTTTTTGATCTGGGGGGAGGCACCACCGAGTTCCTGAGGAAGATGGGCGACGAGATCCAAGGGGTATCGATCAACCTTGGGGCAGCCGTTCTCACCCGCAGGTTTATCCGATCGGATCCGCCGGGGAGGGCGGAGCTGGATGCCATTTCAAGTGAGGTTTCACAACACCTTGATCCCGTGGCCTCGAGTATTTCAGGCGTAGCGTTGCTCGTGGGGACCGGGGGGAGCGTCGCTGCCCTGGGGGCTATGGTACATGGGATCGCGGCCGATGAGATCGGGCCGGAGAGACTTAACGGACGGACGCTGCATCTTCCTCAGATTGAGGCCTGTCTGATGCGGATGAAAAACCTGACCACCGCGGAGAGGGTCTCCCGGCTGGGACTCGACCGGGGCCGGGCCGAAGTGATCGTGGCGGGGTCTTTAATCATCGCGGGTATCCTGAGATTCCTTGAAAAATCGGAGCTGCTGGTCAGTATGTCCGATCTCCTGGAAGGGCTTCTGATCGAAAATGGACGAATTCAGGGAGTGAGGTAATCAGGGATTACGAATTCATCATAAGGCTATCCGCATCCTCGTTTGAGCTAACCTATTTAATCACTGAACGAAGTCCGCAAGGAGGACGATATGAACAGGAAAGACATTCGGTTCGGCTACACATTTGACGACCTCATCCTGGTGCCGGCACGTTCCTCGGTATTGCCGGCCCAGGTCGATGTGCGAACGCGCCTGTCGCGGAACATTCGCATGAATATTCCCATTGTCAGCGCGGCCATGGACACGGTGACAGAGGCCGAGACCGCCATCACCGTTGCGCGGCAGGGGGGGATCGGATTCATCCACAAAAACATGAGCATCCAACGACAGGCCCTCGAGGTGGAAAAGGTGAAGAAATCGGAGAGCGGCATGATCGTGGATCCCATCACCATCGAGCCGGAGAGAAAGCTCCACGACGTCATCGAGATCATGAACAAATACAAGATCTCAGGGGTGCCGGTCGTGAAAGGGGAAAATCTGGTGGGGATCATCACCAACAGGGATCTGAGGTTTGAGACCAACCTGGATCAGCCGGTGGAGGCGGTGATGACCAAAGAAAACCTTGTCACGGCCAAAGTCGGCATTACCTTGGAGGAATCCAAGGCCATCCTCCACGAGCGACGCATCGAAAAGCTCCTGGTGGTGGACGACAACGGCAAGCTCGAGGGACTGATCACCATCAAGGACATCGAGAAGATCAAGAAATACCCCAACGCCTGCAAGGATGATCTCGGCCGCCTGCGGGTCGGGGCCGCGGTCGGCGTCGGGCCGGATATGGAAGAACGCATTGACGGGCTCAGAAGGGCCTCGGTGGATGTGGTGGTGATCGACACGGCCCACGGGCATTCGGAAATGGTGCTCCGAGCAGTGGAACAGGCAAAAAGCAGTTTTTCAGGGCTCGAACTCATTGCCGGCAATGTGGCTACAGCCAAGGGAGCCCAGGCCTTGATCCAAGCCGGGGCAGACGGCATCAAGGTAGGGGTGGGACCAGGCTCCATCTGCACCACCCGTGTGGTGGCGGGCGTGGGCGTTCCTCAGATGACCGCTATCATCGACTGTTCAGTCCAGGCCCGAAAATCGGGAATTCCGGTGATCGCAGACGGCGGGATCAAGTTCTCGGGAGACATCACCAAGGCCCTGGCGGGCGGGGCCGATTCGGTCATGATCGGCGGGCTCTTTGCAGGGACCGAGGAAAGCCCCGGAGAGACGATCCTCTTTCAGGGCCGCACCTACAAGGTATACCGGGGCATGGGGTCCCTGGAGGCCATGCGGGAAGGAAGCCGGGACCGGTATTTTCAAGAGGAGGTGGAACTGGAGAAGAAACTGGTCCCCGAGGGGATCGTGGGCCGGGTTCCCTATCGAGGTCCTCTTGCGGACAACATCTATCAGCTCGTGGGCGGGCTGAGGGCAGGCATGGGCTACCTGGGGTGCAGCAATATCGAGGAGCTCCAGACTGATCCGGAATTCATTCAGATCACTGCGGCCGGGCTTCACGAAAGCCATGTGCACGACGTGATCATCACCAAGGAGGCGCCCAATTACCGGCTGGAGTAGTTCTGGATACTGGATGCTGGATGCTGGATGCTGGATATCTGGATTTGTTCGGTTGTTGGGTTGGGGGCACGGCACCCTGTGGGTGCGCTCCTGGCGGAAAACTGACAACCGACTGTTTTTCCTACCCGTCAAGAGTGGGTTCCCACGCAGAGAGTCGGAATCAGATGTGGAATTTGGCAAACTCAATAACCCAACGAACTCAAGAACCCGATAACCCAACAGACGTAATGACATGACAAGCGACCTTTACACCCAAAAGATACTGATACTGGACTTTGGATCCCAGACCACCCAGCTCATTGCGAGACGGGTCCGGGAGGCCAAGGTCTATTGCGAGATCCATCCCTTCAACATGTCCCTGGAGGCGATTCAGGCCTTTTCCCCCAAAGGGATCATCCTGTCGGGGGGGCCGTCCAGTATCTATGACGAGGGGGCTCCCTTCGCCGACCGGGGGATCCTCGACCTCAACGTCCCCGTTCTGGGAATCTGCTACGGCATGCAGTACCTCACTCAGGTTCTTGGAGGAAAAGTCGGAAAATCGGGGGATCGTGAATACGGGCATGCGAACCTCATCATTGAAAATCGGCGGGATCTCTTTTACGGCTTTGAGGCGGATGAAGGCCGGACCGTCTGGATGAGTCACGGCGACCGGATCGATCGCATGCCCGCGGGGTTCGCGGCCCTTGCGAGGAGCAAGAACAGCCCGGTGGCGGCCATGGCCGACGCGGGTAGACGCCTGTTCGGGGTCCAGTTCCATCCGGAGGTGGCCCATACACCGGACGGCGCCAGGATGCTGAGGAATTTTCTCTTCAGGATCTGCGGATGCGAGCCATCGTGGGATATGGCCTCCTTTGTGCAGGAGACCGTCAGCGCCTTGCGAGAAAAGGTCGGCGATGCACGGGTGATCTGCGGTCTGTCAGGCGGCGTGGATTCTTCCGTCACGGCGGTTCTCCTTCACCGGGCGATCGGGGACCAGCTCGCCTGCATCCTCGTGGACAACGGTCTGATGCGGAAGGGCGAGGCCCGCGAGGTCATGGAGCTCTTTCGGCAGCACTATGGGATGGAACTCCATCTGGTGGACGCCGCCGATCACTTTCTGGGCCACCTCGAGGGGGTTGTGGATCCGGAAGAGAAGCGAAAGGTCATCGGAAGGGAATTCATCTCGGTCTTTGAAGCCAAGGCCCGGGAACTGGGGGAGGCCCGGTATCTGGCCCAGGGGACCCTTTATCCGGACGTGATCGAAAGCGTCTCATTCAAGGGACCTTCCGCCACCATCAAAAGCCACCACAACGTGGGGGGCCTCCCCGAGGTGATGAAGCTGGAGCTGATCGAGCCTCTCAGGGAGCTGTTCAAGGACGAGGTGCGCCAGGTGGGCGCCGAGCTGGGGCTTCCGAGAGAACTCATCATGCGTCAGCCCTTTCCCGGGCCTGGCCTTGCCGTCCGAATCCTGGGTGAGATCGACCGGGATCGGCTGGAGATCCTGCGGGCCGCGGATGCGATTGTGATCGAAGAGATTCGAATGGCAGGGCTCTACGAAAAGGTATGGCAGTCGTTCGCCGTGCTCCTTCCGATCCGGACGGTGGGGGTCATGGGCGATGAACGGACCTATGAGAACGTGGTGGCCGTTCGCGTGGTGGACAGCCTGGACGCCATGACCGCCGACTGGTCGAAGATCCCCTACGACGTCCTGGGGCGGATCTCCAATCGGATCATCAACAGCGTCAAGGGCGTCAACCGGGTCGTCTACGACATCTCCTCCAAGCCCCCCAGCACCATCGAGTGGGAGTAGGGGATCGGACGCCGCCCATATGTTTCGGTTGAACGATCTCATTCTCCTCCTGGTCATTTTCTCGTCCATGCTGGCCGGCATTCTCTTCCCGGACCAGGCCTCCTTTTTCAGGCCCTATCCGCTCTACATGATGATGCTCCTCCTCTTTCTAAGTTTTCTGTCCATCCGCCTGGGGGACATCTGGGATACCTTGCGACATAGGGCCCCGGCCCTCATCTGGCTCTCTTTCTTGAAACTGATCCTGGTTCCCCTGTTTGTCTATCTGCTCTTCAAGGCTGTCTATCCCCGGTATGCCACGGCGGCTTTGCTGCTGACGGGCATATCCACCGGGGTTGTGGCGCCCTTCATATCGACGCTTGTCAATGCCAATGCCCACCTCGTGCTCGTCATGGTGGTCATCTCTTCCCTACTGGCCCCCTTCACCCTTCCGGCCCTGGTGAAGGTGCTTTTGGGCCGAACTGTGGCAATCTCCCTGACCGCCATGATGCAGACCCTGTGCATGGTCGTTTTTATCCCCATGGTGGCCGTCGAGATCTTCAAAAGAATGGCCCCGACCGTTCTCGATGCCATCCAGCAGCACCGCTACCCGATCTCCCTGGCCATCTTTGCCATTGTCAATCTGGGGGTGTTTTCAGGGTATTCGGAGTTCTTTCTCCAGAATCCGGCGACTCTTGTTGAGGCGATCTGCGTGGCTGTTGCGTTGGGGGGAATCTACCTGGTGGTGGGGATTCTCGTCCTCTGGAAGGCGCCGGTCGAAGACCGAATCGCCTCCGTCGTCCTCCTGGGGAACATGAACAACGTGCTGGTCTTGGTCTTCGCTTCCGGGTTCTTCGGCCCCCTGGAGCCCACCGTGGCCGCCGTGTACATCATTCCCTTTTTCGGCCTGATCCTCCCCCTGAGAGGGTATTCACGGATCGCCGCCAGGTGAAATGGCCCGGGGAACCCAAAAGTCCCCGGGGGGCCGCCCCGGGACCGATTCCCTGGATGATTACTTTGTGGCGAAGGAGGCGACGGCTTCCCAATCGGGACCCGGAGGGTTTTTGAGGAGCTGTGAAATCCGTTGAAGGTAAAGGAGAGATGGGCCGTCGTCTGCCTTGCCTTCCAGGATCCGATGAAAGGTCTCCCTTGCCATTTTCCATTCCCTCCTCCGGTATTGCTCCAGCCCCGCGTGGAAGGCCTCTGTCAGAAAGAGCAGGTCCTTGTCCGCCTCGTCCCTGAATCCGACCAGTTCAAAGATGCGAACAGACTTTTCCTTTCCCTTTACCCTGACCAAGTCCAGTTCCCTCAGGATAAAATCGTTGTCCAGCCCCTGCGCGGTGGATTCACTCACGATGATGGAGGTGCCGTAAACCTTGTTCAGGCCCTCCAGCCGGGAGCCCAGGTTCACCGTGTCGCCGATGACCGTGTAGTCCATGAAGTGCTGGCTTCCCAGGTTCCCCACGGTCGCCATCCCGGTGTTGAGGCCGATCCCAACAGCCAGTTGATCCATCCCCTTTTCCCTGTGCCCCCTTTTCAGCGCTGACAGGCGACGGGTCATTTCAAGGGCCGCCTCAGCGGCCCTTCGGGGATGGTCTCTCATCTCCCTGGGTGCGCCGAAAAAGGCCATGACGGCATCGCCCATCAGTTTGTCCAGGGTCCCCCCGTGTTTAAAGACAATGGGGATCATGGCATCGAAATAGGTGTTCAGGAGGAGTCCTGTTTCCTGGGGGGTGAGGCCTTCCGAAATGGTGGTAAATCCCCGAAGGTCGGAAAAGAGGACCGTCACCTCTCTTGCGCTTCCTGCCAGGCTCACACTGACATTTCCCTTGAGGATATCGGTAACCACGTCCTTCGACACATATTTTCCCAGCAGGCCGGTCACGAGTTTGGTCTTCTGCCTGCCGTAGGCCCGTTGAAGGGCGATGCCGCCAAGATACTGGAGGGCCAGGACGGTGATGGGGAAAGCCGTCTCGATCCATAGCAGACGCTGCACAAAGGCCAGATGGGATATCCCGATGAGCCCGGCGGCGGCGGTGAGAAGGATGAGGAGACCCCCCAGCGCCCCCGGCCTCTGGGCATATAAACCTGTCCCCAAAATCCCCAGGATCAGGATCATCGCGAGCACATACCGTTGAGGGAGGGTCCGAATGAACCTTCCGCCCAGCATCGTCTCGATGGCCTGGGCATGGCAGGCAACCCCGACGGTCTTGGCGCGGGTGACGTTGTCCACCACCTCACCGAACTTATCTCTGTACCTTGCGGCCGCGTCTTCATCACCCGAAAAGGGGGTGAGGAAAAAATCCCTGTCCGTGGCGAGGCTGCTTCCGATGAGGACCATCTTCCCCTTCACAAGCCCTTTATCGAATTGATTATGCACCACTTCTCGAAAGGACAGTCTCTGAAAGGCCCCTGTGCCGCCATAGAAATTGATGCGTAAGTCAGGATAGGGGAGCACCAGGTTTTTCCCCTCTGGAGCCCCGAGCCGGAAATAATCCATTTTAAAGTCCAGCACGAAGTCGAGGTTGAGAAAGGCCCTCACCATCTCGAGGGAAAAGGAAGGGGAGAGGATAAGGCCGTCCGGGCCTGGCCTTGCAGAAAAAAAGGGGATCTTCCTGAGGACGCCGTCCCTGTCCGGGAACATATTGACAAAACCTTCCCCGAGCATCGCCTCCTGGAATATGGGGAGGGGTGCGACTTCGGCCTTCCCCTCTTCAGCCATGAATTTGGCGAGCACCACATTGCCGCACTGATCCATGGCCGCGGCCAGGGCCTCATCTTCCCTGGCGTCGTGATCCGGCGCAAAAAATACCATGTCCAGACCGATCGCCTCGGCTCCGGCCTCGCACAGGTTCCCCAGGGCCTGGGCCACCTGTTTCCTGGACCATGAGCCTTTTTTTCTCTGGAGTTCGGCCGCGCTCGCCTGGTCCATGAGCACCAGGACGGTCTTTCCGGAGGTGGGCTGAGGGCCCCGCCACGAGAAGTGGAGGTCGTATAGAAAGAGGTCGGCCCTCTCCAGGAGACGAGACGAGTACGCAATGGCTGTCAAGGCGGTCAGGGCAAGGATGCCGAGACAGGCATAAAGGAGGTAGGAGAGAAAAAGACGCTTCTGCGGCTCCATGCGTGCTACCGGTGGACGACCAGACGAATGGGGAATCCCCCCTCGATGCCCCCAGGGGAACCGGAGACTGCAATGATGACCCGACACTTCTTCAAGATCTGGCTGGAGGCATCCTCTTCCTGGATCTCCCGTGCATCCGCTTCGCTCACCACAAGGTTGGTCTTCATGATGCCCTCGACCTGGGTCGCATCCTTGACCACATATCTTGCCTGGCGCTTTCGATCGACCTTTTCCTGTGCCATGGCCTGGGCAGGTCCCAAGAACCGCAGAAGTCCCCCGGGCCCAGGGTGGAACAACCCTCCCATGATTTCTTCACGGGACGCTTCCGTAACCACATAACGGGCCATGCCTCTATTGGCCACGGCCCGCTCATCGACCGCGTTCAAGTCGTAAAGGACATCCCCTTTCGCGGTCATGATCTTGGGGAAAAGGGCTGGCCGGACCTGGGAGCCTCGGCTGAGGCCTCGGCCGTCCAGGACGAGCCATGTGGCCTCATCGTCAGTGTCTACCGGGCCTCCTCGGTCCAAGGGCGGCTGCCCGGAAGGGGCTGGAGACCTGAGGTAGGGGAGGAGTTTTCGAGTCAACCCGCTGACGCCCCGCATGGGCGCCCGGTAGGTCACCCGCCAAAAGGGCTCCCTCTCGGTCGGGATGAATTCCTGCTCAATGGGTTCGTACTGGATCAGCGCCCTGATCTGGATGACGACCTGCTCCTTTTCCAGGTCAGACAGGACCCGCCGGTCGTCCACCCGAAGACCGGAGGCCACCTGGAGGATGGCGCTCAGGGCCTGGGCCTGGGCGGCCTTCAAAGACTTGGCCTTTGAACCATCATTGAGGTGGAGATACCCCAGGCCTGTACCGTAGAAGTATCCGTTCTGCCAGTCTATCTTCCCCTTTGGAAATGTTTCGACAAAGGGGCGAAACGCCACGCCTGCCGCCCACGTGGACCCACACAAAACGCCCAAGAGGAGAAAAGAGGAAAGGGCGCACAACATCCGCCCGCACTTTCTCCACCTTGCAGGCTGGACGGTCATTTTCGAATGCCTATGTCGATGGTGTTGGCCTGAAGCCCTTTAATCTCCGGACGGGGGCTCTTGATGGCACTGATCTTCTCCGCAAGTTCCTGAACCGGCCCCTGATAGGTCACCTCTATGGAGGCGTGTCCAGACTGGAAGCTTCTTACTTGAACATCGGTCACACCGCGAATATTCCGCAAACCGTCTTTGAGCCGTGACAGATCGTTAAAAGAGATGTTGGAAGCCCCTATCTGATAGCTTCCTGCCTGGAACACATCCCTTCTCCACTGCTCCAGGATCCCGGCCGTCATCTCATCGATGAGTTCACCGGTCGCCTCTTCCAGGGGGAGAAAGGCCCCTGCGCCCGAGGGAGGTCGCGTCCTGTAACCGGAGTAAATGACCTTTGCCGTGTCTGTCTCCAACACCTTCACGCGCACTTCATTGGAGAAGAATCGCATGATTTGCCCGTAAACCTGACGTTCATCCACAAAGGTTCGCCGCACCTCTCCCTCCACCAGGACCTCAGCGCCGAAATCCCTGGCCATCTTTCCGGCCCGGGTCGGATCTCCCTGGAGGAGGAGACCCTCGAGTTCCTTCTTTCGGCTTACCTGTCCCGCATCCACCAGTTGAAACCCTTTCTGCAACAGGGCGCTTTCGATCTGATTCTCCACGTTCCGGTTGCCCTCCATCTGGACCCCCAGGGGAGAGGTGACGGTCTCCCGGCTGTAGACAACGACCATCACCCTCGGATTCTGCTTCTTTCGGATCAGAAGGCCGATGGATGCCAGGTCATCCGATAGCTTTCCCAACCTGACGATCGCCGAGACCTCCACCTCGTAGAGGCCATCCTTGGAGGCCTCCCGTAACACCTGGTAGCCCTGCACATACCCCTTGCTCTCGGTATAGATCCTTTCTTCCACGAGTTTTTGCTGCTCCACGGTCAGTTGGGCCGTGACAACGGCTCCGACACCCTGTTCGACCACCTTTCTGAGGGCGTCGTTCACCGCTTCGTCCCTGGCCCTTGAGGATCTGCCGTCGGCGACGCCTACGGCCTGAACCTCCCTGACCTCGCCCTCGGCCCATACTCCATCGTCAAGGGACAAAAAGAGGAACCCCACCGACGCCATCACCGCCATAACCGCTTTGAGGATATTCATTCTGGTCACCCGGTCCATTTTTATGGCATGACGGTCATTCCCTTGGCGATGCCGCTTCCTTCGGCCGTCCTGCAGATGGCGATTTTCTCCTTCACCGTGATTACTTCGATCGTTCCCACCTTCTCCATGCTCTGATCCAGGAGCTCTCCGGTCGCCGGATCACGCAGCACCTCTGCCTTTCCCACCTGGAAGGTCTGACCGACATTCACGCCCTCCCGGGTGCCCCGGTTGATGTAGACCTTGTCCCCTTTGACCATGACCACAGCTCCGCTCCAGGGGATGTCCGCCAGCTTGCCGATGAGGAAGTTCACCCCCTCATCGACCGCCTGTTCCACCGCCTTGCCGGCATTGGTCTTCCTGAATCCGCCCACGTCCCCTGAGAATCCGTAGTGGGATACGCCGACCGTGACGCCCGTCTCCGACACCTTCCCATAGCACTTGTGGGAGGCCATCACCTGCCCCGTACTCGAGTCCACAATGTAGATGACCGCGTTGATTTCGGAACTGCTCGTACCGGCCCCGAGCCTGAAGCCGGCGATCCCGATGCCGCCCCCGCCCCCTTCAGTGGAATCGGCAAAATGGGTGATTTCACCCTTGACGAGCAATTGGGCCGGGGTCATTTGCCCGGTGACCACGGTCTTTCCACCGCCGGCCGCCCTCCCGCTGGCCGCAAGGTCCTGTTCCTCCATCGCTTCCTGTCTCATGTCTTTCTCGCCCAGGACAATGAACCTCCCCGTCTGCATGAGACTGTCGGTGAGCACGGCCCCCCAGGCGTCTCCCAGATCCCACTGGCCCCTCCAGTTGGAGCGGTTTTCGAACTTGGAAACCATGATGCTATACCGAAGTCCCCCTTCGGCGGCGAGAGACGATGCAAGGGGAACGAACAAGCCCACGCAGAAAAGGACGGTCATGAAAACACAGGCTTTACGAAACATGTTAACCTCCTTGAGTTTGTTTTCCATTTCACAGCCATTCAACACCATCAATTTTTTACCGTTCCAAAGGCCACCCATGTGCCCCGGGCATTCTGCCACCAGCCGCCGACATCTCCTCAAAGATAAACCTCTTGGTCTCGCCACCCGATCCTGAACCCGATGATCCGATTCATTTTTTCGGACTATAAAAGGAAAATGACCCTTTTGTCAAAGACGAAAATCCATTGATTGCATCCTTCCCCACGTCTTGACCAGAGAGGGGACATGCAACCCGGAACCTCCGATCATACGGGCCATCATTGCAGCCACCATCAAACCTTGGTCTCTATTGATCTGTGATCCATCCCCCACGTCAAGACGGGTTTTTTGGGGTTTCAAAAAAAGAGATTTGTTACCGCTGGCGTTGGTATAGATTTGGTATAGATATATTCCCGGGGTTTACGCTGCCGATGAACTCCTGAAGGGGCTTGGAATTCCGGTTTGAGAAGGCGGTTGTATTTGATAAAAACACCCAAGCGAGATCGAACCAACTAAAAAACCCCTTGACTCTATTGAAGAAAATCAAGGGGTTGGGCATCTTCTGGTAGTCCCAACGGGACTCGAACCCGTGTCTTCGCCGTGAGAGGGCGATATCCTAGACCGCTAGACGATGGGACCAGTGGCTGGGGGACGAGGATTCGAACCTCGGTTAACGGGGCCAGAACCCGTCGTATTGCCGCTATACGATCCCCCAGTGAGAACTGACCATGGCCCATTCAAGGTAAAAAGTCAAGGGAAATTTCGTGTTCCCCTAACTTTCAGCGACCTTCCAGCACCTGACCGAATGATCTTTTCCTGCGGGATAGAAATCGATCTCCTGTTCCCGGCACCGGGCTTCCACGTGGGGGCACCTGCCCTGAAACTTGCAGCCGGGCGGCGGATCCAGGGGGCTGGGGACGTCTCCACCCAGGGATTTCAGCCCCTG